>OLSD01000449.1_pt1 | contig 42179 bp, 26 predicted proteins | sample 1672211 | NCBI WGS metagenome assembly OLSD01 (sample SAMEA3136659, study PRJEB25190) | human gut metagenome | reverse complement strand
ACTTCTTACAGAACACGGAATAGCTATTCCTGATGAATACTAATTAAATGCTGCATTCTGCTCCGGAAAGATATGCACTATTTTTCCGGAAAAGGGTGCTCTGAATCTTTGGAAAGCATGCACTATTGCATTGGAATACTCAAGCTAAAAATACAGGTATTTTAAAAAATGTATCAGAATTCGGATCTATAGATGATGCAACAACCGCTATGATTTCCATGATGAAAGCATACGATGTAAAAGTTGATGATTCTATGGATCTCGTTGATAAAATGAATCTTATTGGTAACAACTATGCAATTTCTACAGACGGAATTGCCACTGCTTTACAAGATTCAGGTTCAGCATTAGTAGCAGCGGGGAATGACTTTGATAAATCAGTTGCTCTTGTTACGGCAGCAAATAGTGTAGTGCAGGATCCATCGAAGGTAGGTGCTGGTCTTAGAACAATTGCATTACGACTTAGAGGCACTTCTGCTGAAGAATTATCTTCTATGGGTGAAGATACAGAAGGTCTTGTAGAGACCACTTCTAAACTTAATTCAAATATTAAATCTCTTACTGCCGTTAACGGTAAGGCTGGAGTTTCTATTCTTGATATGAATGGAAACTATAGAGATACTTATGATATTTTAAAAGATATCTCTCAGGTTTGGGATGATATTGGTAAGCAAGATTTGGCAGATGGTCAGAATAGACAGGCTGCTCTGCTTGAAATGATGGCAGGAAAAAATAGAAGTAATATTCTTGCATCCATATTGCAGCATCCTGAATTGCTTACAGATGTTTATAATGATTCCGCAAATAATTATCAAAATTCAGCTCAGAATGAGCTTAATACATACCTTGATTCTATCGAAGCAAAAACAACTAAAATCAAAGAATCTTGGTCACAGCTATGGCAATCAGAAGGTAGTACTAATACTTTTAAAGGATTGCTTGATATTGGCAACGGCGCTGTAGGGCTCTTAAATGGTTTGGGACTTAATAAATCCTTAGCCGGAGTCGGCGGTATGCTTGTTAGCCATGCTATGAACTGGGGTGGGACAAATTATCAGTTGGTCCTTTAGAAAACGCCCCATGTAACCTGGTGGTGACACGGAACGATCTCATATGAGAAAGGGGTTACTAAGCAAACAACCGAAACTGTCTTTATTCGAAGGAATAGAGAAATGCTTTTAATTTAGCATTCAGGGTGAACCGAAGTATATACTACTCCCCTATTACAGCAATGTAATAGGTATAGTAACAACGTATATATATGGGTGATCTGCAGCGAAGCTTCTCTCTGAGAAGAACGTTCATCGACTATAATGGGAACTTGGTCTCTAGATCAAGAGGGAATAGTCAGGACTGTTAGGCAGCTTACGCCGAATAAATTAAAGGGTAAATACATCTTACTCTCGTAAGCAATCTTACCTTATGTGCAAAGGTGATGTAAGCACAAAAGCAAGAAATTACTCTCCTGCTTCTTTATGTTTAATATAATACGTACAATCTTCGTTTTCAAAATAGGGACATTCCTCTTCCTTGCACTCTTTATAAAGAGGACATTCTAATATTTCCATAATCTTTAAACCTCCATAGTATAGTTTTATTGACTGTCTAAAAGAAATTATTGATTAATTTTCAGAATATAACCTTTAGTGATTTAAAAAACATTGATCTAACTCTAATAATATTTTTTCCAAATCATCTATATTGATAATAAGAGAAAATTTTCCTTTATGGTCTTCTCTAATATCTTCATCTTCAAATTGTATAGCTTTTATTTCAGTACTTGCGTTATGAGTTAATGGATGAATCATTAAACGATCATGACAAACAGCATTCCTTAAATGTTTGATTACATTTCTTTCACAATTATTTTCTTTATAAGTGTTTTTATAATTCTCATTATACGTCTTATTAGTGAGTCTTTTTAATGTAGGCACATTTTGAAAATTATTTTTTCTATTAGATAGATAATTAAAATATTTCTCTTTTGGAAAAACAAGTAATCCCAAAAAAGAGTTAATTAATTGAGTGACCTCATAACATTTTTGATATTCAAATTCATTAGCAGACATAACCTTTTTCAAATAAGAAATCTTTGCTTCTTTATTATGACCAGCTAATTTTTGAATCATAAAATAATTCATTTGTGTCCTACATATGAACTCTTTAACATAATCATCATCTTTAAAGTTACTCATAAACTATCACCATGTATATCCGCATGCATTGCACTTAAAGCTCTTGTTAATCTTCTTACTGAACAATCCCAACATCCCTACTGATACCATACGTTCTCCTGTAGAGATTTTACGGATATTGGTGGAGCCACAGGTTGGACATTTAGGCCCAGTAGAGAATTTCTGAGCATTCTGTTTGGCATACCATCTGTCTGTTATCTTGTTTCGTTGTTCTACTCCTTCAGGGGATTCCCAGTATTTTCTTTCTGCAGTGGCTGCTTTGGTAACATCAGAGTCTAGCTTGCCATAGAAATATTTCTCTCGGAGCATTTCATCAGATTCTTCTATGCTAGGATAATCGCCATTATGGTTTTTTTTATACTCTTCTATTACTTCTGCATAAGCTTTAGAAAAGTTTATTGTTGTACCTATAAGATTACCCTTTAAACAACTTGAACATAAATCACCTATAGTATTTGAACAACTCACTGCTCCACATTTATTACAAAATAAAAGTTCACTCATAATTTTCACCTTTTATATAGTTTTTAAGATGAACTATATTATATCACAGTATCTGGTTTTTGAAAAGAACGATCAAGGTGGAATTTTACCAGAAACACGTTGGAGTAGAAGAACAAGATTGTACAACGAAGGTCGTGCGGAGGCTTTATCAAATTGGAAAGAATATGATAATGACACAAGAGCATTGACCCAGCTTAATAATGCACTTCAGAATAATGGTCAAACTATTACCGATAACGCAGAAAGACAGAAAATTGCTGATAAAACTCTAAAAAATGCCAGTGAAAGAGCGAAAGAATATGGTAACCAAATTGTAGCGAATACGAAAACTCTTAGTGACTTTAAGAAAGAGAATGAAGTAGAGGACCCCAATAAGCAAGTAAAACCTAAATTTACTGATGGATTAAAAAGTTTTGCTTCTTCTGCACTTTCATCAATTGGTAATGCTGTTGTTTCTGCCGGTACAGCAATGATTGCACAGCAATTAATCTCATGGGGACTTCAAGGTATTGATGCTATTGTTCATTGGGATGATAACATTATTGCTAAAGGAAAAGAAGCAAAAGAAACAATCCTTGAGCAAAATCAAACTTATAAAGATCAGAAGTCTCAATTAGAAGAGCTCCAAGAACAATATACAAAATACGCTTCAGGTGTCAAAATCTCTGGTAATATTATTAAAAATGCCACTCTTTCGGATGAAGATTTTCAAGCGTTTCTCGATACAAGTAATCAAATTGCTAACTTAGCACCTTCTATGATTGATGGATGGGACTCTGAAGGCAATGCTATTCTTAAATTTGGAACGGATACCAAAGAAGCTAATCAGCAAATTTCAGATTATATTCAACTCCAACGTGACGTAACACATCTATCCATTAGAGATAATCTACAGGATGAGTATAAGGGTGTAGTTAAAGATGCAGAGAAAACTGGAAAAGAAATTTCTAATAAAAAAGATCAAAAAAAGGAAGCAGATACTATTGCATCTGGATGGACCGCATTAAAAAATGCAACCGAAACAGATGGACCTATTACTTTTACTACAACTGCACCACAAAAAGAAGTTGAAGAATTACTAGATAAATATAAAGTTACATCGTTAATAACTAGCGATGTAAATGGTGATACTTATACAGTAGATATGTCAGAGCTTTCTGCGGCAGATAAAAATGCTCTTAAAACGTCTCTTGAATCTAAAGAAGCATTGGCTCAAGGTAATGCCAATTTAATTGAATCTGAAAAACTTGCTCAAGAAGCTGTACAAGCATCTAAATGGAAAGATTTACTTCCAAGTTTACAAGCATATGTTGAATCATCAAATATGTTTGATAACATGGATTCAGATGTTGCGGAAAGAGCTAAAAATGGCATTAACACAATGCTATCCAATATTGATATTTCTAAAATGACAGATCAAATAAAAGATGCTGGTGGTATTGATGGTTGGATTGATAAGACTTTAATCGCTCCTATGACATCGGGTTCGAAAGATGTTCAAAAAGCTTGGGCTGACCTTTTTTCATTGGAAGACTCTTATGGTTCCGAAGATTCAAAGATGACAGTTGGAGAATGGTCCAAACAGCGAAATGATTATCTTAAAACAATTTCTGAAGGTACTGGTGAAAGTTTTGATAGTCTTGCTAAAAAATTAGGATATAAAACTGATGAAGGTTGGACTGTTAGAGAACAGATTAACAATGCAGCTGCTCGTCTTTATGGAAAAAACTATGATAGAGACCAAAGAGCGGAAATAGGTAGTTATTTAAATGGATTGACCAAAGATAATTATGAAATAGCTATTGATTTACTTATTAATGGTGATAAAGCATTTTCTTCTTTAGATGAATTTAAAGAAAAAGTTAATGAAGCAATAAGCAATGCTAAGAATCAGGCAGATGAAGCTGCTGTTTCTTTAGATTCAATGGAAACGAAAGTATCAACTGCTAAGTCTACTCTTTCTTCTATGGGAACTATTCTTACAGAGACTACTTCTGCAGGTGGAATTTCTAAAGACAATGTTAAGATCCTTTCTACTGCTTTCAAAGATGTGAAAGATCCTCGTGGCATTGAGCAAAATGTTAATGATTTATTCACCACTACTTCTGATGGTATCAAACTAAACATAGATGCTTTGAAAACCTTTACGGAATATCAGGCTGAAGCTACTGATGGAGATTTCGAAAAGGGTATTAAGTTACAGACTAAAGCTATTGCCGAGCAAGCAGAAGAAACAGATAAAGCTTGGAAAGCTATTGCTAAAGCCGATGACAAGGAAGCAGCTAGAGCAACTTATAACGCAGAAAAAGATAAATTAAAAGATGCTAGAGATGAATATTTATCTTATATGCAATCTCAGTCTGAATGGCAAGCAACTAAGAAACAGCAACAGGAACTTCTCTCCTATTATTCTCAGTGGCAACGTGCCCAGAGTACGGAGAATGCCGGAGATAAATATAATAACATTGTCGCCGGACTAAAGAATGCTAAAGATGCATATGATAAAGGTCTTGTAGGTACAGATGATTTTAAATCATTTGCCGCTCTTATTTCTCCTACAGGTTCAGATGATAGAGCAAACTTTGCAGAGAACTATGGTAAAGCTGTGAGATACCTCACAGAAGATAAGACAGGTGTTAATAATTTCTTAGCTGATCTTAAATCTAAGGGTATGGCATCTTATGATGATGCAAGTAAAAGATGGTCATTTGACATAGATGATATGAGTAAAGCCGCTCGATCAATGGGAATCAGCAAAGAATTCATGAGTGCTAACTTCGGTCGTCTTCGTGATTATGGCATTGATAATAACTTTATATCATCTATAGAGGAAGGTATAGACAGAACTCAAGAACTTACTTCTGCCCTTTCAGATGAACAGAAACGACTCGAAGAACTGAAAAATACAGATAGTACTAACACTACTGCTATTTCTGCTTCTGAGGATAAAGTTAATAAATATAAACAGGATTTAAAAGAAACCTATGATAACATGGAGTCTTATTCAGAAGATGCTGCTCAAAATGCTATTGATAATTTCAATTCATCTGCCATGGGAGCGCAAGCCTACGAAGAAGAGATAAAAAGAGTTCAAAAAAATGATCAATTGACAAATGATCAGCGAAATGCAGCTATTAATCAATTAAAAGCTAAACAAGAAGAGCTAGCTGCTTCTGCCGGTACAACTGTTGAAGCTCTTTTAGGAACAGATGTATCTTCATTAATGGATGGTATCATAACAGATTCTGCTTCTGTTACTACAGCTCTTGATGGTATCAATAAAGCATATGAAGAACAGAACACAGATGTTACTTCTTTAGTAGATACTCTTGGGAAATATACTTCTGAACAGTTAGAAGGTATAGATTTCAATGACGGTAAATGGGACACTGAATTAGGCGATGCTGAAAAAGCTGTTGAATCTTTATGTGAAAAACTCGGTTTAACTAAAGACCAAGCTCGTTCTGTTATTGAGGCTTTAAAAGAAGCTGGTAAATTAAAAGATTCTGAGGAAAGTAGTGATTCCTCTAAAGAAACTACTAAGGGGTCTTGGGAGAAACCACAGACTGCTGAACAGATGGGATTCGGTGATGATCCTGACAGAGCTGCTGAATATACACATTCATTGGAAGCTCTTACTGCTGCCCATAAAGAAAACGATGCCGCTACTGAAAAGTCATTTGAAACCCTTTCTAAATATAACCGTACACAATTAGAGGGCATCAAATTAAATGATGGTGCTTATAATGTTGAGGGTATGGAACAGGCTGAGAATGCCATACAACAGTTAGCAGATAAGACTCAATTGTCCAAAGATCAGATTCTTACTGCTCTTGAAGGTCTTGGTGTTTTGAAAGTTAATGCTCCTACTATGGATGCGACAAAAGGTTTGGAAGATTTAGTTTCTGAGGCTAAAGATGCACAGGACGAATTGTCTGACCTTACTGGCAAAACATACACATTTGATTTTGATACTACTGATTTAGATACTGCTCATAAACAGGTAGCTGACCTGCAGGAAGAAGTAAATAAATATAGAGATCGTGATGGCAAATTCCATTCAGAGTATACTGGCGGAGAACAAGTGCAATCAATGTACAAAGCCGCTATTGCTCAAGAACAGAATGCTGAATATAGTTCTTCTGCTATTGGGCAGTCTAGTTTATCATCAGATGTCGTACAAGCTGCTCAAGATTTCATGCAAGCTAAGAATGAAATGGATCAGCAAACACAACTTTATCAGAATGGTATGGACAACACCCTTGATCAGGCTACTCAAGATGCCAATGCAGCTTTTGAAACCTTACAACAGGCTCAGACTGATTCAGGTATCAAATTAGTAGATACAGACAATATTCAAACTGCCGAAGATCAGTTATTACAATTATCCAATGAGGATATTAGTGATAAAATCAAAATAGATGTTGATACAACTTCTGTTGATGACGCTCTTGCCGATGTACAAGCACTTGCAGCAGACGGAAAAATGGGAAGTATTGACTTAGATTTTGATGTTAATACGATGTCTATTGATGATATAGATTCTAAGATAGAAGAATTGACAAATCAACAGAAAGTATTAACTATTCTAGGAGATGTTGAGGGAGCAGATAAAGTACAAGCTCTTATTGATGCCTTGCAGCAAGTACATGACAAACAAGTTGAAGTTGTTGCACAGACCCAAGGTGCAGATTTAGTAGACCAACTCCAGTCACGAATAGCCGAATTGCAAGATAAAAATGTATCTATTGATGCAATTGTTCAAGATGATAAAGTTCAAAGTCTTATAAGTGAAATTGCTGCTCTTCCACCAGAAGTACAGATTGCTATTGGCGTAGATGAAAGTAATGTAGGAAATGCAGAAGCTATCAAAGCTCAGATTGAATCCGATCCTGCAAGTGTTAATGTAAATTATACCAAAGGTGATCAGGAACCTGCTGAAGATCAAAAAGCTGATGTAAATTATACATTAGGATCTCAAGATCCTCCAAATGATAAGACTGCAAAAGTAACTTATACTTTAGGTTATCAAGCTCCACCTTCGGACAAAGTAGCACATGTTACGTATATAGGTGGTAAAGCTTCTGGCACTATGACCTCAATTGCTCACGCTTCCGGCACAGCTTATAATGTTCTTAATATGAAACCTCTCTCTTCTGCTCATGCAAAAGGTGATGTAGCACTTAAACATGATGAACAGGCCATTGTTAACGAAGTAGGTATCAATGGTCATTCTGAATCCATAGTGCGTGATGGTGTATGGTCACTTATTCCTGGTGGTGCTCATATTGAGAATTTGAAAAAAGGTGACATCATCTTTTCAGCTACTCAAACAGAGGATTTATTAAAACATGGTGCTACACATGGTCATGCTAGAGCATATGCACAAGGCACTGCTTCTGGTGTAACCCTTGCTCCTGCCTATGCAGACGGTACATCAGAATTAGATGATACAATTAAAAAAGTAAGTACTCAAGCTAAAGACTGGATAGAAACTGCTCTTGATCGTTTAGAGAGAATCGTTGAAAAGTATCAAGATATCGCTGAAAGCGATTATAGTAATTATAAGTCTTCTGAGAAGAATTATAATAAAGCACTTAAAAATCTGAATAAACAATTACAGACACAAAAAGATTCCAGAGCAAAATACGTAGCTAAAGCAAATGAAGTTGCTTCTGCTGTTGGTTTATCTGATGAACTGAAAAAGAAAGTCCAGAATGGTACAATCAATATTGAAAGTTTATCCGAAGATGATAAGAAACGTGTTGACGCATATCAGGAATGGTATGAAAAAATCTTGGATTGTGACAAAGCGATTCGTGAACTCACTAAGTCACAGAAAGATTTAGCTAAAGCAAAGGTCGAACGTGTTATTGAAGCTTATGACACCGTCATAGGTAAACGTGAGAATAAAGCTGACTATTACAAAGCTAAACAGGAATTGAGAATCTCACAAGGGTATAATCAGAAACCTGGTTCTAAATATGAAAAATACATGAAAAAGGAACTCTATTATACCAATGAACAGAAACGTCTTACTGATAAAGAAATAAAAGAATATAAAGGTAGGATGAAAGAATATCTTAAGGTAAATGGACATAAAACTGTCGATCCAGAATACCAAAAGATGAAGAAACAGCTTTATAGTCTCCAGACAGAGGCTGTTAAGTTAGAAAATGAAGCTGCTGAATTAGTTCAGGCTTTACAAGATAATCGTGAACAGATAAAACAATGGGCTGTTGACCGCTGGGATCGTGCAGGTTCCAAGCAGGATGCAGTAATTGATTACGCAAAAGCAAATGATAATCCTGAGTACCAGATTAACGAAAAGATTTATCAGGAGCGCATTAAATCTAATGCGAGACAGATTAATGCACTTCAAAAGCTTCGTGCAGAAAAAGCCGAATACTATGATATTCATTTTTCTTCTATGAACAATGAAGAAGCCCAGAAATATCTTAATTCTATAGCACAGATTGACGAACAAATTTTAAAAATCGGCAGTGATATAGAAAATCTGAAAAATGAAATCATGGAACTTCGCTGGAAACCATTTGATGATGCACAAGATAAACTATCAAATGTTATCACTGAATATCAGACTATGCAAAAACTTCTCGGTGACGCTGAAAGTTTTTACAATGATGATGGTTCATTTACTACAAATGGATTAACTAACATTTTATTAACTCAAGAATCTATAGATGCGACAAAACAAAAGATTGCTAACTATAGGGAAGGTCTTAATAAGCTTGAAGAACAATATAAAAATGGTTGTTACAGCTTAGACGAATACAATGAGAAAAGCAAACAACTTCTTGATGGTATTCAACAAGAATCTACTGCTCTTTCTGAACTGAAACAGAATATGCTTGATATGTATGAGACTCAAATTAAGAAAGAGAATGATTTACTTCAGGAAAATATTGATAAGCGTAAAGACGCTCTTTCTGCTAAAGAGAAATATTACGATTATGACAAAACTTTAAAAAAGAAGTCTAAAGATATTAATACTCTTAAATCCCAGATAGCTGCCCTTGAAGGAACCAGCAATGCTGCCGCCAAAGCTCGTCTTGAGAAATTACGTGCAGAACTTGCAGATGCCGAAGATGATATGGCAGATACCATGCATCAACACGAAGTCGATATGAAAAATACCGGCTATGAGAATTTCTCTAATGAAGCGAATAAAGCTCTTGATAATACACTTGATGCAGTAAAGAAAAATTCTTCGTTTCAAGAAGCTATTATTAGTGGAATGCTTACCAATGTAACCACTAATTATGATAACACATATAAACATTTACATACTGTGATGGATCAGTATGGTGTTAAGGTGTCTAGCACATTTGATACTATGATAGGTAAGTCTGCTGATTTCAATACAAGTTTGATTCAACAGATAAAAGCATTAGAAACCATTTCTAATATGAAAGTTACTCTTCCATACGGAACAAGCAATGGACAAGGTGGTTCTACAACTGGTAATAATACATATACCGGTGCTGAGAATGGTATTCACAATACATTTAATAGCAATAAAGACTCCACTGGTGCTGGAAATGAAACTCCAGGTACAGTTAATGGAAAAAGTTATAGTTTTTCATTAAACAAATCAGAAATATTCTTGACACCAAATGAATCTTATAAATTGAAAGTTACATGGTCTCCTACCGCACCTTTACATTCAGATATTAAATGGTCTAGTGATAAAACTGATGTTGCAAAAGTTTCATCGTCTGGTAAGGTTACGGCTACAAAAGGGGTACAAACTTCTAAAGGTGGCGGAGCGACAGGAATCCTAGTCGGTGGACTGGAAAAAACATTTAAGGCTACTATTACAGCTAAAAGTGATTTTGGGAGCAAAACTTGTGTTGTACATGTAATGCCAGATGCGCATTACGACGCAATTGAAGAATATGCAAATAAAAATGGATTGGCTATGACCAATGATAAAATGCAGGCAGCTCTCGAATATGCTTATCGAAATGGTGGAAACCATGCTGATAAGGCAAACATAGCAGTTGAGGGATTCAAAAAAGCTTATTTGAATGATAAACCAACATATTTAAAGAGTTGGTTTAATACTCTTCAAAACCGTCCAGATGGTGCAACAGACGTTCCTGCCGGAGTGAGTCCTTTGATAGGATATTTTAATTCTAAAGGTAAAAAAGTCGGACCAAAAGAAATGCAACAGCTTGCAGATATTCTTGAAATTAGTACTCCAGGTGTTAAAAAATATGATTCATGGGGCTCTGCTTTAAAAAATCAGATACTTCAAAAGTATAAATCATATGGTTTTGCTACTGGTGGAACAATAAATAAACTAATACCTGCTGATATGAGTACTCTTTTAGGTAAAGCTATTATTAGTAATGGAGACCAGGGATTCATTGGTGCAAAAGTTGGCGAATCAGTAATGACCGAAGAATTTACTCGTCTGCTCAAACCTTCTATTGCTGCAATGAATAACTTTACCAATATGTTTAACCCGGTTACTCCTACTGCAACAAATAATGATTATACTATCAACAACGAAGTGAACATTAATGTAGCAAATATGAGTAATGATTTAGACATCCAAGATGTCGCAAACAAAGTTTCTACAATTATTAACAAAAATATGACTAGAGACTGGAGAAAGCTTAGATGATAAAAGGACTGCTTCGGCAGTTCTTTTATTGTATGAAATTATAAAATGAAAGAGGTGAATAAATGTTACAATTTGAATTTGATGGACATAATTCTAGTGAATACGGGATTATAATGACTGGAATCACAGACAATGATAATCTTGAAAGCAGATCTTTACAGTTAGGAGAAAAGAATAGATATAGAGCAAGAGAAAATCATTTCGGAACAGTGTACGACGATAATTATAGCTTTACACTTAGCATCATGAAAAATCCTTGTCACAATATAAATGTGACACCTGAATTATCTAGTGGAATCATTACATACCCAGAAAAATGTACTCCTATATTGAAAAATGGTATTATTACTTTCCCATTGGAGTACATACCAGATGTTAAATTAGGTGTTATACAGATGAATGATACTGATTACCTTTCTTCAAGCAATATCCGTATTATTAATGGCTGGTTAACTTCTCCACAAACACCAAAATTATTTAAGATACTTGGTGGTGACTACTTCTACGAAGATATAGAGTTCTTTGCTACATTCACAGAAATTACTACTGATCATGTTGTGTTCCCATATGAAATGAATTTTACAGTCACTTGCGACAGTCCATATGGTTACACTCCTGAGATTACGCATAATATCACCTCTTCTTCTACTCTTCCAAAAACTTATATAATTAACAACACTTCTGACTGTCATGAAGATTACATCTATCCTCTTATTAAAATTTCCCCTAAAAGCCATGGCACTATTACAATCCAAAATGTAACAGACAATAACGGAACAATGAAAATAAATGCTTTAAAAGATGATGACTTTTATATTGATTGCCAGCATTTAAAAATATATGACATTACTAATTCAATTATAAGTTTTGAAGATTTGGGCGTAAAAGATATAGATAATATATACTGGCTTAGATTGGCTTACGGTGAAAATGAATTAAGATTCACTGGTGATGCTACATTTGAGCTTATTTATAGAGAACCAAGAAAGGTGGGTGCGTTTGGGTGAAAATAAATCATAAGTATGATATTTATGGACGTACTGAGCCTTCTATTATTTATTTAGCTAAACCTGGCAAAAGATTATATTGTGCGCTAGGAGGCATTGATACATCTACCGCTTCATTGTCGTTAAAAACTAATAATACAGCTGAATTAACATTTACTGTTGATAAATACATAAACAATACTGTTACTGACGGGTATGAAGAACTTGATGAGCTAATGGAGCTATACTGTGATGGCATTTGGTTCAAAATAGTAGATCCGCCAACTATTAATAATGATGGTTTGCGTGAAACTAAAGAGATTACTGCTGAGTCTTATGAAATCATGCTTACTCAATATAAACTGAAAAACTTTAAAATTAATATGGGCGAAGAAGATTCCTATGAAATGATGTATCAGGCAACTCATGATACAAATAAGTTTTATCAGATTAAGTTTTATGATTCAGAAAATGAAGATCTAAGTTTTTTACATTTAGTATTAAAACATGCAGATGTTCCTGGTTGGCATATAGGTTATGTGGATAATATTACTCCTGATGACGATGGAAAATTACTCCCTAATAATATATGTAACTTTGAAGTAGACGATCAAAATGTATATGCTTTCTTAACACAAGAGGCCGCACAAGCCTATAAATGTGTGTTTGAGTTTGATACTGTAAATATGACCATAAATGTTTATAGACCTGACAGCTTAGGTAAAGATACAAATGTAGTTTTGGGTTTTAGAAACATTCAGAATAGTATAACTATTTCCAGAGATGAAAATTTAGTTACACAATTTTATGTTGAAGGCTTAGATGATTATAATATTGATGCAGTCAATTTTGGTGATTCTGTAATTACTGATCTTTCCTATTTTATATGTGAGCCTTACATGGATACTTCACTACAAGAAAAATATAATGCATGGCAAAGCTACCGGGAGTCCCGCAGAGAAGAGTTTATTAATTTATCCAAAGAATATAATAAAAATTTGGAAGTTCTTACTGAATTAATGAATAGAGTCCCAATTGATACTACTCAAACAAATTGGTTCGGGAAAAAAGTTGAAGATTTAAAAGATGCATATAATGCTAACATAGCAATCATTAAGGGTTTAGAAGCTCTATATGTTGATGATGAAAAGAATTTTGATTTAGAAGCTTTAAAAAAGTCACATGATTGGCCTTTATATGAATCAATTATGAACTACACTCTTCCATCTATTGTAGCTGCATTACAAGCTCAAGACGAAACCGTAGAAGGATTCGGTAAAGGAAATATTATTTCATGTGTAAATCCGATTGTGTTGGGCCAAGATTGGTATATGGTAAACCCTGGAACTTCTTCTTTTCAAACTATACAAATTGATGATGCTCCTGCTTATGGAATCACTCGTGGAGTTAAAGTAACTGGTACTAATGGAGGAATTTATCAACACAATATTAGTATTGAACCATCTCAGAGATATACTCTTAGTTGTTTTGTAAAAGGATCCGGTACATTTTATCTTGGTTATAATAACACTGGAGAAGATAGAAAGAATGTTGCTTATAACATTACATCTTCTTGGACAAGAGTTTATACTTCTTTTAATCTTTCTTCTCGTTTAATTGATGTAGCATTCGCTGGAACTAATGATTTCACTATATGCGGTATGCAATTAGAGATGGGCGATTCACCTAGCCAGTTTGGGTATTTCACGCAATCTGAAAATATTATAAAAGCTTATGAAACTGATTGGAAGTTATATGGAATCTCAGAATTAAAAGTAAAGATTTCAACTTACGATAGCTGTATTAAAGAATTAAAAAAGAGTGGTTATGCAGATGGTTATAATCCTCTTTCTGGATACGAAGAGGCATATTTCACTCAAATGCATCAGAAATATCTGGATTATTTGAATTTAAAAGATCAGGCTGAAACTGCATTAAAGGAACGTCAAGCTGAATATGATGCGGCTAAGAAACCTGAAATTCAAGAGAAACGAAACCAGATTGCAAAAGATGTATTACTTGAAAATTTTGGTAAAGTACAGAACAAATACTCAGCTTTTACTGATAAAGAAACATATATTATTAAGAGTTTATATAGCCAATCCACTTATACAAATGAAAATATTATTGTTACTACTCTTGACAGTACTGCTGATGCCGTAGATAAGTCTAAAGTTCTTTATGACGATGCATTGGAAGAATTGTATGTGGAATCACATCCACAATATACATATACTGATGATGTAGAGAATGTATACGCTCTTCCAGAATTTAAGGAGTACCATGAACAGCTTGCGGTAAATGATTTTGTGCGTGTAGGAATCACTGATACTAATTATATTAAACTAAGAGTAATTGAAATCACATATAATCCTTGTGATTTAGATGAATCTATGGAAGTTACTTTTAGCAATATGATTCAGTACAAAGCTAAAAGGAATGATTATAATACTCTTTTAAACGATGCCCTTAATACTTCCAACCGTAATGGTGGTCGTGTTAATTCAGTCAACAAATCTTCTACTTCTGATTATGTCATCACATCAGAAGCTATCAAACAAATCTTTTCAAATCCTCTATTCAATTCAATGTTAGGTGGAACTGTCACTGGAGGAACCGGGTCTGGCGGAACCATTACCGCTGATACAATTATTGCAGAACTCGTGAAAGCAAAAGAAGGTGTATTTGATAAGCTTACTGTTGATACTGCTTTCATGAAATATCTCGATGTAAAACTTATTTCCGCAGATAAGATCACAACTCGTATTCTCGAAGCGGAACAGGCAAATATTGAAAAGCTGTCAGCTAAGATTATAGAATCTAACCAGATTAATGCTGATATGATTAATGTGAAAAATCTTCTTGCAGGTCATGCAGGAGTTGGAGAATTACATACAATTCATCTTACTGTAGAAAATGCAGAAATTGATCAGGCTGTTATTACTAATCTCATCGCAAAGAAAATTGCAGTTGGAGATTTAATGGCTCAAAATGCTCTTGCAAATCAAATTGTACTTATCTCTAAAGACAATAAACCTACTATTGCATTTCAAGAAAGTACCCAACAGTTTTATGATTCCAAAGGAAATGTTCGTGTGCAGATTGGTATGGACGGTAAAGGGGATTTCAACTTTATTGTTAAAAATGGAGACAGAGCCGCTTTATTTGATGAAAATGGTATTACCCAGACAGGTATTCCAGATAATACAATTCTTGGGGACATGATTAATAACGCCACCATTACCAAAGATAAACTTGGATTCCAAATCATAGAACCAAATGAACAAGGTGGTATTGATATCACTAATATTTATGATGGTAAAGGAAATCAATGGTGGGGAATAGAAAAGACTACTATTACAGATGACTACACAAAGCAGATTAAGAATGTTACAGATACTCTGACCGGACAAATCGAAACTAAGGTTAGTAATACTCAATATCTTAAAGATCAAGAATCTATCCGAACAGATTTTTCTGATATCAAACAAAATGTTTCTGGGATTACATCTACTGTAAGCAGTATGCAAACAGATCTTTCTGAAGCTCAAGAAAAAATTAAAGCAAACACCTCTTCTATTACTCAGAATGCAGATAAAATCAGTTTTATGGTAACTGGTGACAAAGAGTCTGAGTTCACAGTTACTGATAAATTTATTCAGATGATTTCTGACCATATTAGCATTGATGCCAGCACCATTGACATTAATGGTATTATCACTGCAATGAATACACACACTGGACCAGGTAAAACTAAAATCGACGGTGGTATTATTGATACCAATACTATTACTGCTGATTCTATTAAAGTTGATGCAATCAGATCAAAAATATTTGAAGATGATCTGACATCTAATTATTCACTAAAAGGTATCTGGTTTGATTTATCAGAGAACGGTGCCATTAAAGGTAAAAATTTTGCTGTTGATTCTAATGGTAATGCTTATATTCGTGGTAACAGCACTGTTGAGGGAACCATTATAGCTAATAAAGGTTATATTGGTGGTATTGGTGGTTTTACTATTGAAGCTGGGAAATTGTATTCTGGCATGGATAGCTTGCCTGAACAACCAACATCAGTATCAAAAGATAAAAATGTATATATTGGTACAGACGGAATTGCTCTTGGTAGTGGAAACTTCAGAGTTGATTCAAATGGTAAGCTTTATGCTAACTCTGGTACATTTTCAGGAACTATTTACGCTGATGGAGGAACTATTGGCGGTTGGAATATATCTGCAAATTCATTAAGTAACAGAGATGGATCCATAAGTTTGAATCCAGATGGTTTAAAACTTGGCAATCAGTTAAATATAGATAATCAAGGGAATGCAACTTTTGGTGGTAAACTATCAGCTGCTACCGGAAGTTTTTCTGGTGAATTAGTTGCAGCAACAGGTAGCTTTTCTGGAGAATTAAAAGCTGCAAGAGGTAGTTTTAAAGGAGAACTTTCTGGTGCAACTGGAAGTTTTACAGGTAGTGTTATTGCTACATCTATTACTGCAAAGCAATCATATTCTATTTATTATAACGATGTTGGAACTGGTGAACCAACTGATTCAGTACAAGTAATTACTGCATTTGACTGGGGAACTAATACAACTCAAATTGGATTTGGGTTGATAGATTCATCTTTAGACTCTTCAAAAATGCATGGAATGCTTCTGATAAAAGAACAAGGCGCAAGAGTTCTAACATTAATTGCAGATGATATTAATACAAATGGATGGTTAAATGTTAATAAACTTAATATTACTGATTCATTAGGACAGTATAAAGGAGTGCCATATAAATCAATTATGTGGAAACCAACAGACACATTTGACTTTAATGGTTATAATCATCATCACACTATTCTTCCTTATAAAAACGGTAACTTTGCAGTAGGTATGGAAAGTACGACTACAGGAATGTTATCTATTAGTTTATTACCATATTTGTTATCAACTGAAACCGATGCATATGGTAATATTACAGTAAGTAAAACTAAAGATACTACTTCTCAGATAAGCATTGGAGCAACAGCTAATCCATATGCATGTATTTATGTAGATGCTATTTATCTTACTGGTGATAAAAAAACTTATACTTCACTGGCTAATTTAGGTGAAGGCGGCACAACTAATTATAATGGACTTACAAATAAACCTAAAATTAATAATGTTGAATTGGCAAGCGGAAATAATACATTATCTAATTTAGGGATCGCTGCACGATCACATTCCCATTCTAAGTTGAATAACAGTTCTCCTGTAGATTATAAAGGATTTGGTCATTGTCATACCGTAATTATGAATAGTAATCATAATATGTGGGTTGCAATTAATAACGATGGTACACCCGCATTAACTCCATATAAATTAAAAACATCAACTAGCTATACAGATGTTGATACATATTCGTTGGAAAAAGGCGGAACTTGTAACCTCGGAAGTACAGATGCTCCTTGGAATGCTGTATATGCTAAAAATTACTATGATGAATATGGAAATAAGATTTCTACAGGCGGTGGTTCAATCAGTCTTAAAATTGATGGAACTACACGTAGTTCTGGATTTACGAATTATAACCTTGCAACACAAGACTGGGTAACTGGGAAAGGATATTTAACTCAACATCAATCTCTTTATGGATATGCTACTACAAGTTGGGTTGAAGGTGCATTTGGAAGCAAAATAGATGTTTCTAATGGATATCTATATTTATATAATAATAACGGTTATCAATTAAGCTCTGTACAATTACCAACAAGTTCTGGTGGAAATTCTACTCCATCAGAAGCAGTTGCGAAAGATGGCACAACTAGACCTATTGTTACATCTGGAACAGCGGGCGGCAATACCTATACTGCATGGATCGGAACATATCATGAAAGTAGCAATTATGTATTAAAAGTCAATGGTAGATGGGGTTCTTCATCATCGTGGGAAACACATGGATTCAAATCAAATTATTCGGATATTAGATTAAAAACAAATATTTCAAATTCAAATAGAAAAGCTTTAGATATTATTAATTCTATAAAAATTCGTCAATTTGATTGGATACGAAGTGGAGAACATCAAGATATTGGATTCATAGCAGATGAATTAGAAACTCTTGATCAACATTTTACATTTGGTGGAGGATATGAAGAAGATGGATCTATGAATATTAAATCTGTGGATTCCTTGTATCTTCAAGGTTATGAAGTAAAAGCTATTCAAGAATTATCTCAAGAAAATCAAAAACTTAAAAACACTATTCTCTCATTGCAAGGAGAAATTGCAATCATAAAACAAAAATTGGAGGAATTAGCATGATTAAAATTAATACAACAACTAATGTAAGTGCAAATATTTATGTTGGGGAAGCAGAAAATCAAAAGAATGTCGCTTATGCAAACGCATCTGTAAGTAAGAATGGTGACGTTTCTATTAACAAATCCATTCAAGATGGTGAAGCATTCAAAGCTAATAAAGAATCAGTTCTGAAAGACTTTACAGAGTTTGAAACATACGTATATGGAATTATTCCTGAATAAATAAGAGGCCATGAGCAATCGTGGTCTTTTATTATGTAAAGAAGGTGAAATATTTGACCAGTCGAGAATATGAACTTGAATTAAAGAAAATTAAAGCCCAAAATCGGCAGATTGAAATGAAACGAAATCTGAAGGCAGCAAAGGTTAAGAGATTCAATATTCCAAGAGTCTCTACAAGTAAATTGATACTTGTTGCTGTACTTTTACTTAATCTACAGATTATTCATTTTGTAGAAAAAGCAATCATGACCTATGGAGATTTATCTGCTCTCTACGCTCTCATTGCTATTCCAGCAACACTCGTCCCTACAGTTTGGGCTTATTATGCAAAGGCTCGTGCAGAAAACTGCACAGGAGGCATTACTTATGATTCTGCAATGGAACAACTTAGACAGCAAAACTCTTCAGATAATGAAGCAGTCGGTTAGGAGGAATAACTATGGATATTAAACAGGGTATTCAGGACGTATTATATCTGATCATTACTGGTATTCTTCCACTTCTTATTACTTATGGAATCCTCTTCCTAAAAGTAAAGATTAAAGAACAGGAAAAGAACTTGGAGAATGATCAGCTCGTAAAATATATAGACGCTGCTACTGATGCTATTAGTAAAGCAGTACTCACAGTTAATCAGACTTATGTAGATGCTTTGAAGAAGGAAGGTAAGTTTGATGCAGAAGCTCAGAAAACTGCTAAACAGATGGCTATTGATAAAGCTAAGGCTTTGATTACAGAAGATTCTAAAGCGGCTATCGAAACATTATATTCTGACTTTGAAGCATATCTAAATGATGCTATTGAAGAACTCGTCAGAGAAAATAAAGTTACATATTAATATAAAAGGAGTACAAGGATTATGAAAAAAGTTATTGTAAATGCAGACATTATGGCAATGTATAAAACATTAAATTCTATGAAGAGTCGTGCGGATTTAATCGCAGGAGATGTTGATGTATTCTGGGCGAATACAATGAATCTAAAGGCTCTTAAGGCGCAGGTAGATAAAATCTCAGAGGTCGAGCAGGAGTTAGTTGATTCTTATTTTACAGAGGAAAACTCACATCCTATTGTTGACGAAAACGGTAATGAAACAGGAAATCGTGTTCTTAATGATGACATAAAAGATAAAATCATCCCTGAAATCCAAGAAAGTCTGCAGAAAATTTATGATAAAACATGTGAACTTGATGTTGAGATGATTCCAGAGGAATCTCTCAAGAAAATGCTTAAATCTAATGAAGACAAACTGTCTATGCTTGATATGACAGTACTATATGAATTTGTAGAAAAAGGTGAGTAATAATGGCAACATATATTCAGGGAATTCAAACCTCTGTTGGTGTTGTTAAGTATGATTACAATTATCTGGCTAATCTCCCTGAATCAGATATGACATTATCTAAACAGGGTGCATTCGCTGATGCCCTTGTTGTTGGAAGAAAACTTACTCAGCTGGGAGCTGATGTGGATAAATTGAAAGAATCTATGACTGCAGTACAGAAATCTATCTCTGATCTGCAGTCTGCAGATTCTTCTTCTAACACTTCAATTGAACAGATCAATACATCATTACTTAGCATGACCAATAATATCGAAACAATACAGAACAATATTACTACTTTGACTCAGAATACTGCTGAGATCAAGAAAAGTGCTGATAATGCGAATTCATCAGTCACAACACTGCAGGAAACTATTAAGTCACTACAGACTAGAATTGAAGCTTTAGAAAAAACTCAGACTAAATAAGGAAGGAGGCAGTTATGTATACACTAAAAATTACAGATGAAAATACTGTTGTAACAACAGTCAAAGAATCAATTGTGGAAAGAAGTAACTATGTAGATAAGATTCAGATTGTGACAAGCAAACTATACAGAGAACAGATTGATATGACTGATACTACTGTTTATATGAAATATAAGCTTCCGATATCAAATAAAATCAAAATGACACAGCTGATTCCGAATGATCTTGCATATGAACAGAATTATATCCAGTATTTAATTCCCGTTGATGCCGGACTTACTGCTGAAGCTGGTGATATTGAAGTATCTTTCACATTTTTAAAACTGATTGCAAATGAAGACAAATCTTACACTTCTTATATTCGCAAGACCACATCAGGTGTTATCCATATCACTCCACTTGTACAATTTGATAAATATGAACCTTCAGAAATGTTTACTGAAATTGATCAGAGACTTCTTGTTATGGAAGGAATGATTAAAGATTTAGATGCTCAGAACAAAGCTGCTTATGAAGGTATGGTAAAAGATATTCGTCTGGATACAGATGGAAGAAAGATTACGCTGACAGACAGAAACGGTGATGACACCGGAGATGGTATCGTTGTAAAAAATCTTTCTGCTATGGTAGCCGAAGATATGACAGGTAAAGATCCTGATGGAACACAGGATGGAGTTGTCCATCTTGATCAGGTTGTTGACCTGGATAAATTATTAAAGTAAAGGAGTCATGATATGTCATTTAAAGATTCTAAAATTGCTGCTGCGGCTAATTCGGCAATGACTTTGAGTGCTGAGTTAGCCGTAGACACTGAGGAATATACATTATGTACTGATGGTCGTTATGAAGTATATACCAAATATCAAGACAATGCATATTCAACAGTGGATAACTTAAAAAATATTGCCGTTGATGCTACACAGATTAATATCATGCAGGAAGAAAACAGCCAGTATATGCCATTTAGGATTCCAAGATATTGGGATGGTATGGATCTTATGGATATGCTCATCCAGATAAGGTATGAATCTGTAGCTGAGAAAAAGGGTAAAGTAGCGACAGTTATCAATGTAGCTTCCAATAATACTTATATTCGATTTGGTTGGTTGATTGATGCTGCTGTTACAGCAAATGCCGGAGATATAATTTTTGAAATTATGGCTACTGGCGTAAATGAAAAAGGAAACAATTATATTTGGAGAACCAGACCAAATGGTCAGTTTACTGTTCTTCAAGGATTAAATTATGATGGAATCATTGAACCTTCTGAAGATTGGTATACAAGTTTTGTAAATATGATTCTTGGTCATGTAGCCGAAGCAAAACAATACGCAGATGAAGCAAAGGCTTCTGCTGCCTCTATTAATGTAGATGATATAAAGGCAGATGTAAAAACATCTGTTATGAATGATCTTAATGGAACAGTAACTGAATCTCTGAAAGCATATTATACAAAAACAGAAGTTGATACAAAAGTCAAAGAATTAAACACTGCTATTTCTGGTATTGACAGTTTGAAGAACTTAAAAGTTGAATATGACAACACAACTGGAAATTTAGTGTTTAAAGATGGAACGGAACCTATTGGAGAACCCATTACTATTAACAGTCTTGCAAACCTTATAGTTAAGTATTCTGTTGTCAATGGAAAAGGTTCATTAGTATTCAAAGATGGAGAAACTATTATTCAGACTGTAGAACTTAGTTCTATTGAGCCATCTGCTGAGTGGAGAGCTGCATTGAAGCAGGAACTTGAAGCAGAAATGGACGAGAAAGATACAGTAATCTCTAATCGAATTGGTCCACTTGAAACAGCTAAAACTGAAATCGAAAAGAATGTAAATGCCAATACTACTGCTGTCTCAGAGATAAAAACTACTATTTCAAACATTGAGAAGAAAGTAGAAAGTGCTACTACAAAATCTGATGAGGCCAAAAATGCTGTAGATATCTTGAAACAAAATATGACTTCTTATGATACTCAGTTTGAAGGAATTAATACAGATATTACAGATGTTAAAGCCGCCATTGAAGAAATCAAGAAAAATCCTGCGGCTGCCGAGTACGATGTTACATACGAAAATAGTATTTTTACATTTTTAAAGGATGGAGAAATCCAGAAAAGCTTTAAAATTGAAGGTGGTGGAGGATCTTCCTCAGATACTACTACTATTACTATTGAAAGAATCACAAATGCAGATGCTATTTTCTTACTTGGTTCAAAAGCAATTATTGAATATAGTTTTTCATCTGTAGATAATACTGGTGATACAACTGGAGCCGGTACTGCTGTGTGGAAAGTTGGTAATACTATTGTAGCTACGAATACGGCTGCGCAAGGAAACAATAGTTTTGATATCACTGAATATCTTAATGTCGGTGCAAATACTATTAGATTAACTATTACCGACAGTTTTGGGACACTTGCCACTAAGACATGGACTGTTACTATTGTAGAATTCAAACTTGAAAGCACATTTGATGATACTTTGTTATATACAAATACAGATGTAGTATTTAGGTATACACCTTACGGAAATGTCAATAAGACTCTTCATTTTATTCTTGATGGAAAAGACTTAGGCACTGTTGAAACTCAGTCTTCCGGTAGAATTATGTCTTATAATATTCCTAAACAGGAACATGGCAGCCATTTACTCAAAGTATATATGACTGCGACAATTAACAATAAAGAAATAACCTCAAATACTATTTGTAAGGATATTATTTGTGTTGATCCTACAAATAGAACTCCTATTATTGGATGTGCTCAACAGGAATTTACAGCACAACAGTACCAGGCAACAAGTATTAAATATGTTGTATATGATCCTGATCACAATCCAGCCTCTGTAAAACTATCAATTGATGGTAAAGTACAGAGTACTCTTTCTGTAAATCGTTCTGCTCAAATCTGGAGTTATAAGTCATCCACTGAAGGAAAACATAACCTGACCATCTCATGTCGTAAAGTGACTAAGATTTTATCAGTTAATATCACTAAACTTGATATTGATGTTGAACCAATCACAGCCAACTTAGCATTTGATTTTAACCCTGTTGGAAAATCCAATGGAGATACCGACAGACTCTGGACTGATAAAAATAACTCTGCTATCACTCTTTCAGTATCAGATAACTTTGACTGGGATAATGGTGGATACCAGATTGATGCTTCTGGAAACCAGTATTTCTGTGTAAAAGCTGGAACAACTGCTCAGATTAATTATAATCTCTTCGGAAAAGACCCGAAACAGACTGGTTCTGAATTCAAATTTGTATTTAAGACTCAGAATGTTCGCAATGCTTCTGCTACTTTCTTATCATGTATTGATGGTACTGAAGGCTCTGACGTAGGTATTAAAATGGATGTTCATGAAGCATATGTGAACACTTCTACTGACAGCTTATATTTTCCATATAGCGAAGAGGATATTATTGAATTTGAATATAATATCAATACAATTGATACAAAAGACACATCTGCAACTTCTATCATTATGACTTATGAAGACGGAGTTGGAGGAAGACCTCTTATTTATGATAATTCTCATAGACTGCACCAGTATTCTCCTACCCCAATTTCTATTGGTTCTCCGGATTGTGATGTGTTGATTTATAGAATGAAAGCTTATTCTGCTTCTCTGACTGATTCAGATATCCTTGCTAACTTTATTGCAGATGCTAGAGATTCAGATGAAATGATTGCAAGATATAATAGAAACCAGATCTACAATGACAACAATGCTCTTACTCCAGATTCTGTAGCTAATGCTTGCCCGAATCTAAGAGTAATCAAAATTGAAGCGCCGCATTTCACAAATGACAAGAAGGATTTTGTTAAAAATACTTCTATGGAATGTATTTATAAGAATGGGGATCCTAAATTAGATAACTGGAAATTTATTAACTGTTTCCACGCCGGACAGGGAACTACAAGTAATGAATATGGTTTTGCTGCCAGAAATATTGATGTTATTTGTTGTGCGGATGGTGTACATCAGATCAATAGTAAGATTCCTCTTGATCCTAACTATAAGACAGAGTTAGTTCTTGGTGATGGCACAAAATATGAGGACGGAACTGGTAAGATTAGTCTTACAAGAAACTCTGTTCCAAATAATTGGTGGAATTTTAAAGTAAATGTAGCATCTTCAAATATGGCAACTAATGCATTAGGACAGAAAAGATTCAACGACTTTTTACCATATGAAAGTCCTGCGGTACGTAGAGATCCTAAAGTTAAAAACTCTATGGAATTTGTCAACTGTGTAATCTTTATTAAAGAATCTGATCCTGATATTACTACTCATAGAGAATTTCAGGATACAGACTGGCACTTCTACTCTCTTGGTAATATGGGAGATTCAAAGAAGACTGATATTACAAGAGCTTATGATCCAGAGGATATGAAAGAATTCTGTATTGAAATCAGTGACAATACTCTTCCAAACTCTGCATTCCAGACCGGTATAACAAACCAAGATGGAACTATGAAATATCCTATCAGTAAAGCTGAATGGAAAACTGGTAATACAGCATATGATGCTCTGTATAATAACTGGGATGGATCATTTGAATTCAGATATGATTGTTGCGGCGATTCTAAGGATGGTTCTGCTCTTACTTCTGATGAAGCAAAAAAGAAAATACGTACAGATAACAAACAGATTTGGAGAGACTTCTATGAGTTTGTAATCACATCCAGTGATAAAGAATTTAAAGATGGCTTGAAAGATTGGTGTATTCAGGATGCAATGCTCTATTTCTATTTAGTTACACTCAGATATAGTATGATTGACAATAGAGCCAAGAATGTTTTCCCGCATTGGGCAAAACATTATATCACTCAGGAAGAAGCTACAACTATGGGTGATAAAGCTAAATATTATACTATAGATGATGATGCGGCTGCTCTGCATAATGGTTATAGATTTGATCTATGGGCATATGATATGGACACTCAGCTTGGTATTAATAATTCAGGTGAGCTGTCATTCCCATATGGTAAGGAAGATACTGACTATAAAGAAGAAGGAAATCCTTCATCTGGTTATGTTTTCAATGCTGCTGAATCTGTATTGTGGTGCAGAATACGTGATGTATTTACACAAGAATTAAGAAACATGTATCAGTCTGTAGATTCTAACTGTTGGTCTGATTCTCATTTAATTAATGAGTATGAGGCTTGGCAGAGCCAGTTCCCAGAAGAACTTTGGAGAATCCACTATGAAAGATTATATCTGAGAACATATCGTGCTGGAACAGTAAGATTCCTTAATGAGATGATGAATGGACGTGGAAAATATCATCTCAGACAATGGGAACGTGACCAGCATATTTATATGGGAACAAAATTCTTACATACAGATGTAAAGTCTGATCAGATTATGTTCAGATGTAATACACCTAAGAAAGTTGTAGTTAAACCAGATTATACTCTGAAGATCATTCCTTATTCTGATATGTATATTTCTGTACTTTATGGTAATTCACCAGAAACTACTCAGGTACGTGCAAAAGCCGGACAAGAATATAAGATTACTACGGACTTAACAAATATGGATGATACAGCTATTCTTATTTATGCTGCATCAAGAATCGAGGCATTAAATGACCTTTCTGCTTGTTATATTCATGATAATGATTTCTCAAAGGCTTCCAAGCTGAAAACTCTTATCATTGGTAATAATACAGCTGGATATCAGAATACTTTTATGACATCTCTTAATATGGGTAATAATACTCTTCTTGAGACTTTGGATATTCGTAATTGTCCAAATCTTACAGGATCTGTTAACCTGTCTGCATGTGAAAATCTTATTAATCTTTATGCTGATGGAACTATTGTAACATCCGTATTATTTGCTAATCATGGTAAGATTGCTCATGTTTCTCTCCCATCTTCTATCAACACTCTTACACTCAAGAACCTCAAAGACTTAACTGATCTTAAGGTTGCAGGATACGATAATTTACAGACATTTGTATGTCAGAATTCTATCGTAGATGCTCTTGCTATCTTAAATGCTGCTATTAATACTCTTCGTACCGTAACAATTACTGGTATCTCATGGAATCTTGATGATACTACGCTTCTTCTGAAATTATCAAAACTTGCCGGTATTGATGATAATGGCGCTACTACTGAGCAGTCAATTCTTACTGGATCTGTTCATATTCCTGTAGTTAGACAGCAGGAATATAAAGAATTTGTTGGTTCTGAAGATGAACCTGGTATCTGGACAGACCTTGTTCTTACTTACGATTCAATCATTACTCAGTTTAAAATTACATTTATAAATGATGATGAAAGTAATACTATCCTTGATATCCAGTACGTAGATAAAGGTGGAAACGCTGTTGATCCTACTACAAGAGAAGTTAATCCGATTCCTATTCCTACAAAGAAAAGCACAATTAAGCTTGATTATACCTTCAAAGGATGGGAAGGTTCAATGACAGGAATCTTTGCTGACAGAACTATTACTGCTGTATATGACAGTAAAATTCGTGAATATACTGTAAAATATGTTTCTAAAGGATTATCTCTTCAAGAATCTACTGCCCAGTATGGTTCTTATGTAAAATATACAGGTGATACTCCTGTATATACTGCTGAGGAATCTGCTTATAAGTACAATCTGTTTAAAGGATGGGATAAGTCAGGATTTGTCGATGGAAATAAAACGATCAATGCAGTATATGAAACCTGCGAATATGTAGATGGATATTTTGATGGTAAGGATCTGGCCAATATGACACAGGTTGAGCTTTATACTCTTATGAAAATGGGACTTGAAGCAAAATCATTATCATTAAAAGATACATTAGATTTCAAACTTGGTGTTGATTATAGCTATGGCGACATTGAAGAGCATGAAGTTATTTCAACTGCGACTAAATTTGATGGAACAAACTATATTGACACCGGATTAAAGATCATGGAAAAAGACAGAGACTTTACGATTGCTATTGACTTTGAATTTGATTCAGGAAATAGTGTAAACTCCACTCTTGCTCAGTGTTTTCAGGGTGATGGTTCAAATGGATTCAGACTTTGGTATTCTCAGGAACCTCGTTTCTCATGGAATACTGATAGTATAACTCCATCTGCTGGAACAAATCGAGAGATTATTGTATTCCGTCATGAAGCTGGAAGTCAGAAGCTTTATGTATACAATTCAAACATGACTGGGAAAGAAGTGTCTTCTACTACTCTGAATGCGATTAGGATTCCAGAGCATAGTTCCACTCTCGTATTTGGATGTTCTAAAGCTGACGACGGAGCATATGAAAACTTTGCAAAAGGCACTGTACATTGGGCTAAAGTCTGGTACGCAGATCTTGGTGAAGAACAATGTATGGATATTGCTGCATGGATCCACGAAATAATCCCTATGGAAGTGGCTAAGTTTAAAGGATATTATCTGTCTGACGTTGCTTCAAAGAGAGCTAACATTACATTTGTTGCTTCAAACCTGTTAGGTACTGAAAAGCCTTATAATAATAAGAGCACAAATGCAGGTGGATGGGCTGAATCTTCTCTGAACACATGGCTGAATACACGTTTGCTTAAAGCTATTTCTCCTTTATGGAAAGCTCTGATCAAACCTGTAAAAGTATACTCTTCTATTGGTAATAAATCAAATGATACATCCGTATCTAATTGCAGATTCTATGTTCCATCTCTGTACGAAATTGATCCTACTGCTACTTCTGAACCATATATTTCTGAAACAAATGCTCCTATTGCTTATTTCACAGATGATGATACCAGAAAGAAAGCAAATTCTTCTACTCCTACGGAGTATAAATCTTACTGGACCAGATCTCCAAATGCTACAGTTGCAAACTGGCTGTATACAGTCAATGAAGCCGGTGAAACATATGGGTTCTCTTATCCAGGACAGAATTCTGGAATCTTACTTATGTTCTCAATTTCAAGTGAGGGGTAACCATTCCCATCTTATAAGGAGGATATCACATGTATTATAAAGTAATCAAAAATGATGAAGTCGTAGATGTCCTTAATCATATCCTGTATATCAAATATCAGGAGAAACATAGTCTGTTGCTTCTATGTGATATCACAGAAGCACAGGCTATTTTAAGTTCAGACGGAAAATATGGATGGCACATTGAAGGTCTCTATAATTTTCCGCCTGATAATGACATCTATGCAATAAAAGAAATTTCAAAATATGAATATGACAAATTGAAGAGGTGATCACAGCATGGCGTTAATTCCAACCTGGTATTCTGCATCAACTAAGCAAATTGCAGAAAAGGCTTTACAAAGAGGGGTGCTAAAATACCCAGGACTTTGTTACATCCAAGACAGTAAGAGTATAGCATGGGTGACCATCGACAATACATTAGAATATGTCAAAGGAGATAAACAGATTACAGATGTAAAATGCATCGGATCAAATCTTATGTTTTTCTCTGGAGATAAACTGCTTTTCTCTTATGACATATCTATGACTGACGAAGATAAAGGTCATATTATTGAAGAGGTCAAGAAAACAATCGGATTGGATAATTATGTCAAGTCTTCTGAGCTTTCTACTCTTTTAGATAATATAATCGGTAATCTTGAAGATAAGTCCACTGTTGTAGACTATATCAACAGCTTATCTTATAACAAATTATTTGACGTACCTATTGTAAATCTTATAGGTACACTTACTGTTCCTGTGAAGATATCATCACTCGATGATGGTATTTATAAAGTAAAAGGCCAATGTATCATTGGCGGAAACAATACTACTGTTCAATCTTCTGCAGACGATGTTCTGTATCTTGTATCTCATGATGCTGATACTTCTAGCACAACAATCACAAAAATGCAAGGAAAATCTATTACATTGTATTTCATTCAGCAAGATGGTGAATATACGACTGATCGTTATATCACTGAAAGCTGGATTAATGAACAGAATTTTGCAAGTGCTGATTCTGTAAAAGAATATGTTTCAAATATCATTGAAGAAACTGTTCTGGATGTTTTAGATGAACATATTGACGCTGCTTTAGATCGAAAACTCGGAAGTATTGATTCCGAAGATTTAACAAATATATTTCAAGGAGGAAACTAATTATGGCAAAATTACAGTTCGCTACACTTTCTAATCTTCAGGAGTTTTTAAATCTGCATAACGTACAGATTGACTCTAAAATCAGTGAGGCTGTCAAAAACTCAATTAAAACAGTATCTCAGTCAGAAGACGGATACACACTTTATTTCTACACAAAAACTGCTCCAGTAACTATTGATGAAGCAGCATTTACTATTACTATTCCTCAGCCGACAGGAAAAGCTGACAAAGTAAAAGGTGCAGTAAAAGGTCATCTTGCAGGATTAGATGAAAATGGTAATCTGGTAGATTCTGGAAAGACTGCTGCAGATTTCGATGCTGCTGGTGCTGCTAACACAGCAAAAACAGAAGTAATGTCTTATGTTGGTACTATTCCTGCTGATGCAAAAGCTAAAGATGTAGTTAATTATATCAAAGAAGCAGTTACTGCTGGTAAATATGACGATTCTGCTCTGAAATCCAGTGTTGCAGCTAATACTGCAGCAATCAGTACTCTTAATGGAACTGGTGCTGGATCAGTAAAGAAAGCTGTTGCTGATGCAGTTGCTCAGATTGTTAACGGTGCTCCAGAAGCATACGATACACTGAAAGAGATTTCTGATTGGATTTCTAGCCATGCATCTGATGCTGCTACAATGAATTCTCAGATCAAAACAAATAAAGAGGATATCACAAAGCTGAAAACTCTTATCGGTACTCTTCCAGAATCTGCTACATCTAAAGATATCGTAGGTTATATTGCAGAATACGTATCTAAAGCTCTTGCTGATTCTGATCTTTCTCAGTATGCAAAAGCTGCTGATCTTAAAGCTGCTGTAGGAAGAATTGATGTTCTTGAGAAAAAGATTCCTACATTAGAAGCTGCTGATAAAACAAACGCCGATAATATCGCAGCTATAACAACAAGAGTAACTACAGCAGAAGGCAAAATTACTGCTGTAGAAAAAGATCTTGCTACTGAAAAACCGAAGATTGCTAAGAACACATCTGATATCACCGCTCTTAAGGGGCTTGTTGGAGATGGATATGAAGCAATTCCAAGTGCGTCTATCAAAGGTTTATTTACTGCGTAAAAATACAATTGATTTTATTGGGAGGAGAGCTGCAATGCTCTCCTTCTATTTTAAAAATAAAAATGGAAGGATGTGACTAATGCAAAATGAAAGAACAATTTCTTAATCTCACTGGATTAACAGAACTGGTTGGTTATTTGAAGACAAGTATAGCTAATCATAAAGAAATACTTCCATATGCTTCCAATAAGTTATTTCCGTCTGTTGGAGATATAAATACTATTTATATAAATACTGCTACGAATACTATTTATCGTTGGGATAGCTCAAGCAAAACTTATATTACTCTAGCAAAAGCCGTAAAGTCTGTTGCTATCTCAGAAAGTACTGAAAACGGAAAAATCACACTCACTGTAGATGGTAATAAAACTACTGTTCCTATTCACGGATTAGGATCTGCTGCATATACAAATTCAAGTGCTTACTCTCCTGCAGGGCATACTCATACAAAAGCTCAGGTAGGACTTGGTAATGTAGATAATACAGCAGATGCAAATAAGAGTGTAAAACATGCAACTACTGCTGATAGTGCAACTACTGCAGGAACAGCTACAAATGTATCCGCTGGAGAAGGTACTGCTGATGCAGTTAGACATGTTTGGTTTTCTGACTCTACTACGGAGACAAAGCGAGCATACAGCGATAAGTTTAAATATAATCCTGTTACTAATAATCTGACGGTAAATGTTACAGGAAATGCTGCGACTGCAAGTAGTGTAGCATGGGGTAACATTACAGGAAAACCTTCTACCTATGCTCCTTCTGCGCATAATCATAATGATTCAACTATTACTTCTCTCAACGCAAGTAAACTCTTTGGAACAATTGATATTGCAAGGCTTCCCCATGGAGCATTAGAACGTCTGGTTATTGTTGAAGATGATACTGCACGTTTTAAACTTACTACTGCTAATATTCAGCTTGGTGATACCGTAAAAGTAACTAAGACTGAAAAAATGTATTATGTTGTTGATGAGAGCAAATTATCTTCTGAGGCTGGTTATTCAGTATATACTGCCGGAACTGCTACTTCTGTACCATGGTCTGGAGTTACTGGAAAGCCTAGCAGCTATCCACCAGCATCTCATAATCATGATGAACGTTATTATACCGAGACTGAGATGAATAGTAAATTAGCTGAAAAAGCTACAAAAGTACATACGCATACTAAAAGTGAAGTCGGATTAGGCAACGTTGACAATACTGCTGATGCCACAAAAAGTGTTAAATATGCTATTTCTGCAGGTAGCGCATCATCTGCCGCTGCTCTTACTTCTAATGCTGGATCATCAACTCAGCCAGTATATTTCTCAGGTGGTAAGCCAGTAGCTTGTTCATATACACTTGGTAAGTCAGTGCCTGCAGATGCATTATTTACCGATCATACTTATGGAAACATGAAAGGTGCTACTTCTTCTGCTGCCGGAAGTGCTGGTCTTGTTCCTGCACCTAATATAGGAGAACAATTAAAATTTCTTCGTGCAGATGGTGCATGGGTAATCCCTACAAATACGACATATTCTGTAGGTACATCAAGTTACTTAGGAACAACTAAGCTTTATACCGAAACTGGGTCGGCTACAGATGGTACCATGACTCAAAATGCTATTACAACTGCTCTAAATGGAAAATCTGCCACTGGACATACACATAATTATGCTGGATCATCTTCAGCCGGTGGAAATGCGAACGCAGCTGTAAAATTAGCTACTGCAAGAAAGATTGGTAGTGCTTCATTCGATGGTACTACTGATATTACTTTATCTCAGATGGGAGTTATTAACCCAATTGAGCTGACCAGAGCCGAGTATGAAGATTTAATTATAAATAATAGAATTGATGATAATCAATACTATAATGTTATTGACGACTATGATTCTGATATTTTAATTAATGACTCTTCTGTTTCGAAAAAATATGTTTATTCCAGTGATAAAACAGAAAAAACATATTCTAAAAAGAGTACAACAAGCACTGTAACTTTATCTGCTTCTGCTTGGTCTGGCAGTTCTGCACCATATTCTTGTGTATTATCTGTGGAAGGTGTAACTGCAACAAATATCATAGAAATAAATTATGCTTCTTCTGCTTCAGATGCGGCTATAGAGGCATATCAAGGTGCTGGATTAAAAGACGGGGGACAGTCTGCTGGTAGAATCACATTATTAGCAACTGAGAAACCTACTGTTAATATTCCAATAACAATCATTGTAAGAAACGATTTATAAAAAAGGAGGTGTGATATGGCAACCTATAAAGGAAGACATTGTATTGCGGGTACAGGTGCTACAGGAGCACAAGGTATCCAAGGAAATAAAGGTGATAAAGGCGATGCAGCTACCGTGGCTGTAAGTTCTACAGTTACTTTAGCACCTGGTTCACAAGCGAAAGTAGAAAATGAAGGGGATTCTCATAATGCCAAATTCAAATTTTCTATTCCACGAGGAGATAAAGGTGAAAAAGGCGATAATGCAACTATTACAATAGGAAGTGTAACCAAAGGTACCGATCCAGCTGTGACCAATTCTGGTACAGCTACTAATGCTGTTTTAAATATCACTCTTCCAAAAGGTGATACTGGAGTAAGTGTTTCCACTGTTACTCCTTATTATCTTGCAACTTCCCAATCACAGGGAATTACAAAAGATTCTAGCGGATGGACTAACTCAGCTCAATTAATGAGTAGTGTAAATAAATATCTGTGGTGTTATCATAAGTTTACTTTTACAAATAACACAACTACTTCTACTAATCCGGTAGTTATAGGTGTTTATGGTGATAAAGGTGACCGAGGTACAACTGATTATAATGATCTTACAAATAAACCTATTGTTAATGGCGTAGTATCATATCAGTCTGATATTAATACGAAGCAGTTGAGAAATATTCGTTTTGCAACTGAAGAGCCAAAAGCTAGTGATGGAATAAATGGAGATATATGGGTGGTGTTTAGTGATGAGTAATATTAAAACTGGTGATATTTTAAACTTTGATTATACTGGTGCTGTTCAGAGTATAACATTGCCTAAAGGAACTTATAAATTAGAGTGTTGGGGTGCTCAAGGTGGGTACAGTTCTTCTAATTCAGGAATAGAAGTTGGTATGGGCGGAAAAGGTGGATACTCTGTTGGGACTATTACACTAAACCAAAAAACACCCATATATATTTATGCTGGTGGAGTTGGCAGCATAAGTGGCAACGGTAAAGCAGATGGTGGATTTCCCAATGGTGGTTCATCTTGGGCTTCCAACACAAGCGAAGGTGCTGGTGGAGGCGGTGGATCATCCGATATCCGTATTGGTACCGATTCATTGCATGCTCGTGTTATTGTAGCCGGTGGCGGCGGAGGCGGCGGAGAAGACAACGAAACTGGTGGATATGGTGGCGGTGAAACTGGAGGAACCTCAGGTTCTGGAACACCTGGTAGTCAAACTGCTCCAAGTGGATATTTTGGAATCGGCGGTCACACTTCCTATGATGGTGGCGGCGGAGGTGGCGGCTGGTACGGTGCTTGTCCAGCCGGCGGGCAAACAACCCCAGCTACCAGTAATAGTGGGGACGACACATCTGGCTCTCCTGGCGGTTCTGGTTATGTCTACACCTCTTCTACAGCTAAAAATTATCCTAACGGATGTCTAGTCAATTCTACTCATTACCTCACAAATGCTAAAACCATAGCAGGTAATAATTCTTTTATTTCTCCCACAGGTTCATCTGAAACCGGTCATTCTGGTAATGGGTATTGTCGAATTACTGTTATTGAATGCAATAGTACAGCGTTATATGCCAAAGTAAACAATTCACTGAAAAAAGCAACATCTATTTATTTTAAAATGAATAATAAAATTTATGGTATAGGTGCAGATAATAGTAGTAATACAAATATGAATTTTAGTTATACTGGCTCTGTGCAAACAGCCACATTAGATCCCGGTAAATATATACTTGAATGTTGGGGCGCTCAAGGTGGTTATCGTTCTTCATCTTCATATGGAGGAGCAGGTGGTTATTCAATAGGAACTCTTTCTTTATCCTCTAAAACAACTCTCTATATATATGTAGGCGGTTCTGGTAATTCTGTTACTTCGGCAAATTCTAGTGGTTATTATCCTGGTGGTTTTAATGGTGGTGGATATAGAAACACTTATAAAGGCGGTGGTGGTGCCACTGATATAAGAATAGGTACAGATTCTTTATATGCCAGAGTAATTGTTGCTGGCGGTGGAGGTTCTGATGGTTCATCTTCTCAATCTGGTGGTTATGCTGGCGGTACATCTGGTGCTAGAGGATCATTTGGTTATGGTTCTTATGGTTATGGAGGAAATCAAACTGCTACTTATTCATCTCTGAACGCAATCGCTTCTCAGGGAACTAACAACAATTCATCTGATTGTGCCGCTGGTTTTGGCTTTGGTGGTTTCGGATGTTATTCTTCATCTGGTTACGGTGGAGCTGGTGGTGGAGGATGGTACGGTGGACAAGGTACTTATCCTGATGGTTCTGGAGATGATGATGGCGGCGGAGGTGGCGGTTCAGGATATGTATATACATCATCTACAGCTAAAAATTATCCTCAAGGATGTCTGCTTAATTCGTCATATTATCTTACTGACGCTCAAACGATAGCCGGTAATCAAGCTTTTACATCGCCCGAAGGCACATCCGAAACTGGTCACTCTGGAAACGGATTCTGCAGAATTACAAACATGACCCCAAAACAATACGGAATGTTTATAAAGCGAAATGGAGCGTGGACGCATATAGATTTATAAAGGAGGGTTTCAAAAATGCCAATTGTATTTCATGGAACTGGCGGTGGAGGCGGTGGTACTTGGAGCAAAGTCAAGGAGAAGCCTGACTGGACCAATTGCACTGTAATGTATGGGGGAACTGCTCTCTCATCATCTGCTACTACAACAGACTCTGCTGCTCAATATAAAGTAATTTCAAGATCTACTGGTTCGACAGGAGATATCTTTACAAAATCTGCAACTCTTCCAAAAGGATTATATAGTGTTATGATCCGAATGAAAGTTTCTACAATCTCTTCTAGTTCTAATGTTTTCAAATTAACAATTGTAGATGGTTCTACTACAACAACTAAATATATTAGGCCAAGTATGTTTAAAACTGCTAACGGTTATACCACTCTTGGAACTGCTGTTGAAAATACTTCTGGAACTCTTAGAGTAACTTTAAGTATTTATAATACACTATCAAATCAGACAGTTTGTGTAGATTACTTAGCTATTACTCCTGCAATGGTTGGAGTTACATCAATTGCGTAAGGAGGTGGATATATGGCTGATACAATAGTGACTGCTGAAAAGCTAAATGAAATAAAAACAAAAATAAATAACGAATTAAAAAATAGAAGAACATATACGAATCATGGGATTAATGTGACTCAATATCAAGGTTCTGCATGGGATTTTTCTGCTACTTCTGGTCGTGAAGTGACGAATGATCAGTTACATAAGTTAGTTGATCCGATGCTACAAATAAATGATTTTATGCAAGATAATACTTTAATTGGCGACAAACCCACTACTATACCAGATTTGACTACTGTAGAAAAATTTGTAGATAATCTTACAACTAAAGGTCAGACAAGTTCTGATTCTGGATGTCGTGGATCATGTGCTGGATTATGCTATGGCGCTTGTTATTCTGGATGCACAGGATGCAGTTCTTGTAGTGGTAATTGTTATACATCATGTGGAGATGGATGCGCCGGATGTTCTGGATCATGCAGCGGATGTTCTGGATGCTCTACTTCTTGCAGTGGATGCAGCTCTGGATGTACTGGAACATGCGATAGTAGCTGTAGCGGTGGTTGTAGCGGCGGTTGTTCTGGATGTAATGGATGTTCAGGATGTACTGCTAACTGTAGTGGTTCTTGTGGTGGTTCTTCATGTACTGGTTGTGGCTCTGGATGTACTGGACAATGTGGCGCTAGCGCTAAGGGAGGATCTTGTAAAAATAACTGTTCCTCTGGATGTACTGCTTCATGCGGGCAGTGCTCTGGATGTTCAGGTGGTTGTATGGGAAGTTGTAGTTCTTGCAGTTCTTGTTCTGGTGGCTGTTCTAGTGGGTGTGACGGTTGCAGTGGTTGTGGTGGATGTAGCGGTAGTTGCAGAGGCTGCTCTGGATGTGGTAGTGGCTGTGAATCTGGTTGTAGTAGTGATTGTCAAGCTGGATGCTCTGGAGTTTGTCAATCTGGCTGTGCTTCATCTTGTCAAGGTTGTTCAGGTTCATGTTCTGCGGGGTGTTCTGGCTGTGGATCTTGTGACGCTTCCTGTTCTACAAACTGCTCTTCTACTTGCGGTACTACTTGTTCAGGAACTTGTTTTGGAGTGGCTAAGTCTATATGATTTAGCTGTTCTTTATTAAAATATTAAATGAATAAACGGAGGAAATTTATATGAGAACTTTAAAAATTGATATTGCTGAAGATACTGTAAGTAAAATTCAAAGAATTCATTCTGAGACAGAAGCTAGAATGTTACTGTTAAATAGATTAATGGAAACGCATAAAGACGATGCAAGTTTTATTGACTCTGCTCTTTTTAAAAAATATCATGAGGAATATGTAACTATGTCCACTGCTTTCGATGAAGCAAAACATGTGTTAGAAACTGACTATATCCCTAAATATTTACAGGACCATCAGCTTAACTGGAATCTGGATTATGCAACTTGTCAGCTTAATGTTGACATCTTATGTGATTGTGACATTCCAGAATTAAATTAAGGGGTGCTATATATGGTATCACGTAATTATAGAAAAGGAATGCAGTTTACCGACACTATTGCTCACTTATATCCTGAGTTAACCGAAAGAGCAAAAGATGCTGGGTATAAAAGACCTTTAACACAGAGTTTAACGTTCCAAGTAACTGACGATTGTAATCTTGCATGTACTTATTGTTATCAGACTTGCAAAGGAAAACGTCGAATGTCATTTGAAACAGCAAAAAAAGCTGTAGATATGTTACTTACTGGAGATAAGGGAATGTCTGAATACATCAATCCTATTTCTTCTCCAGGAGTGATTATTGAGTTCATCGGTGGCGAACCATTCCTTGAAGTTGAATTGATTCAGCAAATCTATGAATATTTTCTTGATCGTGCAATAGAGCTTAATCATCCGTGGGCAACTTTACATAGAATCTCTATTTGTTCTAATGGAATTTTATATTTTGATCCCAAAGTACAGGAATTTTTAAATAAGTATAAATACAACCTCAGTTTTTCAGTGACTGTTGATGGCAATAAAGAATTGCATGATGCATGTAGAGTGTTTCCTGACGGGAGACCAAGTTATGATCTTGCCGTGGCTGCTGCAAAAGATTGGATGGATAAAGGCGGAGTTATGGGAAGTAAAATTACTATAGCTCCAGGCAATGTTATGCATTTATACGAAGCTCTCACTCATATGGTTGAACTTGGGTATGATGATATAAATGCAAACTGTGTATATGAAAAAGGCTGGACTACAACTCATGCAGTAGTTTTGTATGCAGAAATGAAACGAGTTGCTGATTATTTCTTAGACACTGACTTGAATTTCTTAGATGGAAGCTTCAGATGTTCTCTGTACGAAAATAATTTCTTCCATCCGAAAGAAGAGAATGATCTTCAGAACTGGTGTGGTGGAAATGGAGTCATGTTATCTGTCGATCCTGATGGAGTTTTTTATCCTTGTATTAGATATATGGAATCTTCTCTTAATGGTGAGCAGGAACCATACTCTATTGGTAATGTAGATGATGGAATCTGTGCTCATGATTGTGAGAAATGTCGTGTAGTCGCACTGAAGAAAGTTGATCGTAGAACTCAAAGTACAGATGAATGTTTTAACTGTCCTATCGCTGAGGGATGTAGTTGGTGTACAGCTTATAACTATCAAGTATTTGGAACCCCAGATGCAAGAGCAACATTCATTTGTGTTATGCATAAAGCTCGTGCTCTCGGTAATATCTACTTCTGGAATAAATATTACAGAAAACATAATATGTCTACAAGAATGAAAATGCATATTCCTGATGAATGGGCTTTGGAAATCATAAGTCAATCTGAACTGGATATGCTAAAAGAATTATCAAAGGAGGATGCTTAAATGAAACTTATTTTAAAAGACAAACAGGAAATTGAAATTTCCAATACAAATATTAATTATAACACTAATTTAAGTGAAGATGAGCGTAGAAGTATTACTTTTGTTTTAGATGAGCCAACTCTTACTACAGAAAATCTCATTAAAATGCTCACAAGAGAAAATCTTGAACATATAGAAATTAATTCTGCTGCAAAAACAATTGAGAAAGAAAATTTAAAGCTTATTACTGTATCTGAAAATCTCACAGATGATCATTATAGAATTGAAATAAGACTTTCAACTAATTAATCGAGAGGGCTAACTACCCTCTCTTTTTATGTTATGTTTTAACATTTCTTTTAATGGCTTATGTCATTATCTTTAATTCAATTCAAAAGGAGGCTTGATATTATGCCAGAAATCAAAGGTATTGATGTTTCCAGATGGAATGGAAAAATCGACTGGAAAACCGTTGCTAATTATGGAATGGGCTTCGCTATCCTACGAATCACAGAAAAAGGAAATATTATTGATAGCACATTCGAACCTAATTATAAAGGCTGTATTGAGAATAAAATTCCTGTTGGAGTCTATAAATACAGCTATGCTACTACTATTGCTCAGATTAAAAATGAAGCAAATGTAGTTATTAAAACATTGAATAAAAGAAAACTGGATTATCCTGTGTTTCTTGATATAGAGGATAAATGTCAGGAGAATTTATCTGACAGTTTAATGATGAAAATGATTGAAGCATTTAGAGCTATTATTGTCAAAGCTGGATATAAATTTGGTATTTACTGTGGTTATTCTTGGTATCAGTATCAACTACCAGAAGGTGCTAAAAAGTATGATTGTTGGGTTGCCCGATATCCTAATAATGATACCGGTGAATTACAGGAAAGATTAAGAGTTCCTGCTTCTACTGGTGTTATTGGATGGCAATATTCTAGTAAGGCAACCATTCCTGGTATTCCAACAAAAACCGATCGAAGTGTATTCTATAAAGACTATTCTAAATCTTCTACTACTTCTACAAACTCTCTCAAACCAACAACTACACAAGGAAGTGATACTATGAATAAAGATAAAGCTATTGATGCTCTTATTGCTTGCGCTGAAAATGAGGTTGGATATTTAGAGAAGAAATCTAATTCTCAGCTTGATGATAAAACTGCAAATGCAGGTTACAATAACTACACTAAATACTGGAGAGACGTATATCCTCAGTATCAGGCACAGGCTTGGTGTGCAGCGTTTGTGAGTTGGTGCATGATGAAAACATTCGGTCTTGATGTAGCTAAAAAACTCCTTAAACATTGGCCTTATGTATACTGTCCTACTCTTGGAAATCTCTTCACAAAGTATGCAAATCCACAGCGAGGAGACATTGTAATCTTCTATCGTAATGGTACATTCGCTCATACTGGATTAGTAACAAAAGTCGAAGGAGATAAATTTTATACTATTGAAGGTAACACTTCAGGAGGCTCTTCTATTGTTCCAAATGGTGGTGGAGTTTATGCTAAGAGTTATTATAATTCAAATCTCCCTGGGACAAAGTTTTGTCGTCCAGACTATTCTATTGTCACATCCATCTTAACTTCTAACACCTCTTCTACATCATCTCCTGCACCTGTACAGCCATCTTATACTGCATGGGTAGGTTCTTGTACAGCTAATGGAACAGATGTATTCTCAGGCGCTACAGGAGCTTCTAAGTTAAGTACATATCCTAAACTTAATGCAGGTAATCTTGTGGATATCATCGGTGAATCTGGTACAAGATATCAGGTTCGTATCGCTGCAAAATATATAGGGTATGTAGAAAAATCTAACATTAAAAATCCTAATACTCCTGCTGCAACAACTACAAAAAAATATCCATTTGTAGGAAAAGTAACTGCAAGTAAATTGAATGTTCGCAAAAAACCCGGTACTGAACATCCGTTACTTCCAGAGTATCCGATGTTAAATAAAGACAATCTTATTAATGTCCTCGGAGTTACAAAAGATACTAAAGGTGACAGATGGTACAAAGTATCAATCACTAAAAAAGAATATGTTGGCTATGTATCAGCCAAATATATCATTAAGGCATAAGGAGGTACGTCATGGGTATTGAACAGATACAGAAAATCCATGAGTTTGGTGAGATCAATGTGATCATATCTTTACTTCTTTGTGCAATGCTTGTTATAGCTTTAAAAGCTGGATGGGAGAAACTTCTTGATGTTCTTGGTCTCGAAACAAAAGCATCTCTACAGAAGAAAGCTTTAGAGAAGAAGTTGTCTGATATGGAACAGAAAATTGCTGATTTTGAGCAGTCTCAACATAATTATCATGACCAGTCCATTAATATCAGAGATGATCTGAGAACAAATCAAAATACTCTGAGCACACAGCTTACTGATCTTACAACTTTGATGCAGAACTTTATAACTAATCAAGATGAGTGTACTGTAGCATCATTTAGAAGTTCTCTCTGGAGAATGCATAGAGACTTTATGGCACAAGGGTACATCACACCGGATGGATTAAAGACATTCCTAGAGATGGGAAAGCTTTATGAAAAGGCTGGTGGAAATGATATTTATCATGAGAAATTACTTCCAGATATTGAATCTCTGGAAGTCAGATATACAAAAGACAATGTACTATAATTTATGGGTAGTCAAGCATTATACTTGGCTACCCATTTTTTTACTTTGATTCTTTATCAAGCATATTCCGAACGTCTTCTACAGAAAGTCCTTTTTCTCGAAGTAATTTGGCAAGATCTTTCATAGACTGTTCTTCTTTTACGGCTGCTTCTTTCTTCTCTGCTGCAACAAGATCTTTAGAAAGATTCTTTTTCTGCACTCTCAAGCCTTTGATATCTTCTGTAAGCTTAGTAATTTGTTCTTCTATAGATGTAATTTGTGCCTTAATTTCTTCTGATGTAAGCTCTACTTTTCTTACTCTTGCCATTTTTTAACTACCTCTTTTCGATTTAATAAGGGTGAAATAAGGGTGAAGTTTTTAAGAAGTGCTTGTTTTATAAGGCTCTAAGTCGGTTGTTCATGGGTACCGGAAACCACTGCTCTATCCACTGAGCTACAGGCGCGTATCTTGAAAATCTGATTTTCAAAGGATTTATATAATTTATTTAATACAAGGTCTATATTATCATAATTACCGAAAAAAGTAAAGTTTTTTATTTTGTTACAAAAGATGCATTATTTTGTTACAAGTCAAAAATTATGGGCAGTCATGCATTGTGCTGACTGCCCGGTTTTATTTACATTTTC
>OLSD01000447.1_pt1 | contig 42358 bp, 34 predicted proteins | sample 1672211 | NCBI WGS metagenome assembly OLSD01 (sample SAMEA3136659, study PRJEB25190) | human gut metagenome | reverse complement strand
GGACCCTTATAGGGTCAAAAACAAACCACCACTTGAAGTGGTGGTTATGACTTAGAAGAGAGGATTTGTCGTAAGACGGACGCACCAGCCTCCCGGTTCGGGGGTGGGGCAACGTGGGCAGAGGCGTTTTGAGCTAGCCACCAACTCCGACTATCATTCACGAGTGCCAGCTGGCACTCGCGAAAGTCTACGTAGGTGTCGGATCTCAAAATCGCCTCTAACCGCCCACAAAGTGTTGCTCGCCTTTCTGACTGTCCTGTCATCCGGCTTCTCCGGGCTGTGTATTGGAACACGAAAAGGTACGCTACATGGTAATATAATAATAAAATTTCTTTCCTCAAATGTAACTGTTCAGTACCTTCACAGTTACGAGCCAAAATGCATAAAAAATCACCTTCGGTGATGGCATTTTGGCTTGTATGTCTCGGGATTTTGACATATTCATGTCAAAACACCTCGCGGGACAATGGCTACTGAATAGTTACCCTCAAATAAACAAATCGACCATCGAAAGATAAATTTTCAGTGATCGACTTGTAAAAGTATTTTTGTTTTTACTTTAGCAGACAATTTTGTCCAAGATACCTTTTAATTGGGCGATGGCTACGCCATAGTTGGTCATTGCCACGCCCTGGTCTTTTGCCTGTTGGATGCGGTGGAGGACGTATTTGCGGTTGAACATGCAGGCGCCGCACTGGATGATCAGATCATATGAGGTCAGGTCTTTGGGGTAGTCGGTGCCGCTTACGACGGTTACTTTCAGGGTTTCGCCGTATTTTTTCTTCAGCATCCGCGGAATCTTTTCTCTGCCGATGTCTTCTTTCAGTGGTGCATGGGTGCAGCATTCGGCGATCAGGACCCGGGAATCGGAGGAGAGGTTCATCAGTTTTTTGGCTCCCTCTTTGTAGTAGTCCAGGTCGCCTTTGTAGTCGGCGAAGAGGACAGAGAAAGAGGTGAGCAGGCTTTCTGTAGGTTTGTGATCATAGACGTAGTCGAAGACCTGAGAATCGGTGATGATCAGTTTTGGGGGATTTTTCAGCTGATCCAGGGCTTCCACCAGTTTGTCGGTGGTGGTACTTAAAACAATACATTTTTTATCCAGCAGTTCCCGCATCGTCTGTACCTGTGGGAGGATCAGGCGACCTTTGGGTGCCTGGATGTCCTGGGGCATTACCAGGAGGACAACCTCTCCCTCGGATACCAGATCCCCGGTGATCGTCCGGCCGCCGAAGCCTTCGGGAACCATACGGATCATCCACTCTTTCAGTTCTGCGATTCCCGCACCGGTTTTTGCGCTCACGATGCAGACTTTCTCTTTCGTCTGTTCTCTGAGTTTTTCTGCAAATTCCTGATTTTCTTCATCTGAACGAAGATCGCTTTTACTTACCACCGGAATCACCGGTGTCTTTTTTTCCTGAAAATACCGAAACCACTCCAGTTCCTTTTCCATGTCCTCGGATGCAAATACTATCAGTGCCAGTTCCGTTTTCTGTGCAGCCAGCGCCGTCTTTTCCATCCGCATGGCTCCCAGTTCTCCCTCGTCGTCAAATCCCGCCGTATCGATCAACACGCACGGACCAAGCGGTGCGATCTCCATCGCCTTGTAGACCGGATCGGTGGTGGTTCCCTTTACGTCTGCCACGATGGAGACAGACTGTCCGGAAAATGCATTGATAAAGGCAGACTTTCCGCTGTTTGTTTTTCCAAATATACCTATATGAAGCCGGTTGCCGGAAGGCGTTTCCTGTAATGTTGTACCCATATAATCTCCTCCCTTGTTTTTATGTAAACCAATTCTATTCTAATCATCTGAGTTTTACTCATTGTTTCCGTAACCTAACAGACACAACAGACAACCCCTGCGCCTTTGCAGGTGTTGTCCGCTGTGTCACTTCTTTCGACTGTATTTCCCTCTTGTCTCAGTACTCCAACAGTCGCTTTTTATTGTCAGAACCGAAAATCTCTCTGTCCGTTTTCGATATCCCGCAGATGCTCTTCTGCGACTTTACGGACTTTTTCATTTGGAATATTGTCCAGTTCTTTTTCGATCAGTTTCATACCGATTTCTTTTGTCTTTGGTGAAGCATAATCCTGGAGATACTCCATCAATGTCATCAGTGCATTCGGATGACAACAGTTGAGGATCTGTTTGCTCTTGCACAGGGACATAAAACGGTCGCCGGTTCTTCCGGCGCGGTAGCAGGCAGTACAGAAACTCGGGATATCTCCCATCTCCATTAACCACCGTACGATCTCATCCAGTGTCCTCTGGTCACTGACATCAAACTGTGCGGAAGTCACTTCATCTTCCGTCTCCGGTGTATCGTATCCACCAACACTCGTCTTTGACGCACCACTGATCTGAGAGACACCCAACGGAAGTACTTTTTCACGAGCTGCCTGACTCTCTCTGGTAGAGATGATCATACCGGTATACGGCACTGCGATACGGATCAGCGCGCAGATTTTTGCAAAAATGTCATCACTGATACTGTTATCAAATACCGTTGGATCGATATCGTCCGCATGTTTGATACGTGGTACACTGATCGTATGCGGTCCCACACCGTGTACAGCTTCCAGATGTTCTGCGTGCATCAAAAGCCCCGCAAATTCATAACGATAAAGCTCCAGTCCAAACAGCACACCAAGACCCACATCATCGATACCACCTTCCATCGCACGATCCATGGCTTCGGTATGATATGCATAGTTGTGTTTCGGTCCCTTCGGATGCAGTTCTTCGTAGCTCTTTTTGTGATATGTTTCCTGGAACAGAATATAAGTTCCGATTCCGGCTTCTTTTAATTTTCGATAATTTTCCACGGTGGTCGCCGCAATATTTACGTTCACACGGCGGATGGCTCCGTTTTTATGTTTGATACTGTAAATCGTTTTGATAGATTCCAGAATATATTCGATCGGATTGTTTTCCGGATCTTCTCCTGCCTCAATCGCCAGTCGTTTATGTCCCATATCCTGCAGAGCTGTCACTTCTTTTACAATCTCTTCCTGGGTCAGTTTTTTCCGGGCGATATGTGTATTCTTTTTATGATACGGACAGTATACACAGCCGTTGATACAGTAATTGGACAGATACAACGGTGCAAAAAGCACGATCCGGTTTCCGTAAAATTCTTTTTTAATCTCTGCCGCAAGTTCATACATTTCCTGAATCTTGTCCGGCATCTCACACGCCAGCAGCACAGAAGCCTCTCTGTGTGTCAGGCCTTTACATTCCTTTGCTTTCGCAAGGATCTGGTCGATCAGTTCTATATTATCTTTATTTGCATCTGCATAAGCCAGGGTCTCTCTGATCTCTTCATCTGAGATAAATTCCTCGGCTTTTAACGATTTCGGATTATACATAACGTCTCTCTTCCTTTCTTTTTGGTCAGGCTGCCGGGTCTTCTGTGATTCCATTCGGATCCCGCAGACAGATTTCCGCAATCTTCCCAATTAGTATTTCTTGTTTTTCATCGGCACATTGCACTGTCTCCGCGATCTGTCACACACTGATAACCAATCGCAGCTATGCGCCGTTCCAGACAGCCGCGGCACTCTGCCGCTTCTTCGCCCGTACAGATTTTATTGTCATACAGCTGGTATTTGTCCCTCACCTGAATCGGTGACAGGTTTGGCATCACCACGTTGGCTCCTGCCAGAATACCCTTTTCTCTTCCCATCGGATGGATCGTTCCGAGTGCAGTGGTGGATGGCAACAGTACCATCGGATGAATCAGCCGGATGATTGCCAGAAGCCGTAAGGTATCTTCCAGCGTTCCTGCCTTTTCTTCTGCAAAGGGGGTATCCTGATGGGGAATAAACGGTCCGATTCCCACCATCTCCGGTTGGAGTTCTTTGATAAACACCAGATCCTCATATAAGGTATCCAGCGTCTGTCCCGGCGATCCTACCATAAAACCACACCCTGTCTGATATCCGATCTCCTTCAGTTCCCTCAGACACTGTTTTCTGTGTGCCAGCGACATCTGTGACGGATGAAGTTTCTGATAATGCGCCTCATCTGCTGTCTCATGACGAAGCAGATACCGGTCAGTCCCCGCGTCAAAATACGCCTGATAGCTTGCCCGTTCTTTCTCTCCGATCGATAACGTCACCGCACAGTCCGGATATCGTTTCTTGATTTCTTTTGTGATCGTACAGATCCGCTCATCGGTATAATAAGGATCTTCTCCTCCCTGGAGTACAAAGGTCCGAAAACCCAGTTCCCATCCGTTTTCGCAGCACGAAAGAATCTGATCCACGGTCAGCCGATATCTTTGCACTTTTTCATTGCCACAGCGGATCCCACAGTAATAGCAGTTATTTTTACAATAATTGGTAAATTCGATCAGCCCCCTCAGGTAGATCTCTTTTCCATAATATTTCCCGGCTGTCGCTCTCGCCCGCCGGTACAGTTCCTCGATCAGTTCCTGATCGGTTGTCGTCAGCAGTTCTTCCAGCTCCTCACGGCTGATCATCTGCTCTTGTTCGATCTTACTCAGTATGTCTCTGTTCATGCATGTCTCCTATTTCGAGTAAACTGCTTTTGCCGAGATTCCTTCCAGTCTTCCGATCTTGCCGGTCAGGGCATTGATCGTATCCTGTGGCGCATCCATCGCGATGCTGATCACATGGATCTTTCTCTCCCGGTAGGGAATCCCCATTCTTCCTATAATATAACTTCCATATTCATGAAGCAGCTGGTTGAGTTTCTCGACTTCCTGTGGTTCTTCCACGATAATTCCAATCACGGCAATTCTGTTCATGTTCCACTCACTCCCTTATATCTGCACTTTCTGTGCCTGCTTCTTTTCAATACAGAGAGCAGAAAATTCTGCTCTCTGTAGCTGTAGTATCTGTATGTTATTCCACATCAAACTTTTCCAGACTCTCCAGTCTTGACTGATATTTGGAGTCGGAAGATTCTGTAAAGGACGCTTCACCTTTCATCTTTTCCAGCGCTGCTGCTGCTTTCTTTACCACCTGCAGCGTACCTGCTCCGGCCACACATCCTCCAGGACATGCCATTCCTTCCAGCAGATAGCCATTGTACTTACCGGCTTTCGCCATCTGGAGCATCTTCTTGCAGTTCTGCAGACCTTCTGCATTGACCACTTTGACTTCCCGTTCCGGATCGATCCGTTTTACCGCATGTACGACAGCCTGTGCAACCCCTCCGCTGACTGCAAAACCGCGTCCATCTGCACTTGCACGGAATAAAGGTTCGCCTTCCGGAATATCCTTCCAGTCCACACCTTTCGCATCAAACATTCCGGCAACTTCCTCAAATGTCAATACAAAATCCACATAACTGCGGATACTCTTCCGGCTTGCCTCCAGTTTTTTCGCTGCACACGGACCAACAAAGACGATCTTGCAGTCCGGTTCTTTCTGTTTGATCAGTCGCGCAGTCAGAACCATCGGCGTCAGCGCCATGGAAATGCATTTTGCCTGTTCCGGGAACAGTTTTTTCGCCATCATAGACCAGGACGGGCAACAGGATGTTGCCATGAACGGCAGCTTTTCCGGAACTTCTTCCAGAAAATCCTTTGCTTCTTCCACCGTACACAGATCAGCTCCGATCGCAACTTCTCTCACATCGGTAAATCCCAGTGCCTGAAAAGCGCCACGGATCTTTGTATTTTTCATATCCTGGAACTGACCTGCGATCGCCGGTGCAAGAATCGCATAAACCGGTGTCTCGCTCTTTATCGCCATGATCGTCTGAAAAATCTGCCCCTTATCCACAATGGCACTGAACGGACAGCTTACCAGACACTGACCGCAGGATACACATTTCTCCTGATCGATCTCCGCTCTTCCATATTCATCGGAACCAATCGCATTCATTCCGCATGCTTTTGTACATGGACGCTCCTGTTTGATGATCGCATTATACGGACAGGCTTCCACGCACTTTCCACATTTGATACATGAAGACTCATCAATATGAGATCTTCCACCTTCCATATGGACAGCCTTCTTCGGACAGACCTCCACGCATGGATGTTCCAGACAGCCCTGACATCCTTCTGTTGTCATGACTCTCTTCTCCGGACAGGCATTGCAGGCGAATTTGATCACATTGATAAGCGGCGGTTCGTAATATTTTTCTTCTATAATACTGGGTTCCACACCTTTGGAGATTGGCGCATGCTCTGTGATTTTTCTCAGCGACATTCCCATTGCCACACGCAGACGCTCACCAACGACTGCCCGCTCCAGAAAAATACTGTCTCTGTAAGTTGCAACCTCTCCCGGGATGATCTTATATGGAAGTTCTTCCAGTACCTCCTCCGGAGATTGCTCTTCGTATGCCATACGGGCAATCTCCGTAAATATTTTGTGTCTGATTTCTGTTTTGGATGAATACAGTCCTCTCATTTTTCCTCCTGATTTTCCGTTATACATTTTTCATAGATTTTCTTTTTGAAATATTTTCTCAAAAATGATAGCATCCGTTCTGTCAGAATTCAACAGTTCCGATCGCATCTACCTATGCAAATACGGAATAGTTCCAGGAGTTATATGATTTTAAAATTTATTCATAGCTTTCGTTATGTAACAGTTCATGTTCTTTGCCTTTTAATAATCCGACGTACAGTTCCTGAACCAGCGGGTTCTCATCGGATTTCTTGATGATCGTTGTATTATCTGCGTTGTACAGACCTTTCGCACGGAGTGATTTTGTTCTGTCACCGGCTCTGGTCGGCTGTCCGCCTCCCATGATACAGCCACGACGACAGGCCATGATTTCGATCAGATGATATTCTTTTTCTCCGTTCTTTACCTGATCCATAACTTTTCTCGCATTGGCAAGACCACTGGCTACACAGATCTTGATTTCGGTTCCCTGGTAATCTACAGAGAATTCTTTGATGCCTTCTTCTCCACGGACACCGCTTTCTGCGATCTCATGCATCGCTTCTTTGCTGTGGTCATTGGTCAGACGACGAAGAACCGCCTCAGTCACACCACCGGTTACACCGAAGATCACACCGCCGCCGGAACCAAATCCAAACGGCATATCACAGGCTTCCGGTTCGAGAAGCGAGAATTTGATACCAAAGTTGTCGATCATACGAAGCAGCTCTGTGGTTGTGATAACGATATCTGTATCCTGTTCTCCCTTGGTAAAACTATTCGGACGAACAGCTTCCGCCTTCTTCGCAGTACATGGCATGATGGAAACCATAACAGTTTTCTTCCCCTTTGCATGCTCCGGATCACGGAAATACTCTTTGATGACTGCGGAAAGCATTCCCTGCGGAGAACGGCAGGTGGACAGGTTTGGAATATAATCTTTATACTGATCGGTTACGAATTTGACCCATGCCGGACAGCAGGAAGTCAGTAACGGAAGTTTTTCTCCTTTTTTGATTCTGTCAAGGAACTCTGCACTCTCTTCCATGATCGTCAGATCCGCACTGAAGGAAGTATCATATACTTCATCAAATCCCATCAGGTGCAGGGCATTGACGATCTTGCCCATCACGCTTTTTCCTTTGGTCAGCCCGTAATGATCTCCCACTGCAACACGGACAGCCGGTGCTACCTGAGCTACCACGCGCACATTCGGATCTGCCAGAGCTTCCCACACTTCATCCATATTGGTTCGGATAGAAATAGCTCCGGTCGGACAGAATACTCTACACTGACCACAGTTTACACAGTCCGTTGTGGAAATCTTCCGATCAAACGCCGGCATAACCATCGCTTCGGTACCACGGAATGCAAATCCAAGAGCACCGATACCCTGCAGTTCTTCACAGGCGCGGACACAGTTTCCACAAAGGATACATTTATTCGGATCTCTCACCAGAGACGGGGAACTCAGATCCAGCTCTCTCTGTTCTCTCGTATTATGGAACCGGACATTTTCAACCCCCAGACGATGTGCCAGTTCCTGCAGAACACATTCTCCACTCTTTACACAGGTGGTACAGTCACGGCAGTGTGCTGCCAGAAGCAGTTCCACGATGAGTTTTCTGTATTTTCTGATACGTCCGGAATTGGTATGGATCACCATGCCGTCTCTCGGCTCTTCAGAACAGGATGCAAACATCTTTCCTCTGTCATCTTCCACAGTACACAGACGACAGGCACCAAATGTGGAAAGCTCGGAGTGGTAACACAGTGTCGGGATATTGATACCCGCCTTTCGGATCACTGACAGGACATTTTTCTCATCCGTAAATTCAACTTTTCTTCCATCGATGATCATATGACTCATAAGACACCCTCCTTCCTACATTTCCACATATACTGCATTAAAGTTACAGTTATCTTTACAGGCACCACACTTGATACACAGATTATTGTCGATCTGATGCGGATGCTTGATAGCTCCGGTAATCGCTCCCGCCGGACAGTTCTTCGCACATTTTCCACAGCCGATACAGAACTCGGAATTGATATGGAACTGACGCAGAGCCGTACATACTTTTGCATGACACTTTTTATCACGGATATGTTCAACGTATTCGTCGCGGAACCGGTTCAGGGTACTGATGACCGGAAGCGGTGCACTCTTTCCAAGACCGCACAGAGCCATACTCTGTACCATGTGCGCCAGTTCTTCCAGCTCATCGAGATCTGACATCTCACCCTTGCCGTCTACGATCCGCTCCAGGATCTCCAGCATACGTTTGGTTCCCTCTCGGCACGGAACACATTTTCCACAGCTTTCACGCTGGGTAAAGTTCATAAAGAAACGGGCTACTTCTACCATACAGGTGTTTTCATCCATGACTACCAGTCCACCGGATCCCATGATGGCATCCAGTTTCTTTACCGAATCAAAGTCCAGAGGCGCATCCAGCTGATCCAGGATCAGACATCCGCCGGACGGTCCGCCGATCTGTACGCCCTTGAAAGCAGCACCACTCTTGAGTCCGCCGCCGATATCATAAATAATATGACGAAGTGTTGTTCCCATAGGTACTTCGATCAGACCGGTATTTTCAATGGCACCGGTCAGAGAGAATGTCTTTGTTCCTGGGCTTCCCTCGGTACCGATGGTACGGAACCAGTCTGCACCTTCCAGAATGATCTTCGGTACATTGGCATATGTTTCTACGTTATTCAGCACGGTCGGTTTTTCCCACAGACCTTTTTCAACGGTACGCGGTGGTTTTACACGCGGCATACCTCTGTTTCCTTCGATGGATGCCGTCAGAGCCGATCCCTCACCACATACAAAAGCACCTGCACCACGGTTGATATGCAGATGGAAGTTCACATCCGAACCAAGGATATGATCACCTAACAGACCATTTGCCTCTGCCTGTTCGATCGCCATGCGCAGACGTTTTACGGATAATGGATACTCTGCACGCACGTAGATATATCCGTCTTCTGCACCTACTGCATAAGCGGCGATGGTCATACCTTCGATCATCTTATACGGATCACCTTCCATTACAGAGCCATCCATGAACGCACCCGGATCACCCTCATCACCGTTACACACCACATATCGTACTTTTTCTTTCTGACGGGCTACCTGTGACCATTTTTTTCCTGCAGGGAATCCCGCACCGCCACGTCCGCGAAGTCCTGATTTTGTAACTTCTTCGATAACATCCTGCGGGGTCATGGAGCCAAGTGCTTTGGCCAGTGCCTGATATCCACCGGCTGCGATATATTCGTCAATCGACTCTGCGTCGATCTTTCCACAGTTTTCCAGAACGATACGTGTCTGCTGATTCAGGAACGGAATATCGTCCGGATGCGGACAGACGGTCTCATGATCACGGTAGAACAGTCTCTCTACCGGCTGTCCTTCCAGGATCGTGCGCTCCACGATCTCTTTACAGTCTTCCGGCTGTACATGTACATACTGATAGTTATATGGTTCGATACGCATTAGAGGTCCTAGTTCACACAGACCCTGACAACCGGTTTTGATCACACCGATATGCGGAACATCTTTCTGCATCTCTACGGTAACACCATCGATATCCCGACACAGAATTTCCATTTCTTCATAAATTTTCTGAGCACCGGATGCGATACAGCCGGTACCGGAACAGACAAGAACGCGACAGGTATACGATTTGATTTCTTCATTTACCTTTGCCTGTCTGTTCAACAGATCTTCACGGCAATTTATACTCATACGCTTTCTCCTCTCAATTCATTTAACAGCTCGATAGCTTTTTCCGGCGTCATCTTAGGATGTACTTCATCATTGACCGTCAGAGTCGGCGCCAGTCCACAGGCTCCCAGACAAGATACGGTCTCTACGGTAAATAACATATCATCCGTTGTGTGTTTCTTATTACTGAGTCCCAGCTCTTTCATCAGAGCTTCTTTTACCGGCATGGATTTTCTTACATGGCAGGCAGTTCCGTCGCAGACTTTGATCACATACTTTCCTTTCGGTTCAAAGGAAAAGTTTTCATAGAATGTTGCCACGCTGTAGGCTTTTGCCTCTTTGACTCCGATCTCTTTCGCCACATAAGTAAGCAGTTCTCCCGGCAGATAACGATATTCTGCCTGAATGTCCTGCATGATCGGAATCAGGGAAGCTGCCTTGCGGCCGTAGTGTTCGATAATCTCATCCGTTTTCTGGTAATAAGATTGATCCAGCATGTAGTTTCCTCCTTTCACTTCATTGCCCTTTTTGATTTTCGATAACTTTCCGTACCTGTTCAGTTTCCCCTCTGAACAGTTTTGCGCGAATTGCAGTTTCAACCTCCATATCACCGCCATTCGTTTTGCACAGATGTCATTACCACTATTATACTTTATTTTATCATTTTGCACAATAAATATTTATTTTCATGCCATTTGTCGTTATTTTAACGAACTTTTCTCATGTAACGAGATTTTTTATCAATATATCGTGTTAAATATTTTTTCGTTACTACATCTAGTATAACTAAAACGAATGCTCGATTCCGAAAAGAATATGTTTTAACACATTCCTGCAAATAAAAAGAAGCCACTGCCCCGTGATCATCTTCACACGAAAGCAATGACGTCTTTTTAAATAAAAATCCCATTTTAATGCTGAATATCTTCCCCTGCCATATCCGCAAAGTTGAACGGTGGCAGCACTTTATTAATTTCTGCAAATACTTCGTCATCATAATTATGACGCACCCGGCTCTCCCGGTCGAAGGTCATCGTAGGAACATCTTCCGGTGTGACTGCCGGCCATGGCAGGATCTCATTTCCCGGTTCTCCTGCACGCGCAAAATGTAACAGTGCTCCAAAGATTTCATCTTCCAGTTTCTCTGCCACCTCCGGGATTCCACAGAACTCCACCAGATCGGTATTTCCAAAGAAAAATGGAATATCGGAGCAGTGCCATGCGGTTTTTCCGTGATGGAACGGGAATTCAAAGATAAAATTATACAAATACGCTTTCCCAGATCCCTGTGCAAAGAGTTTTGCCACACGCACAGAGGCTTCCCGTATCGCACGGTCGATGGATAGCAGATCCAGCACATTTTTCTCCGGATATGCTTTGGTAAATGCAGTGATCACCTGATCCGTGTGTTCCCCGTAGACTTTCTCCACTGCTGCCCGAATCTCTGCCTCCGACATCTGGTACTTGTTGCATCCCGCCGGCGCGAAGGCAAATTCTCCGTAAACCGTACCAATCATCATTGGGATCTGATAAGCATGTTCCCGGAAGCCGACATCCTGCGGAGCTCCCACATAATACTCATTGGCTTTTGGAACATTTCCAACATAGATTCCCTGTGCCGCCAGTGCCGGGCTGACTTTCAGATATGCATCTGCCAGTTGCCGGTAAGGGATCGTCTCCAGGCGTTCCACATTCTCCACATCAAGATGCAGTTCTTCCAGCAGTGCCTCCACGATTTTTCTGCCATCCTGTTTTGCATCTCCCCTCATCGGAATTTCGTCGATCACACCACTCATTACCAGTGCTTTCTGAAACAGCCCGTCCGCTGCCGGGATCTGCATCAAATCGATGACTTTCATACCACCGCCAGACTGTCCGAAGATCGTTACATTTTCCGGATCTCCGCCAAATGCAGTGATGTTGTCATGCACCCACTGAAGTGCCGCTACCAGGTCGGCATGTCCGGCATTTGCGGAGTTTTTGTATTTTTCTTCAAATGGGGAGAGATCCAGGTATCCCAGGATATTCAATCGATGGTTGACCGATACCAGCACGGCATCTCCGCGCTCTGCAATATTTTTTCCGTCAAATGCCACCTGCTCGATCGAGGAACCTGCCTCATAACCACCCCCGTGGATCCATACCAGAACCGGCTTTTTCGCACCCTTCTCCAGCTGATTCGTCCAGATATTCAGGCTCTGGCAATGCTCATCCTGTAACCAGTAGCGGTGCGGCACCATCAGTTCTCCGTTTGGTGTCTCCTGTCTGAGCAGCGGGCATACAAAACCATAATTGGTTGCATCTTTCACACCCTCCCAGTGGATCGGCTGCGGCATCTGAAACCGCTCCGCCCACGCATAAGGAATCCCCTTAAAAATATAAACCCCGTCATAAAAATACCCCTGTACCGCCCCGGAAGTCGTCTCCACCGCCGGAACTTCGTCATAACGAAATACTTTACTCATATGTTTGCTAACCTCCTGCATTTTTCTGTCTGTATCGCTATCTGACCACTCGTTTTACGCGCCTTCTCCACGCATTTCCCGAACAGTCTTCTGTTTTCTATCAGTATACCTCTTTTCTGAGCATCTGCAAACAATTATTCCTGCCCTTTCCGCAATATTCTTCTTTTTACATCATATTTTTTATTTCGGAACTATTCCGTGCCTTGACAGGGATCTTATTTCACCCGTTTGATCTGCACCGCCATATACTCTCTTCCCGGCAGTTCCACTTTGAATTTACCGCTGAATACCCCACGGTCTTCGATTGTCATGTTCCAGGTATCGATCACATTGACCTGGAATTTGCTCTCATCATCAAAGTAATATTCCCGGAAGGACGGACGCATGAAGCTGTAATAGAACAGATAGTAATCTTTCACCGGGCTCTGTTTCTGTGTACTCTCCTCCGGCGTTCCGCAAACCTCGTCCCAGCCACATTTTTCATACGGGCAGAGACCGATCCCCGGCGTCTCACACATGATCTTATGCAGGAAGCCGAACCGTTTGTGGCTTTCTCCGTGAAGCACACCACCGTGGGACCACCAGAGAATATCATTCTCGTTCATATACGTCTCCCCGTGTCCCGGATAAGCACCTCTGCAGGCAGCTTCCCAGAAACGTCTCACCAGTTCCTGCGGAGAAATATTTCCCCAGCCGTGCTGGATATTTCCTTCGTATGCGATTTCATCCAGTACGATCGGTTTTTTGAAGCGTTCTCTCCACTCATTAACCAGTTCGGAAGATTTATACAGATCCTGTCTCTGGATGCTGCAATGAGTGATCCACGGTCTGGTGTGATCGTAGAACGGGATACAGTTGTGAATGGAACGCAGATGATTGTACGGATCTTTCTCGCAGATGATCTTTGCGTAACGCTCCCAGTCTTCCACTGTCTTTTTCGGGAACAGATCGTATTCATTTGCCAGTGCCCACCAGATGTTCCGGTATGCACTGAAACGTGCGATCACGTATTTCCAGTACAGATCATCCTGCTCTTTCGTCATCTGGGAAAATCCCCAGCGATCATACGGATGCATTACGATCAGATCCGCCTCGATACCAAGGTCACGCAGCGCCCGGATACATTTTTCAATATGCTGAAAATGTGCCGGATTGAATCTCTCAAAATCCCAGTGATTTCCTTCAGTCTTTCCGGTATATTCCAGGAAATTCTCTTTTGTCAGCACGCTCGAATCCATCGGTGTTCCCTAATATGGATACGAACGCGGCTCGCCCAGGTTGTAATCATAATGTTTCGGGAACACGCAGAAACGAATCTTGTTAAATGCACTGTTTTTCAGTGTCTCCAGTGTCTGGGCGATCAGTTCATCCGACTGCAGCTCCCACACATAACAGGTCGTGCCGATGGAATAATACGGCGTTCCGTCTTCATAGGCAAAATGATAGGTATTTGCCACACGGATCGGGCCGTGATTTCCCTCGCCTGCCGGTGTTACCTGAAACTCTCCGATGAGCACTTCCCCGTCTACCGCACTTCCTGTCACTTCAAATGTATAAGTTTCCACAAAAGACGGCATAAATCTTACTTTGTATACGCCTTCCCCGTCATAGAATCCGTCCACGGTTACTGTCTCATGTTTTCCGTTAAAGGTTCCGTGGATCTCATAATCTACAAATGGATTTTTGTCGGAATGACCATCTACGGTCACTTCCAGAACATCCCATTTTTCCACCTGCTTTTCATAATTGTATCTTCTCATATTCTTCCTCTTCTATTTTAATTTATGTTTATTTTTGTTTATATTTTAAACCTCTTCATTCTTATTTTCAATTTTTCCCTGTAAAGTAAGCAAAAAGTTCAGTTCCCCAAACGGATCCTGAACTTTTTTCACTTACTGTTCTCTTTTATCTTTTCTTAACTGTTTCACCATCTACAAACACACAATTTGTATACAACTTACATTTTTCTTTTACCGGATGTTCTATTTCCTTCAATAACAACTGTATTGCCCAGTATGCTCTTTCTGTATGGGGGACACGGATACTTGTCATATCAATGCCTCCGGTGAGAAAACTTGGCAGAGCATCAATACCGATCAGACTCACATCTTCCGGAATACGAATATTCAATTCATGCATTGCCATAATCGTTCCCATGGAAACATGATAGCTCTCCATAATATATGCCTGAGGCAGCTTTGCTGTTTTTAGATACTCTCGCATCATCTGATGAACTTCTTCTATACTGCTTCCCGTATTGATGATACGATCAGAAGCATCTCCCAGCCCCTTCTGTTTCATAATTTCCTGAAAACCTCTGCGCCGGCTCAGATAATTATACATCGGTAATGGATTACACAGATACTGAATATCTGTATTTCCTTTCGCCAGAAGTTCGTTCACCGCAAGTTCTACTCCCTGACGGTTATCGATCAGAATCACCGGATATTTTTCAATGTCCGGCGCCGCATCGTAAATCACCAGCGGTTTTCGGATTCCGTCAAGCAACGGACTGTTTTCCTGTTTTAATTCCGTTCCGAAAATAATTACACCCGCCACATCATCCGCATTACATTCGGCAATCATGCGGGACTGATCTTCCTCCCTGAAATCTGCATACAGTAATCCAAGCGAATATCCATTTGCTTGCAGATTTTTCTCAAATACCTGATTCACATCTGTCCAGAGATCCAGCTCAGCTCCCTGTATATTTTTCATTCCATTTGTAATTTTGACAATCTTGATCTGCTGTCTTTTTCTTTGTTCCGGCTGTCTCGAAAACATTCCCGGCGGCACTGTCCCATGCTCTTCCAGCTGTTTCTTACATGCGAGGACTTCCTGCCGTGTCTGTTCACTCACGCCCGGTTTTCCATTCAATGCCAGAGATACAGTGGATTTAGAGATGCCAAGTGCCCTGGCGATATCTATGGATTTTACATTCATGTAGAAGCCCCCTGTCTGTTCCTCGTAACTGTTTTAACATTTCAATTTGCAATGGTTTATTTTAAACCTTTTAAACATTTTATCTCAAATCCGGTTTCTGCGCAAGGATATAATAATCAAAATTAATCCACTGGACCAATTTTTGATATGCATTGCAACACAAAAGGAAAGTTGTGCCATAGATAATACTATCAACAACTTTCCTTTTTTCAATTTAAATCTTTATACTTTACCACACCAGATCCTTCACACCAACCACATACAGCTCACACGCACATCCATCTTTCATCTGCGGCCAACGCTCCAGGAATTTTGAGGCACCTTCTTTCAGTGGATAAATCTTTACCTGCAGTTCTTCCGGAAAATCAAAGTAGCGAAGGCTGATCTGTACCGGCTCGCCGGTATAGTAGCTGTCGGTGATCATCTCACCGTCCCGGAAAATCTCGATTTTATCTCCGCCGAAGTCCAGAGAGAGAATCGTGTCCCGCCAGGTTCCCGGCGAGGTTATTTTCAGGTCATAGATCCGTGAATCCGCATCCCGGTTTTCTTCCGTCACTGTTACCCTGGTATTCTCTGCCTTTTCTCTTCTTCGATACAAGGCAAACTCCTGATCCCGCCCACAGGCTTCGAAGCCATCCGGAAGAACCGAAAATTCTTTCAGTTTCGGATAACACCGGATCACGATATCTTTCTCTCCTTCTATGTGCAGTTTTCCATTTTCCTCCCACACATAGTCATCCGAAAGGATCAGATAATCCTGGTCCAGTGTCACTTTCCATGCCTGTAACGCCTGTTTTCGATCCAGATGGAGAATCGGGAAATGTTTCTCATCTTTCCATACAAATGCCGGATCCCAGTCACCGTAAAACACCACACAGATTGTTCCGTTTTCGCCCCGCAGCCTGCAAAGCGGTGTTGCATTTGCCGAAATCAGTTCGCTATCGCCTTCCCGGAGATGATACGGGAAAAATCCATAGCTTCCCGACGGAAGATCCAGCTTTGGAAATTCCACCGGTGCTTCTTTGCATCTGCCTTCCAGTATCATGCCACCATGGTCATCCATCCGGCGTTTTCTCTGATAGTTATTAAAAAATACATACCCATGTCTGTCATCATGTCGCCAGGATAACCGCAGCGTGTGCATGTCTTCCGGGTTCACACCCACCGGATCGATTTCTGCCGGAAGTGTTACCAGATCCTCTCCAAAATCTTTCGCAAACAGTGCAAGCAATTTAATCTCCTGATAGGTATCTGAAATCTGCCCGAACTGCCGGATCGGCGCTCGGAAATCATAACTCAACACCGATACGTTATTCGGATATCCCGTCTCTTTGCTTTCTTCCAGCGCGGAAAACTTTCCTTTCGGATTCGTTCCACCGTGATACATATAATACCCCAACATTGCCACCCCAGAGCCAAGTTTTGTCAGTGACATAGCTCCGATATCGGTTCCCACCGGAACCGGTCTGCGGTGCTCCGTGGGTTGCAGTCCACCACCAAGTTCTGCCGTAAGATATGGAAATTCTGACGGATCAAAGGTCAGCTGTTCCGATACATGATGGTCATTTGCCACCAGTGTATCGTTCCGGTTGCCGGTAAATACATAGTTCTCATTCGCTTCCAGTTCGGTCAGACGGCTGTCCCAGGGCGCTTCGCAATACCCGGCCATTACCGGCAACATACCTCCCGTCACCGCACCTCCCCAGCCGGTCGCCGTATACAACGGCACACGAAAGCCAGTCTCTTTTGCCATCTTCTGTAAGGTCCGCATATGCTGCTCCCCGGCTTCTCCGGTCTGACCGCCCACATGGCCATATTCATTCTCAATCTGGATCCCAATAACCGGTCCGCCGTCTTCATACATCTGTCCTTTTACCTGCTGATACAGCGCCTCCCAGTACCGTCTCGCCAGCGCCAGATACGCCGTATCATCACAGTGAAGCGGTATATGCTTTTTCAGCAGCCAGTCCGGAAATCCACCGTTTCGCACTTCTCCATGACACCATGGACCGATTCGCAGGAACACTGGAAGATCCAGTTTCCTACAGATGGACAGGAACTTTCCGACATTCCGACATCCGGTAAAATCGTATACGCCTTCCTCTTCCTCGTGATGAATCCAGAATGCATACGTTGCGACCACGGTAACCCCGCCAGCTTTCATCTTTCGCAGCGATTCCTCCCACAGATCCTCCCGGTAACGGCTGTAATGAAACTCACCCATAACCGGAAACCAGGGTTTTTCGTCTCTCATTAAATATTCTTTATTATATGTATACCCATTCTCCTTTTCCGAACTTACTCAGATTATTTTTTGTACTTCTACTATAGCGGATATCTCCTACCAATAAAATAAAAAATTTTCCCGGTTGATGGACTATCTTCCATTCTTATTCTCCCACTTTGACTCTTTGCCCGCGCCAAAAAAAACGGACCGTTGCACCTTTTATCGATACAACCATCCGTTTTCTCACATTTTACTTTCTTATATTATTCCCAGAAAACATATTCTCCAGGTTCCACCTTATATTCTTTTTCCCCGATCACAATCTGTGCCGGAACCGGTGTTACGATCTCGTACCGAATTGCACCGTCTGTATGTATCCATCGTGAACTGATCTTTCCATGTCTGGTCTCAATCGATGCTCCCAGCCATTTCAGCTGATTTCCCGGCTTCGGCTGAATCCGTGCCACTTCAAATCCCGGATGTTCCTCCACCGTCTGGATGCCTGCCGCCTGCTCATAAATCCAGTCTGCCACAGCTCCATATGCATAGTGATTGAATGAATTCATATCTGTACTCCAGAATTCTCCGTTTTCCATAATGCCATCCCAGTGTTCCCAGATGGTTGTCGCACCTTTTCCTACGGCATAGAGCCAGGATGGGTATTCTTTTCTGCATAACAGCGTATAGGCAAGATCCGTATGTCCATAATCGCTCAGCACATGCAGGATATACGGCGTTCCGACAAATCCGGTTCGCATCTGGCAGCCGTCATCTCGAATCATCTGTGCCAGTGCATCCGCTGTTTTCTGACAGTCTTCTGCCAGCCCGAACTGTACCGCCAGAATATGTTCCGTCTGCGTGCGATACTCCGGATATGCATTTCGGAAGGTTGCCACGATCTTCTCATGAAGCTTTTCATAAGCCGCTACATCTTCTCCGATCACATACCCAGCTCTTACCACGAGTTCCGTAGAATGTGCATAGAATGCAGAGGCAATAAATTCTTCTCTGCTGGATCCTTTATAGCTTCCCTGTGGCGCATCCAGACCCAGCCAGTCACCGTAATGCTCACCACCGGTCCACAGATACTGCGTTGTCGTATGATTTGTTACATAATCCACCCATTTTTTCATACTTACGAACTGATCTTTCAATATCTGAGAATTGCCATAGGTCTGATAAATCTGCCATGGACAGATTGTTGCCGCATCTGCCCAGGCAGCACTTGCGTTGGCTCCCACAAGATAATCGGGAATTACATGCCCAACCGCTCCATCTTCCATCTGATCTGCGGCCAGATCGTGCAGCCATTTCGTAAAGAATCGTTCCACATCAAAATTGTAACTTGCCGTCTTGGTAAATACCTGTGCATCTCCGGTCCAGCCAAGTCGTTCATCACGCTGTGGACAATCGGTCGGCACATCCAGGAAGTTTCCTCTCTGTCCCCAGAAAACATTAGAGATCAGCTGGTTCAGATCCGGATCGGAGGTCTGGATTTCTCCTGTTTTTTTAATATTGGAATATACAGCAATTCCACGGAACTGTTCGGATGTTACCTTTCCCGGAAACTTTTCCAGTAAAATATATCGGAATCCGAAAAATGTCAACGTCGGATGCCATGTTTGTTTTCCCTCAGCACAGGTATAATTGATTTCTGCTTTTGCACTTCTGTAATTTGCATTATAAAAATTTCCTTCTCCATCTAATACTTCTCCATGAAGGATACGAATTGGATCACCCGCATGCGCATCCACGGTAAATTCCACATATCCTGTAATTTCCTGTCCGAAATCCACGACCCATTCTCCCGCCGGTGTGCGGAAAACAGATTTTGCCGCCACCACTTCCTGTTCCCAGATTTCTTCTCCTTCCTGTGGAATCAGGATCTCTTTTGACCATGCAAATTCTTTCACTGTGTTCCACTCTTTCGTCACAAAAGTGGCATCATAGGTCTCCCCATCATAAATCTCACTGAATCGAATTCCATTTTCTCCCCATGTCCAGCTTTGATCCGTTCCGATCACTTCCCGACTTCCATCCGTGTACACAATGTGCATTTCTCCAAGAATGCCTCCCGGACGACTCATCCGCTGCAGCTTGTCCGGCGCATCCTCCCATCCTGGCATCGGGGAACGAAACCACCCTTTTCCAAGGATTATGGTAAGTTCATTCTCCTCTTCCACCAGATCCGTAATGTCATATTCCTGATATTGCAGCCTTTTCTCATATGCCGTCCACCCCGGCGCCAGCACATAATTTCCAACTCGTTTTCCATTCAGATGTGCCTCATACACGCCCAGCGCCGTCAGATATAACGTCGCACGTTCTACTTTCTTTTCTGTCTTCCATCCCTTTCGAAAAACCGGACACACCCCACCGGTATCTTCCGAAGTCCGGATCCATTTTGCCTGAAACTCCATAGATTTCTACCTCCCGATAACTACTACATTTGTACAGTTTCTCGTAACTATTCAGAAGGTATATCCCACGAGGTGTTTTGGCATGTTTTTTGCCAAAATCCCGAGACATACAAGGCAAAATGCCATCACCGAAGGTGATTTGGAATGCATTTTGACTCGTAACTGTGAGGGTACTGAACAGTTACAGTTTCTCTTATAACTCAGTGTACAACGTTTCCGTCAAAACAGGAATATCTTTCATAACTTTTTATCCACTTTTTCCATTTCTTTTACGAATTATTCTTCCGTCATGTGCATTCGCGAAGCTGCTTCTTTCACGGAGAGCAAACCATCCTTTATAAGTCCTGTATAAGGCAAAAGAAAATGAGACTGCTGTATTTTTGTCTGTACAGCAATCTCATTTTATCTTGTTTTTATAAACTCTGTCCTTATTTCAACACTCTGGCCTCAAACGGTTTCAGCACAACTGTACCGCTCACTTTCTCTCCTGTATACAGATCCGTCATCTCTTCTTTGACCTGGATCTCAGTTTCTGCGTCTTTGTAGTTCAGAACGAAACAGTATTCGCTATCTCCTTTCTTTCTCACCGCCAGCTCGCAGGTCTCCGGTACTGCCAGTTTGTCCTTGTACGGGTCTTTGACTCCCAGTTTCTCCAGGAAGATCTCCGCTGTTTTTTCGGTAAATGCTGCGCCAAAGTAATATACCGTTCCTTTGCCGTAAGTATTTCTGATCAGTCCCGGTTCTCCTGCGTAATAGCAGTTTTCGTATTTGCCAAGAACCTCTGCGTGTTTTCCCACTGCTGCCAGCTGATCGTTAAATACAGCCGCCTCCAGCTTCGTTCCGTCCCAATCGATCACGACATCTGTGTTTTCCGGGGAAACGAGGGTATATTCCGGGATATCCACACCGCTCATCTCAGCAAACATTCCCGGCAGTTTATCCATCACACAGCGACCATACATATCTTTGTAACCGCTTCTGCATCCCAGAACCAGACATCCACCATTCTTCACATATTCTTCCAGTACTGCTCTTCTCTCTTCTGAGATCAGTACCGGGTGTGGATAGAACAGTACAGTATATTGTTTCAGATCCTCTGCTGTCACATCCTCTCGCAGATAAATATAATCCATCGGTGTATGAGTTTTCTGAGCAGCTTCAAAGATTGCTAACTGGCTCTGCCATTCCACTTTTTCATGCCATACATCCAGCTGACTGTCCCATACATTATCATAATCCTTCACGAAACCGACTTTTGCTTCATATTTAGATCCTGCAACCTCTGTCAGTTTCTGGAATTTTTCATGTACAGATTTTACTTCTTCCAGTCTGCGGTTGTCTCTTCCGGAATAATCCAGGATACCATGCCAGTAAATCTCGGTACCGTAAGTACAGGTTCTCCAGCGAAAATAGCTGACATAGTCTGCACCATGTGCTACGCTCTGCATCGTCCACAGTGTCATCTGTCCAGGCTTCGGAGTCGGAGCTACCATACCGGTGTTCCATCCGTTGGCTCCGGACTGCTGCTCCATGATACCGAAGTTTTTCGATACCGCACGGACTTCCGACAGATTCCGGCTCCACATCCGGTCTTTCAGGAACTGATCCGGCTGATACATATCCAGACAATATGCAAAGTTCGGATAGGAATCATAGGTCATAAAGTCCAGACTTTCCTGCGTCATTCTCTGGTTGTCCAGATTACCGAACAATCCGTTGGTAGTCACAAAATCACCAGGTTTGATATATTTTCGGATAATATCGCTTTGTAGCTTTGCAAATCTGCAGGCACTGTCTGATACAAATCTGGTATAATCCAGTACTTCATGCGGATTGGTATTGTTGCGCAGTGTTGTTCTCGGCACATGCACTTCCTCAAAGCTGTTATAGGTCTGGTTCCAGAAGTTTGTTCCCCATACATCATTCAGAGCATCGATGCTTCCATATTTTTTCATCAGGAATTTTCGGAAAGCAATCGTGTCACTTTCGGAATAAAATTCATCTTTCTCACAGTTGATCTCATTATCGATCTGCCATCCGATAATCGCCGGATGCTTTGCATAGTGAGATGCAGATTTTTCTACAATAATTCTGGTCAATTCCTGATATTTGGGTGAATTATAATTATAATGACGCCGTCCACCATGGCGATAAAGAACACCATCTATATTGGCATTCAGCACTTCCGGATATTTCTCTGTCAGCCATGCCGGCGGAGTCGCTGTCGGCGTACAAAAGATGACTTTCATCCCCATCTCCTCTGCCAGATCCAGGAATTTATCATAAAAGTCGTAATTAAATACCCCTTCATACCGCTCTATTTTGCTCCATGCAAATTCTGCGATTCGGATTACTTCGATGCCGTTTTCCAGCATTCTTTTCAGGTCGTCACGCCAGAGACTTTCGTCCCAGTGTTCCGGATAATAACAAGTCCCCAATACCAGTCTTTCACCATTAATGATCTCCATAAATTTCTCTCCTTTTCGATTATCTATATATATGATAATATTTGTTGTCGCCGCAAATGTAAAGAACCATACAACCGTTTATTCTTTCACTGCACCAGATGTCAGACCTGACATGAAGAACTTAGATGCACTTAAGAATGCGATCAACAGCGGAAGAACCGCGCAAGTACTTGCAAACATCAGTGCGCCGTAGTCTGTACCACGGTCACCAACCATGGTCTTCAGCATCAGCGGCAAAGTCATTTTTTCCGGTCTTCTCAGGATCATCAGAGGCTGCATGAAGTCATTCCATACGTTTACAAACTGCATGATACCCAGAGAAGCATAAGCAGGTTTCAGGATTGGTGCGATAACACGGAAAAAGATTGTCCACTCACTACATCCGTCGATTCGAGCTGCTTCGATCAGAGATACCGGTACGTTGTTCTGGCAGTACTGTCTCATCCAGAAGATACCAAACGCGTTGGCACAGCTCGGAATGATCAGAGCCTGGAAGCTGTTTAACCAGCCCAGTTTGGACATCATGATGAACCACGGGATGATACCTGCAGTCCACGGAACCATCATGGTTCCCAGAAGAATCGCAAACAGAACTTTTTTACCAGGGAACTGATATACGGAGAATGCATATCCACCGATGGAACAGAAGAACAGCACCAGGATAACATTACCGAAAGTTACGATACAGCTGTTCAGGAAGGACAGCGGGAAGTTTACTGCTGCTACCATGTTGTGGAAGTTTGTTACTAGATTTGTTCCAAACCACAGAGCCGGCGGGAAAGAATAAATTTCACTGGTTGTGTGGGTTGCCATAACGAACATCATATAGAACGGAACCAGCATGATCAGTGCAATCAGTCCCAGAACAATATATAAGGAGATTTTCTTTCCAATCGGATGAATCTTGGCAATCACGATTAAGATAACGGCTAACGCTAAAAGTAAAATTAATAATGTTTTCATTTACCGTATTTCCTCCTTCCTGTTTCTTTCTCTTCTGAAAATTTGTTAACAAAGATAGAGATCACAACAATCATGATTATGATTACATATGCACAAGCAGATGCATATCCATAGGAGTTTCCACCCTGCGGAGCTTTATTTAACAGATACATCATCAGTGTCAGACCGCCGTTGTTGATACCACCGGTCCAGCTGGAGTTTGTCAGGATGAACGGTTCTGTGAACAGGTTGAACATACCGATACTGGACTGTACGATTGTAAATACGATGATTGGTTTTAACAGAGGAATAACAATGCTGAACATAACTCTTGTGTTCGAAGCACCGTCGATCTTGGCTGCTTCATAGATATCACCACTGATACCCTGCATACCGGCCAGATAGATAACCATGTTCCAGCCTACCCATTTCCATGCGAACATAACAATAACAGCTACTTTGATCAGACTTCCGTCTCCGCCCAGCCAGTTGATATTTTTACCACCGAACAGGCTCAGGAACCAGTTGATGACACCATAGTTATTTCCAAACATGGTCTGGAAGATGATAGAGATAGCAACAGAACTTGTTACCATCGGCATAAAGTAAATGGTCTTAAAAATGTTTTCACCATTTACCAGTTTGGAGTTCAGGATATAAGCCAGTGCGAGACCTCCAAGCAGAATCGGAATATGTGCGATGATACCGATCAGCAGTGTGTTGGATAATGCTTTCCAGAACAGTGGATCCTTGAACAGGTTGATATAGTTGGTCACTCCGTTAAAGTGCATCGGTCCGATACCGTCCCACCGGAGGAAACTCAGTCCGAATCCGGCTACGATAGGGAACAGACCGAAAATTGCAAATAAGATATAAAATGGTGCGATGTACGCATACGCCACTTTATTTTGTTTTAATGTGTAAACAAACCCTTTTTTCTTTTTTGTTTTCAAAAGTGATCCTCCTTCCGTCCATCAGTATTTTTACTCAACATCAGCCGCCAACCGGACGATTCCGATGCAGCGGCCGATGTTGATTTTTTAATTTTTACTGATTTACTTCTTATTTGTCCCAAACGCCTGCGTCTTTCAGTATCTGAATCTGCTGTTCTTTTACTTCTGCAGTTGCTGCTTCGATATCAGATTTTACCAAATCACGGATACCTTCTGCATCCAGTCCCTGTTCCAGTCCGGAGTTTACAGATGTGTAGATACATCCATCAGCTGCTGAATCCATCATGGTTGTGTTTACAGGCTGCAGTTCTGTTGCAATTTCAGCCCACAGTTTTTTCGGCTGCTGTCCGCTGAAGTAATCATCTGTTGCATCATAGATAGAAGCATCTTCATATGCAGGTGTGTAAGCCGGGAAGTAATCTACAGCCTGGAAGATGTCGTTCTGACCTTGAAACCATCATCACCGGATGGCCATCCGCCTACTGTAATTGTACCTTTGATGCTTTCCGGATCTGAAAAATCTGCCTCTGAAACATCATCGCCACCTCCGTTGGATCCTCCACAAGCTGCAAGTCCAATCGTCATGGTTGCTACCATAACACATGCTAAACCTTTCTTAATCATATTTCTTTTTTTCATACACTGACCTCCTGTGTTTTCTAAACACGTAGATTCTTTACACTTTCTCCCAACTGCAATTTAGGTTTAATATGCACCATATATCTTTTATTGGTTTTCTCAATCATATCAATCAGAATATTGGCACATTCTTGTCCCTGTTTTTGCGGAAACATATTAATTGTGGTAAGGGTAGGGGAAAGATACTTCCTGGTCCCTGTTCCGTCTATTCCCATCACAGAAATCTGCTCGGGCACTTTGACACTCAGTTCCTGAAATCCTCTTATCATCCCAATCGCAAATTCATCATTGAAGCAAATGACTGCTGTCGCATCCAGCTTTCGCTCTATAAAGATCTGTGCTGCAAGTTTTCCTTTTCCAAAGAAATCTTCCTCCTGATACATACTATGTCCCGGTAAATCCTCGGAAAATGGTGCAATTCTTGGATCATTTTTCATTGCATTCTTGTGGATCGCCAACACGTATTTTCCCCATCCGGCATTTCCAATCACTTTTCTGATATAGTCTTTATATGCCAGATAGCGAGAGTTTTGATTGTCCATATCATACGGAAATCCATAAGCTATGATTTTGTGTCCCGTGCTGTTCAGATAATTTAGTGCGATTTCCATCGCCTTATACATATCCGTTTCCACCAATGGTACTGATTTTGGAATGTCTGTTACATTACAAAAGGATGCGCTTACTACCGGAAGATAATAATTTTTTCCACCTTTTTTCATGTAATAGCTTGTCATATATTCATTTGGCATTATGATTCCATCAACCATGGTATCCTTAATACGCTCAAATTTCATCACACCGTTTACAGTTACCAGGTATTCCCTTTCATTTGCCGCCTGACACATTCCTCTGTACATATCAAGGTAATACTCATTGTTCAGATCTTTACAGTAATATAAAAGTTGTTTTGTTCTCCGTTCCTGTAGACTCATGGCTACTGGTTGTGGAACATAACCTAACCTTTCTGCTGTTGCTATGATTTTTTTTCGCTTACTTTCCTCCACATATCCGCTATTATTTAATGCTCTTGATACTACCGATATAGAAACCTCACATAATTCTGCAATGTCTTTTCTCGTAACTGGTTTCTTGTCCATATCTCTTCCACTCCTTGTCTTTTTGTGCACTTTATACAACAAGAGTTGGATTTTTACATCCGTACTAGTACTTTTGATGCCTTTATTTTATTTCACCATCGTCTTGTTGTCCATATCGCTATATGTGGTCGCGTGACCACAGTGGTTATTTTGTCATTTTTTCTCATTTTTTTGTGCGATTCGACTATTTTTTCATAGGTTTTATATGCATTTTTACTATAATTTTTGCATTTTGTAGTATATACAAGTTATAGAAAAAGCATACATGTGTATCAAAATACATGTATGCTTTCCGCTTTTTTATTATTTTGTAACTGTTCAGTACCCGCAGTTACGTTTATTTAACTCGTTGCTCATATACGCAAAAGCCAAAGTTCTTTCCCTTTTATGCCAGTTTTCTCAAAACCTCTGCCAGTTCTCTACTATCCCGTACATCCTCATCTACAACAAAATCCACCAGTCCCACCTGGGGAATCTCATGGCAGTCGCTTCCCCTGGTTACGATCAGGTGCTCTCTTCCCGGTTCCTTCAGCCATGCGTCCAGCTTTTCATTGTGATTGTCATGTCCGGAATTAAAGTTTCTCTCCACACCATGCAGATACTTCGGATTCTGTATCTGACAGTATTCCCGGAAAGGGTGAGCCTGTATCAGAACACATCCGTTTTCCTCACAAATCTCATATAATTCCTGCAGACTGCACTCACAGATATCCATGTGCTGCCGGATAAACTCCTTTGTCACGCCGTATACCAGATAATCCTCCGGTCCGCACTCCAGACGGATCTCCATACCTAGGATCACTGTCAGACCTACACGTTCTCCCTCTTCTTTTGCCAGCTCATACCCGCGAAGATAAGTCTGATAATGTTCCTCTGTCGTCTCCCCCCACAGGTGCATAATCCCTTTGTCAAAATGATTGGTGATCACGATTCCGTCATATCCGGCCTCTTTATATCCATCCACCAGTTCCTTTGCTTTAATCACCGCACACGGGCTGACTTCACAGTCATGTGCATGCATCTCTAATCTCATACTTCTATTTTCCTTTCTTTCTGTTTTTTATAACCTGTTATCTCCTGTTCTTTATCTTCAGCACAATCGCCCTGATTCCAAGAATCACCATCCAGATGATGGATTCAAACCAAACCATTACCGCAAGAAAAATTCCGGTGTCTGCATCCCAAAACAAATTGTCGGATATTGTCGTAATCAATCCCAGAAACGACAGCCAGAACAGGATCCCGGCGATCCAGATCTGGGAAATTCCCACGCTATAATGTGTTCGAAGACCTGCGTATAATATTCCCAGTCCCAGAATCACAACGATCAGCATAAGCATGGTCGAAAAAGAGGACTTCCACTCTTCTCCACAGATTCCCTGTAACTGACCGATTCCAATCGCAGCAAATGCCGCCGCACCCCATACATTTGGAGTCTCTTTTTTATTCTTCTGTTCCAGATAACGAATCAGCACCTTCGCTGACTCTGCACCGGATCCGGAATAAATCTTTTGCAGCGTCAGGTACACTTTCCTCTTCACCGGATATTTTTCCAGAAGATCAATCAGTCCGCTGACATATGCTTCCTGCAGCATCACTGCCTTGTTTTCTCTACGGAAGAAGAACGGTTCATACAGTTCCGTCCGATTTCTTCGCCTTTTATCTTCAAGGATCAGTTCCAGTTCATACAGCGAATCCCGGATTGCCCGGCGGGTCTGCTCCTGCAATTTTTCCTGTTCTCTCTGCCAGTCCATTTTTCTTCGCTGTGTTTCCGCTTCCCGTTTCCACTGTTCCCGGCGCTCCGCTTCTTCAAACGCATCAAACCGGAATTCCCAGTGACTGATATCCTGATATGTCTCTGTATTTTTTCTCTCCTGTTCAAGAGTTTCTTTTTTCTGCTGAGCCCCCGACTTCGCATTTTCCTGTAGATCTTCTACGTCTTTTTCTGTCCTTTTCCAGGATTCTTCTGTTGCATCACTCTCTTCAAAATCCTCGTCAAACGCTTCTTCCGACTCTTCGCTTTCTTCCTGTTCTTCCTCCTCTTTCCACCGTGTATCAGATTCACACGTTTCTTCTGATTTCCATTCAGATTCCGTCTTTTCTCCGTCTGAAAACCAGTCATCCACCGCATCTGACGACCAGTTTTCCCCCCGGCCGGTCAGAAGCTGATAGGCTTCCTGAATCTGGTTAAATTCCTTCGGATGTTCTTCCGGGTGATATTCCTTCGCCAGTCGTGCATACGCTTCCCGAATTTCTCTTCTTGTGCTTCCCGGCATCAGTTGTAAGATCCGGTATGCTGTCAGCTGGTCCACGAATGATCATCCCCTTCCTTTTTCCAGAACTCCTCCTCGTCAGTTTCTTCATTGTCCGGATCCTGTGCTTCCTCTTCGTCCCACAGATCCCAGTCAGACTCCGATGCATCGAATTCTTCCTCAAACGGATCATAATATTCCAGCATACTGACCGCTTTCTCCAGATACCTTCGGTATCCCTGGATCTGTCTTGGATTCTGTCCATCCAGAAATTCCTCAAACGTACGGATCATCTGCTGCACCTGTTCTTTCTGTTCCGGATATACTTCCTGGTACAACGCTTCCAGCCGTTCCATCATCTGCTGATTCTCCGACAGATCCCGCGGATGCACCTTCAGTTTCTCCAGCTCCCGGACACGTTCTTCCAGTTCTGCTTCCGGAATTTTCTGAGAAATAATATGTGTTTTCACCACACCGGTAGATACCACCCGGGTATCCACCACCAGAATCCCGTTGATATCATAGGTAAACCGGACATCCACCGCTTCTTTTCCTTTTGGTTTTGGTGGAACCGATATCTCGATTTTCCCAAGAAGCAGATTATCCTGCGCGTAAGTATTTTCTCCCTGATGTACCTCCACAACTACATAATCCTGCTGATCCGATGCCGTATAGAACCTGCGTACTCTCGAACACGGCAGTACCGTATTGCGATTGATGATATTTGCCATATATGCCCGGTCCGGGTCTGCTTCATTTATCGTGGCAACGCCGAGAGAAAACGGGCAGATATCCGTCAGAATATAATCTTTTATCTCTTCTTTTCTCTCTTTCACACCACACACAAGCCCAAGTCCCAGCGCGATCAGCTCGTCACAGTTTCCCTGCACCATAGGTGCTTTATGAAACAGATGGCGGATATACTTCTGAATCAGCGGCATTTTGCTGGATCCTCCTGCCATGACCACCAGATCCACATCATGGATCGTCATTTTCCCGTCTTTCAATGCTCTTCCGATGACCTGACGGATCTCTTTTAACAAAGCTTTACTCTCCTCAAACAACCGGTCCATCGTATAGGTACTCTCATAAACCTGATCCCCCACCATCGCATGCATCACGACCTCTTCCTGCTCGGAAAGCAGCTTTTTGCATCGTTCCGCCTGTTTGAGAAGCACCGCGTATTCCTGCGCACGCAGCTGCTGCTTTGCAACTCCATGTTCCCGTAGAAAATGCTCCGCAATCAATCGGTCAAAATCATCCCCGCCCAGTCGGTTATTTCCCGCCACAGACACAATTTCTACCATTGTATCAAAGCAATCCACCAGTGACACATCCAGCGTTCCTCCACCAAAGTCAAACACCAGCATATTCTGTTCTTCATTTGCTGTAAAATAAGATGCCAGTGCCGCTGCACTTGGCTCATTGACGATCCGTTCCACATGGATCCCTGCAAGTGCTCCGGCACGTTTTACCGCCACCCTCTGTTCATCATGAAAATACGCCGGAACCGAGATCACCGCTTCCTCAATCTCTTCGCCCAGATAATTCTGTGCGTCTTCCACGATTGACCGGATCACCAGACTGCTCAGTTCTTCCGGAAGAAAACTTTTTTCTCCAGGCTTCCAGCTGCGCCCGGTTCCCATATCTTTCTTAAAAGAAGAAACTGTCCGTTCCGGATGGGTGATCAGCCGGTCTTTCGCCGGTTGTCCCACAATCAGTTTTCCGTCCTCCGTCATACTGACCACACTCGGTGTAAGATAAGAGCCGTATGCGTTCGGTATCAATTCCGCTTTTCCGTTTCGGTAGACACAACCAAGCGAATTGGTTGTTCCAAGATCAATTCCTATGACTGCCATCTTCTTTTTCCCTCGTATTACCAATACTGTCTGCTGAATAGTTGCCCTGTATCTTTATTATTTCCCCGAACCATTCTTTCCCACCTGCGGCTCTTCCAGAAATGCAAAAATCCGTTTCCAGTATCCCCGCAGGATTCGGCTTCCGGATCCGTAGATTTCATGCTTTGTCCCCGGTACAATGATCATAGTTCCCGAGGTCAGTCCCCGTCTGGCAAGTTTTACCACAAACCGTACCTGTTCCGGCTTTGACACCAGATGATCCTCTGCCGACTGGAAGATCAGCACAGGAGCCTGGATCTGCTTCCACGCTTTCCGTTGCAGATACCTGTTCAGCCGCCCTGCCTGGTACAGCCAGCTGTATGACGCCCCGTTTGTCTGAAACAACGGTTCTTTCTCTTTTTTATCCTGATAATATTCAAACCGCACCTTACAGGTAGAAGAACTGTTTTCAAAATTTTCCCGTCCCTCATACGGATGCTGTCCGACTACATATTCCGCTCCTTTTCCCTGCTGGCACGCACCGAAAGCAATCTGTTTTGCCACCGGCCACAGGATATTTCCGGTTGCAGGACGGATCATCGGAGAGGAAAGCACCACTTTCGTGAAAAGCTCCGGCTCCTGCGCTGCCTCCGCTGCCGCAAGACCTCCACCCATGGAATGTCCATATAAAAATACCGGAAGTCCAGGGTTTTCTTTTGCTGCCATCTTCGCCACATACAGAAAATCGTTCACATACCGCTGATAATCGTCCACATAAATCAGCGAACTATCCGGTATCAGCCGATAACTTCTTCCATGCCCGCAGTACTCTGGCAGATACACATGATACTGTTTTTTCACAAAATAATAAATCACTTCTTTATATTTTTCCGCAGTTTCCGTAAACCCATGGGAAATCATCACTACACCCTTCGGACTGTCCGCCAGATACCTCTCACAGTAGATTTTCTTCCCCTCTTCCCGTTCCGGCCACAGCACGGACTTGCGGATATCCAGATACGGTTTCACAACATTTTCCATCTGTTCTCGGTAACCCTGCTCACTTAAAATTAATCTCTCCACGCTATTCCTCCAGACTGCTGTTCTATAAAATATATTATAATAGAATTTATCAATCTGTCTACCAAAAAGGCTGCTACCATTTTGCACCATGAATACTGTCAGCACACTCTGCCGGCTCATCTCGGGATTCAGATATACGGTCAGTGCACTTAACGTAGCTCCTCCGGTGGCAACTGTAACCGCCGGCGCCGCACACGTCACACAAAGATACAACACTTCAAACAGCTTGGAAAATATCGGTGCATATTTTCCGTAAAAGGAATCCGTTGGCCGCATCCAGTTCAATCTTTCGGATCCCCCAAATATGTACTATAACTAAAAAAGGTCCACCGGACCTTTTTGTCGTATGCTTGGCAACAAAAAACGTGCGGAAAATACTTTTTTTCCACACGTTTTACTGCTGTTTTTTTCTGTTTCTTTATTTACTATCTCTCTCACGCGAATTCCGCCATAATATCCGCCACATGCTCCATCTTTTCACACCGCCATGCGTTTTCCCCGCAAAACAGCAGTGCATCATCTGTCTCACCCTTTGCTGCATGCACCAGCGCTCTGGTGATACAGTATGGTGTGTTCGCCGGATCACAGGTAGCGATACACTGATAGCATTTTTTAATTGACTCTCGCCTGCTTTCTTTTTCCTCCAAAAACCGGTTTCGTATCGCCCGTCCCGGCATTCCTACCGGGCTGTCCACGATCACAATATCTTCTTTCTTTGCATGCAGATAGGTCTGTTTATACGACTCGGAGGCATCACATTCCCAGGTTGTCACAAACCGGGTTCCCATCTGTACGCCGTCGGCTCCCAGTTCCATTGCATGAAGCATATCTTCTCTGGTAAAGATCCCTCCTGCCACAACCACCGGAATCTCTTTTCCATACTTGTCCGCATATTTTTTCACTTCAGCAAGAATTCCCCTGATCTCCTGATCATAGGTTACCGGGGTAAATTCCTCCAGCTGCTTTCTGGAAAATCCAAGATGTCCTCCGGCTTTCGGTCCTTCGATCACCACAAGATCCGGCATCCGCTGGTAATGATGATCCCAAAAGCGGCAGATCACTCTCGCCGCCTTCACCGTGGATACGATCGGTGCAATCTTCGTCTTGCTTCCCTCAACCAGTTTGGGAAGTTCCATGGGAAGTCCTGCACCGGAAATAATCAGATCAATCCCGGCTTTCACGGCTGCTTTTACATACTCCGCATACTGCTTCGTTGCCACCATGATATTCACACCCAGGATCCCGCCCTTGGCAATCTCTCTGGCTTTTTGGATCTCTTCTCCGATCACCCGCAGATTGGTTTTGATGGGATTTTTTTCAAACTCCGGATCCCGATACCCGATCTGTGCCGCGGAAATCACTCCTACACCGCCGCAGGCTGCCACACTTCCCGCCAGCCCGGAAAGACTGATTCCGACACCCATACCTCCCTGGATCACAGGAATCCTGGCTGTAAGTTCTCCTATTTTCAATGTTTTCATCTTTTCTCCTACATCCGACGAAATCTTTCGTACCGTTCTTCCACAATCTGTTCTCTCGTCTTCTGACAGCTTTTCCGCAAAAATGCATCCAGATCTTCTCTGATCTCTTCTGCAATCTCCGGAAGATTCTCCTCATTCGCCGGTTCCGGCTCCCGGATCACTTTTTCAATAATCTGCAATTTTTTCAGATCTTTCGCCGTGATCTTCATCACCTCAGAAGCCTCTTTCGCCCGTTTTCCATCTTTCCACAGAATCGAGGCAAATCCCTCCGGTGACAGAATGGAATATGTTGCATTTTCCATCATCCAGACTTCATCCGTCACTGCCAGTCCCAGCGCACCACCACTGCCGCCTTCTCCGATCAGAATGCTGACCATTGGTGTCTGGATTCCGGACATCTCCAGCAGATTTCTGGCGATGGCTTCTCCCTGTCCCCGTTCTTCTGCCTCGATGCCGCAGGCCGCTCCCGGTGTATCCACAAAGGTAACTACCGGCCGACCGAATTTTTCTGCCTGCTTCATCAGACGAAGCGCTTTCCGATAGCCTTCCGGAGACGCCATACCGAAGTTTCGGTAAATGTTTTCCTTTACATTCTTTCCCTTCTGCTGCCCGATCACCGTCACCGGCTGTCCGCCAAACATGGCAATTCCGCCGATCACCGCTCCGTCATCCCGAAACGCCCGGTCACCGTGAAGTTCCAGAAAATCATCAAAGACCTGCTGCACATAGGAAAGTGTTGTAGGACGTTCCTTACTCCTTGAGATTTCCACCCGTTCCCACGCAGTCAGTTCTTTTTTATCGCATCCCGCTGCCTTTCCACAACTGTTCCTGATTTCCGGCAGGTTTTCCACATTTTGCGTATCTCCATAGTGGATATATTGCAGCGCATCCTGATGAATATTCAAAAGTTTCCACACAGTCTCTTTTAATTCCTGCCGTTCAACCACACCATCGATGATTCCTTTTTCCACCAGGAATTCTGCCCTCTGAAATCCCTCCGGCAGTTTCTGCCCGATGGTCTGCGCGATCACTCTCGGTCCTGCAAATCCGATCAGTGCCCCCGGTTCTGCCAGGATCACATCTCCAAGCATCGCAAAACTTGCTGTCACCCCGCCGGTGGTCGGATCGGTCAGTACAGGAAGATAAAAAAGACCTGCTTCACTGTGTTTCCGGATCGCCGCAGAGGTTTTTGCCATCTGCATCAGAGATACGATTCCCTCCTGCATCCTGGCACCACCGGAACTGGTAAACAGTACCACCGGCAGTTTTTCTTCCGTCGCCCGTTCAAAAGCTCTCGTAATTTTTTCACCTACGACATACCCCATGCTTCCCATCAGGAAACGGGCATCGCAGACACCAAGTACTGTCTCCAGACCATTCACCATGCATTTTCCCACAGTAACTGCTTCATGAAGTTTTGTCTTCTCCTGCAGATTTGCAATCTTTTCTTCATATCCCGGATATTCCAGCGGATTTTCCGTTTCCAGATCGGTAAACCACTCCTGAAATGTTCCCGTGTCTGCAACCATGCGGATCCTGGTTCTGGTTCCGATCCGAAAATATCCCTCGCACTTCGGGCATACATATCCATGTGCTTTTACATCATCCCGGTATACTACTTCTCCGCATTTCGGACACTTAAGCCACAATCCTTCCGGTGCCGATGGCTCTTTTTTTTCCTGATTCCTGTCTTCTCTGTCCCGGAACAGAACTGCCGTCTTTTTAAACATATGTTTTAATTTCGCCATAGTTAAAACCTCCTGTCTGCCCGGACAGGTTTTCTGTCCTACAGATTAAAATGCATCGGGATAAAATCCGTTGTGATCTCTCCCGCCTGAAAATCCTCATTATCTAATATCTCATACTGAAAATCCACGTTGGTTGTCACACCATCTATGATCAGTTCTCCCAGCGTACTGCGCATCTTATCGATGGCCTCCTGTCTGGTTCTTCCATGCACAATTACTTTCGCTATCATAGAATCATAAAATGGCGGAATCTCATACCCGTTATAGGCTGCCGTATCGATCCGTACACCATTTCCACCAGGCAGATGGATTGCTTCGATGACTCCCGGACACGGCCGAAAATGATGAGCAGGATCCTCTGCATTGATCCTGCATTCCATCGCATGTCCCTGCAGGTGAATATCTTCCTGTTTTACTGAGAGTGGTTCCCCTGCTGCCACCCGGATCATTTCTTTCATCAGATCCACGCCGGAAACCATTTCTGTCACCGGATGTTCCACCTGGATCCGTGTATTCATTTCCATAAAATAAAAATTTTTATCCTTATCCAGTAAAAATTCAATGGTACCGGCACTTTCGTAATGTACAGCCTTTGCTGCACGCACTGCCGCATCACCCATCCGTCTGCGAAGTTCCGGTGTCAGTGCCACACTGGGAGATTCTTCGATCATCTTCTGATGATTTCTCTGGATCGAACAGTCCCGTTCTCCGAACTGCACAACATTTCCAAACTTATCTGCCATGATCTGAAACTCTATATGTCTCGGTTCCTGCACATATTTTTCGATATACATGGTGTTATCTCCGAATCCACGTACTGACTCTAACTGGGCTACCTGAAAGTTCTCCTCAAAGTCGTCCGGTCCGAAAGCAATCCGCATCCCTTTTCCACCGCCTCCGGAAGATGCCTTGATCATCACCGGGTATCCTATGTCTTCTGCCATAGCTGCTCCCCGTTTTGCGTCATAGACCGGTTCTTTTGTTCCCGGAACCACTGGAACACCGGCTTCTATCATTGTCAACCTTGCCTGCGATTTATTTCCCATCTTGTCCATCATCTCCGCAGTCGGTCCGATGAACGTAATATTACATTTTTCACACATTTCCACAAACCGGCTGTTCTCTGACAAAAAACCAAATCCAGGATGTATCGCATCCGCTTTTGTTGCGATACATGCACTCAGAATCTGCTCCATATTCAGATAACTGTCTGTCGCCGCTGCCGGTCCGATACAAACAGCCTCATCTGCCAGCTGGGTATGCAGTGCTTCCCGGTCTGCCTCCGAATAAACTGCTACCGTAGCGATTCCCATCTCTCTGCAGGCACGGATGATCCGCACTGCAATCTCTCCTCTGTTTGCAATCAATATTTTCCGAAACATGTTTGTTCTCCTATCCAATGGCTACCGTAAGTTCTGCCGTTGCTGCCACTTTTCCATCTACCGTAGCTGTTGCTCTTGCAATCGCAACCGGTCCCTTCTGTTTGATCAGTTCCGTCTCCAGCATCAAAACATCCCCCGGAACCACCTTTTTCTTAAATCGACAGTTGTTAATCCCACCAAAATAAGCAGTCTTTCCTTTGAACTTCTCACAGCTTAAGATACATACCGCACCCACCTGCGCCAGTGCCTCAATGATCAGCACTCCCGGCATCACCGGCTCCTGTGGAAAGTGTCCACGGAAATAATACTCATCATATGTCACACATTTTTTTCCTGCTGCCCGTACCCCCGGTACCAGTTCTTCTATGGTATCCACCAGAAGAAACGGATGCCGGTGTGGGATAATATCCATGATTTCTTTTGTTGTTAACACTGACATAAACTCTGTTACCTCCTGCACACAAACATATGGTTTTCAGGTATTTTCAGTCATTACCCGATAACAAATAAAGGCTGTCCATACTCTGCCATCTGTCCGTTCTCAATCAGAATCTCTTTTACCACTCCGTCGTACTCACTCTCAATCTCATTCATCAGCTTCATCGCCTCGATGATTCCCAGCGTCTGTCCCTTTTTCACTGTATCACCCACGCTGACAAATGCTTCCGCATCCGGTGCCGAAGCCGCATAAAAGGTTCCCACCAGAGGAGCCTTTACTGTCTTTCCCTCCGGCTGGCATTCCTCCTGCTGCTCCTGTTTCCCATTAAAACTGCCAGAACCGGCCGATACTGTATCTGCGTTTCCTGTCACTGCAGGCATCACCTGCATCCCGGTCTGCTCCACGACCACCTGTTTTTCTTTTCCCATGGAGATCTTCAGATCGCCGTCTTTCATGGTAAAGGAAGTCAATTCTGACTCGGAAACCGTTTTTATCAATGTCAGAAGATTTTCAAATTCCATTTTTTACTCTCCCCACTTTTTCACAAGAATGCTCGCGTTATGTCCACCGAATCCCAGCGAATTCGAAAGTGCATATTCCAGATCTTCTTCCACACCGTCACCTGCCACATAATTCAAGTCCATTTCCTCGTCCGGTGTCGTATATCCCGCCGTTGCATGAATAAATCTGTCCTGAATCTCTTTCACGCAGGTAATAAATTCCACAGCCCCTGCAGCGCCCAGCAAATGACCTACCATAGACTTGGTAGAATTCACCTTCATCTCGTACGCATGCTCTCCGAACAGTTTTTTGATTGCTCTCGTCTCGAACAGATCATTGTGATGTGTCGCAGTTCCATGTGCATTGATATACATCAGTTCCTCTTTTTTCACTCCCGCTTCTTCCAGTGCCAGTTCCATCGCTTTCGCAGCCCCGGAACCATCCTCTGCCGGCGAAGTAATATGATACGCATCACTGGTTGCACCATATCCGACAACCTCCGCAAGAATCTTCGCGCCACGCTGTTTCGCATGCTCCAATTCTTCCAGAACAACCACTCCGGATCCCTCTCCCATGACAAATCCACTTCTGTTTTTGTCAAATGGAAGTGAACACTTCTCCGGGTCGTCTACCGTAGAAAGTGCTGTCAATGCGGTAAAACCTGCCACACCGACCGGGCAGATACTTGCTTCCGTACCGCCCGCCAGCATCACATCCGCATCTCCACATTGGATACTGCGATATGCCTCTCCGATGGAATGTGTTCCCGTTGCACACGCGGTTACCACATTCAGACTTTTTCCTTTCAGTCCCAGTTGAATCGAAACATTTCCTGCTGCCATGTTGGAGATCATCAGTGGAACCAGAAGTGGATTTACTCTGGAAGGTCCTTTCTCCGCAATTTTTAGACATGCCGTCTCTGCTGCCTGCAGACTTCCGATTCCCGATCCGATGGAACATCCCACGCGAAACGGATCTTCTTTTTCCATATCCAGTCCCGCCTGTTCAAACGCCTCTTTTGCTGCAGCCACCGCATACTGGCAGAATAACTCCATTCTCTTTGCTGCCTTAAAGTCCATATAATCTTTCCCTGCAAAGTCTTTCACTTCCGCAGCAATATGTACTTTATAATCCGTCGTATCAAACCGGGTAATCTCACCAAATCCCAGTGTCTTTTTCTTAACATTTTCCCAGAACGTATCCACACCGATTCCAATCGGTGTCACAGCACCCATTCCGGTCACCACAACTCGTCTCATAGTCTCTCCTTTCTTTACATCGCCATACCGCCATCTACACAGATAACCTGTCCGGTAATATAATCTGCTTTTTCAGACGCAAGAAATGCCACCGTATTGGCAATATCCTGTGTCTCTCCGAATCTTCCCAGTGGAATCTGTGCTACTGCTGCCTCTTTCACCTGACTTGAAAGTACTTCTGTCATCTCCGTATGAACAAATCCCGGGGCTACCGCATTGACCGTAATGCCTCTGCTTGCCAGTTCCCTCGCCACCGTCTTTGTAAGTCCGATAATTCCTGCCTTCGATGCTGCATAATTTGCCTGTCCTGCATTTCCCAACACACCGGACACTGATGCAATGTTGATGATTTTCCCACTTTTCTGTTTCAGGAAATACCGCGACAGATGGCGGATCGTATGAAAACATCCCTTCAGGTTGGTTTCCACGACCGCATCAAACTCTTCTTCACTCATTCGCAGGATCAGATTATCTCTGGTAATTCCCGCATTATTTACCAGCACATCTACATGCCCGTAACTTTTTATCAGTTCCTTTGCCATTGCTTCTGTCTGCTGATAATCCGCCACATCACACTGATAAAGAACGCCGTCGCCACCATTTTTCCGGATTTCTTCCAGCACATTCTTTGCCCTCGCTTCCGATCCGCAGTAATTGACAACTACAAACATTCCTTCTTTTGCCAGAGTGAGACTGATCTGTCTTCCTATCCCCCGACTTGCTCCTGTCACCAGTGCTACTTTTTTCTCCATCGCTGCTCCTTTCACCGAAAGTTCATTTTTCATATTTCCTGTAAACTTTGATTATTTGTACCTGTTCAGCAGGTAACTGTGAGGGTACTGAACAGTTACTTACTGTTTTTCACCCAACATCTTTACAACCGCGTCCAGATCTTCTACTTTTTCAATATGTAATCCAGTTACATTTTTATTGATTTTCTTCAAAAATCCCGTCAGTGTTCTTCCCGGTCCGATCTCGATAAACGTATCCACACCATCCGCAATCATCCGTTCCACACTCTGCTGCCACTTCACAGAAGAATACACCTGTCTGCCAAGCAGTTCCTTGATCTCAGAAGGCTCTGTTACATATTCTGCTGTCACATTTGTGACATACGGTGTGGAAAATGCTCTCAGTTCCACCTGCTCCAACACTTTTCCAAGTTTCTCCCCGGCTTCTTTTAACATTGCTGAGTGAAACGGCCCGCTGACATTTAACGGGATACATCTTCGCGCCCCTGCCTCTTTCAGCTTCTCAGCCGCCACTGCCACTGCGCCTTCCTCTCCGGTAATCACAATCTGTCCCGGACAGTTATAATTGGCTACCGAAACGATGCCTTCCGTCTCGTCGCAAATTTTCGCAATCTTTTCTCCGTCCATTCCAAGAACTGCACACATAGCACCACCTGTAGGCACTGCTTCCTGCATCAGGATGCCTCTCTGCCTTACTACACGGAACACATCCTCCAAAGACATGGCTCCTACAGTCAGAATCGCTCCATACTCTCCAAGGCTTAACCCGGCAGCTACATCTGCCTTCACTCCCTTTTCCTGTAAGGCTGCCAGAATTGCCGCTTCCGTCGTTAACATGGCAATCTGCGTATATTCTGTAATATCAATCTGCTCATTTTTTTCAAAACAAAGTCCCGGAAGGTTCAATCCGGTCACTTCTGACGCAATTGTATACACCTTCCTGGATACAGAAATCTGTTCGTAAAACTCCTTACCCATTCCCACATACTGCGCGCCCTGTCCCGGAAAAACAAATGCCAGTTTACCCATGAATGTCTCCTTCTATAATTTGATTTTCAAAGTATTTATTTAAATTTTTGTGGCGACAAAATCAGATTCCCATACCTGTTATTTCTATCGCCACTTTTTATTTTTCTTATTTTATGATACCAGGGTTCCAAGATATACAAAGCAAAATGCCATCACCGAAAGTAATTTACTCAAGCAACGAGTCAAAGGCCGTGTTCGCACGGAACTTTGATGAGTGCCACGATAACGATACTTTCCTGTTTTTCATTTTAGCAATGCAACAATTTCTCAGCTTCAGTCATAATTTCCTGCAGAATCTCCTTACAGCTCTGTCTCTTACTCACCAGACCTGCAATCTGCCCTGCCATCACTGTACCGTTTAAAATGTCCCCATCCATAACTGCTTTCCGAAGAGAACCAAGTGTCATCCGTTCCAGTTCCTCAAACGGTACACCTTCCTGTTCCTTTTTGATATATTCCTTCGTCATCTGATTTCTCAGACACCGAACCGGATGTCCTGTACTCTGACCGGTTACTACAGAATCAATATCTTTTGCTTTCAAGATTCTGTCTTTATAGTTATCATGAACAATCGATTCGTCTGCCACTACAAAACGGGTTCCCATCTGCACTCCCTCTGCTCCGAGCATAAAAGAAGCAGCAACACCGCGTCCGTCTCCAATTCCACCTGCAGCAATTACCGGAATATTTACCGCATCCACAATCTGTGGAATTAACGCCATCGTTGTCTGATTTCCAATGTGACCTCCGGCTTCCATGCCCTCTGCTACTACCGCATCCGCACCATATCGTTCCATTCTCTTTGCCATAGCTACTGATGCAACAACCGGAATCACCTTAACACCAGCTTCCTTCCACATCGGCATATATTTCTCCGGATTTCCGGCACCTGTGGTGACCGCCTGAATTCCTTCTTCTACTACGATTTTTGCCACTTCATCAGCATTCGGGTTCAGAAGCATAATATTTACACCAAATGGTTTATCAGTCAGTTCTTTTGCCTTTCTGATCTCTTCCCTCACAATTTCCGGAGGTGCACTTGCCGCACCGATCAGACCAAATCCGCCTGCCTCAGATACTGCCGCCGCCAGATGATGTTCTGCCACCCAGGCCATACCCCCCTGAATAATCGGATACTCAATCTGTAAAAGTTCTGTTACTTTCGTCTTCATCTGCTTCTGTCTCCTTCCCTGCTTTCAGAAAAGGTGTGGATTATGCCTCCACACCTTTATTCTTCAGATATTCCATAACTGCTCCAACTGTTGTCAGTTCAGCCAGTTCTTCAGACGGGATCTCAACTTCATATTTTTCTTCCAGTGCCATCACCAGTTCAAACAGATCCAGAGAATCTGCACCCAGGTCATCCTTAAATGAAGTTGTTTCTGTAATACTGCTCTCCTCACAGTTTAACTGTTCTGCGATCATCTCTTTCATTTCTTCTAACATCGTTATTCTCCTTTAGACATGTTTCTTATTATCAATAATTTTAGTTTCCAATGTTTTGACTTTCAAAGTATAATACACAAACAGTGTTTTGTCAATGAATTCTTTTTTGATTTTCAAAGTATTTTTAACGATTATTTTTTACTTATACTCTTCCCACCGTCTCTCTTGGACTGTGGCATAATTTTGGAGATTTCTCTTCTTACGACAATATGAAAAAGCTCTGCTTTACCGCTTTTGATCATGGCATCACTCATTTTGATCTTGCCAACAATTACGGACCTGAACCGGGAAGTGCCGAAAAACGCTTCGGTCTGATCTTAAAAGAACGCTTCTTCGCTTACCGGGATGAACTGTTGATCAGCACCAAGGCCGGTTACGATATGTGGAAGGGACCTTACGGTAACTGGGGCAGCCGCAAGTACCTGATTGCCAGCCTGGATCAGAGCCTGCAACGACTGGGACTCGATTATGTAGATATTTCTTCCTTTCATGCAGAAAAGAAGTCCCTCCCGTCATATCTGTCGATCGGGAGGGCTTTTTTCGTATGTTCCTGCATAATAAATGTACAGGATCTACAAATCTATACACCCTTTCAGATTATAGATTTGAATGGATCCACAAAAGAAACTTTCGGAATGCGTGATATCGAGCAAACCTTTAATTAACACTAACATCTTTTTAAATGCACTTCGCGAATCTTACTCGTTATTGCGACAGTCGCCAAACCATGAGACCTTGGCGACTGTCGCGTAAATCAAAATTGGTCCGCTGAACCAATTATTGCTATTAAATACAAAAAAACCGTTTTCATATAATATGAAAACGGTTGAAAATGAGGCATCGGGGATTCGAACCCCGGACAACTTGATTAAAAGTCAAGTGCTCT
>OLSD01000437.1_pt1 | contig 42892 bp, 35 predicted proteins | sample 1672211 | NCBI WGS metagenome assembly OLSD01 (sample SAMEA3136659, study PRJEB25190) | human gut metagenome | reverse complement strand
GAACCCCTATGCCAAGATTGAGAATCTTGTATCCTAACCATTAGATGAATCCACCATCCATTGATTTTAGCATCCCGAAACCACCTGCGGAAGCTGGGGGATTCGAACCCCCGGTACGATAAACTCGTACGGCAGTTTAGCAAACTGCTGGTTTCAGCCACTCACCCAAACTTCCTTCCGGTTTGTTCTGTTACCACAGGCATTTCGTTTAATGCGGTGCAAAGGTAGTGTTTTATTTTTAACTGCCAAAACTTTTGCAGAAAAATTTCTTCTGCCGCCCTCTTTTTTCTTATATTTTGCCATTCCGGATATAGAGCAGTTAATACATATTATATATAACAATAAGCAGACGAGTAGACAATAAGATTTGTTTTCCCTTGACAACCGCTGTCTGTAAGAGCTGTAAACGTAAATCGGAGAAACACAGCCCGGCGGGTTGGAGGGATCACACCGTGGGCATCGAAAACGGATGCGTCTTGATATTTCCCATAAATTGTCTTGTCTGCCACAATACTTTTTCATACCTTTGCACACATAACAAGAATATAATAAAGAAAGATTTTGATAGAAAAGCATATTGTCTTGGAAGACATCGACCCGGTGGTGTTCTACGGAGCGAACAACTCAAACCTGCAGATGGTGCGCTCGCTGTTCCCGAAACTCAGGATACTGGCACGCGACAACGTGATAAGAGTGCTCGGCGACGAGGAGCAGATGTGCGCCTTCGAGGAAGTGGCGGAGAAACTGAGGAAGCATATACTGAAGTTCAACGCAATTGCCGAAAAGGACATCCTGAACATTGTGAAGGGCAAAGCCACAAGCGAAGAGAGCGCAAAGGACGTGATAGTCTACAACATATCCGGAAAGCCGATTAAAAGCCGCAGCGAGAACCAGCAGCGGCTCGTTGATGCATATTCCAAGGACGACATGGTGTTCGCTGTGGGACCGGCAGGAACGGGAAAGACATATCTGAGCATCGCGCTCGCCGTAAAAGCCTTGAAAGACAAGGAGATAAAGAAGATAATACTCAGTCGTCCGGCCGTGGAGGCAGGCGAAAAGCTTGGATTCCTGCCCGGCGACATGAAGGATAAGATCGACCCCTATCTGCAGCCGCTCTACGATGCGCTGGAGGACATGATTCCGGCAGTGAAGCTGCAGGAGCTGATGGAGAAGCACGTGATACAGATTGCACCGCTCGCATTCATGAGGGGACGCACGCTGAGCGACGCCGTGGTGATTCTCGACGAGGCGCAGAACACCACGTCAGCACAGCTCAGGATGTTTCTCACCCGCATGGGATGGAACACCAAGATGATCATCACGGGCGACATGACACAGGTGGACCTGCCGCGGGGCACACAGAGCGGACTGCGCAAGGCGCTGAGGATTCTGGGCGGCATCGAGGGCATCTCCGTGGTGAACCTCACGCAGACGGACATCGTAAGGCACAAGCTCGTGACGAAAATAGTGAAGGCATACGAGACGTCTGACAAAGAGCGCAAAAATGAATACGAAGATAAAAAATAAGCGGTTTTTTACCTCGCTTTGTTGGCTATTCAACATAAAATAAGTACATTTGCAAGCAATTATTACTACGCCTGTATAGCTGCGGCCTAATCACACGGCGATACGGAATATGACAAAGTTATAAGAAGAGAGAATTATCCGACTTTTTAATATTAGATTAAAGTAATGAAAGCATTAACAAGTACTGATTTCCACTTTGAGGGACAGAAGAACGTGTATCACGGAAAGGTACGCGACGTCTACAACATCAACGATGACATCATTGTAATGGTAGCAACAGACAGAATCTCGGCATTCGACGTGGTCCTGCCTAAGGGAATACCGTTCAAGGGACAGGTTCTCAACCAGATTGCAGCCACATTCCTTGACCACACCACAGACATCTGCCCCAACTGGAAACTGGCCACTCCGGACCCTATGGTGACAGTGGGACTGAAATGCGAGGGATTCCGCATAGAGATGATCATCCGCTCAATCCTCACAGGATCGGCATGGCGCGAATACCAGAAGGGATGCCGCGAGCTATGCGGAGTGAAACTGCCCGACGGCATGAGGGAGAACGAGCGTTTCCCGGAGCCTATCATCACACCGACGACAAAGGCCGACGAGGGACACGACATGAACATCTCCAAGGAGGAAATCATCGCCCAGGGTATCGTGAGCAAGGAGGACTACGAAATAATGGAGGACTATACACGCAGGATATTCGCACGCGGACAGGAGATCGCAGCCAAGCAGGGACTCATACTCGTGGACACGAAGTATGAATTCGGCAAGCGTGACGGCAAAGTATACCTCATCGACGAGATCCATACACCGGACTCAAGCCGCTACTTCTATGCCGACGGATACGAGGAGAAATTCGAGAAGGGCGAACCGCAGAAGCAGCTTTCAAAGGAGTTCGTGCGCCAGTGGCTCATCGAGCACAACTTCATGAACGAGCCAGGACAGGTGATGCCGGAGATTACCGACGAATACGCCGAAAGCGTGAGCGACCGCTACATCGAACTGTATGAGCACATCACGGGCGAGAAGTTCGACAAGGCTGCCGACAGTGGCGACATCGCTGCACGCATCGAGAAGAACGTGGCAGACTGGCTCGCAGCCTACAAGAAATAGCAAGAAAAGGATTCAAGACGGACGGACGCATGGGAAAGCCCCATACCGACGTCTGTCTTGATTTTCGTTTTACCATATTATAATACATACAAACGATGTACGGGCAAGAGAAAATCACTCCCTACAACAAGGAGGAAGCTAAGGGGACACAGGTGGAACAGATGTTCGATGCTGTGGCACATTCATACGACTTGCTCAACCACCGCCTCTCATTCTGGATAGACAAATACTGGCGCAATTACGCCATAAAGAAACTGGCCCGGAAGAAACCCGGAAGCATACTCGACATTGCTACGGGAACCGGCGACCTGGCCATACTGGAGGCACAGAAAACGGGTGCAAGGAGCGTGGTGGGCGCCGACATCTCCGAGGGGATGATGCAGATAGGCAGGGAGAAGGTGAAGGCAAGAGGACTGCAGCAGACGATAAGCTTCAGAAAGGAAGACTGCATGAACCTTTCGTTCGCCGACAACAGCTTCGACGCCGTGACGGCAGCCTTCGGGATACGCAATTTCCAGGATCTGGAGGCAGGACTGCGCGAGATGCACAGGGTGCTGAAGAAAGACGGCATGCTGTGCGTGATAGAGCTGACACGCCCGGTACATTTCCCCATAAAGCAGCTCTTCACCATATACACCCATACCATACTGCCCGTCTACGGCAGACTGATATCAAAGGACAAGAGCGCATACAGATATCTCATCGCCACAATCGAAGCCTTTCCACAAGGCGAGACGATGGTGGAAATTCTAAAGAGAACAGGCTTCGCAAAGGCCTCCTTCAAACGGCTCACGTTCGGGATCTGCACTTGTTATACAGCAACCAAATAAAAGTTTTCATACCATGGATAAGTACGGAATTATCGGCCACCCCTTAGGACACTCTTTCTCAAAGAACTATTTCAACGAGAAATTCCACGACGAAGGCATTGATGCCGAGTACATCAACTTCGACATACAGAACATCGGCAACCTGCCGGAAGTGCTCGCCACCAATCCCGAGCTCAAGGGACTGAATGTCACGATACCTTACAAGGAGAAGGTATTGAGCTATCTCGACTACATCAGCGTGGAGGCCAGGGCGATAGGAGCAGTGAACGTGATAAGAGTGGAGCACAAAGGCAACAATGTATTGCTGAAGGGATACAACAGCGACGTGATAGGATTCACGAGGAGCATCGAACCGATACTGGAGAAATTCCACCGGAAGGCACTTGTACTGGGAACGGGAGGAGCATCAAAGGCGGTAAGCTACGGACTCAGGTCGCTCGGACTGGAGACGGTGCTCGTGAGCAGGTTCGAACGCCCCGGGACAATACAATACAAGGACATCACTCCCGATGTGGTGAGGGAATACAAAGTGATAGTGAACTGCACGCCATGCGGCATGTACCCCAACTATGAGGAATGTCCGGAACTTCCATACGAGGCGCTCGACAGCCACAACCTACTTTACGACCTGATATACAATCCCGACGAAACCCTCTTCATGAAGAAAGGCAGGGAGCAGGGGGCACTGACAAAGAACGGCATCGAGATGCTGCTGCTACAGGCTTTCGCAAGCTGGGACTTCTGGAACGGGAAAGAACATATATAATATATAGAAACAAAATAATATCATAATATAAAATGGACAAGTCTAACAGATATATGATGCGCGGTGTGAGCGCTGCAAAGGAAGACGTTCACAACGCCATAAAGAACATCGACAAGGGTATTTTCCCACAGGCATTCTGCAAGATAATACCAGACGTGCTTGGAGGAGACCCTGAATACTGCAACATCATGCACGCCGACGGAGCCGGAACGAAATCATCCCTCGCCTACATGTACTGGAAGGAGACAGGCGACCTCTCCGTATGGAAAGGTATCGCACAGGACGCCATCGTGATGAACACCGACGACCTGCTCTGCGTGGGCGCCGTGGACAACATCCTCGTGTCGAGCACGATCGGCAGGAACAAGATGCTCGTGCCGGGAGAAGTGATTTCGGCCATCATCAACGGCACCGACGACCTGTTGGCACAGATGCGCGAGATGGGTATCGGCATATGGCCTACTGGCGGAGAGACTGCCGACGTGGGCGACCTGGTGCGCACAATCATCGTTGATTCCACAGTGACCTGCCGCATGAAGCGCAGCGACGTAATCAACAATGCCAACATCCGCCCGGGCGACGTTATCGTAGGTCTGGCATCATTCGGCAAGGCAACATACGAGACTGAATACAACGGAGGAATGGGAAGCAACGGACTGACAAGCGCGCGCCACGACGTGTTCTCGAAATATCTCGCAGAGAAATACCCGGAGAGCTACGACCACGCCGTGCCGGAGGAACTGGTTTACAGCGGTGCCAAGAGATTAGACGACGAAGTGGAGGGCAGTCCGGTAAATGCAGGCAAGCTGGTCCTCTCGCCTACCCGCACATACGCTCCGGTAATAAAGAAGCTGCTCGACGAACTGCGCCCGGAGATTCACGGAATGGTGCACTGCACGGGCGGAGCACAGACAAAGGTTCTGCACTTCGTAAACGAGAACTGCCGCGTGATAAAAGACAACATGTTCCCTGTGCCGCCATTGTTCAAGACAATCCAGGAGCAGAGCGGAACTGACTGGAAGGAGATGTACAAGGTGTTCAACATGGGCCACAGAATGGAAATCTACGTGCGTTCTGAAGTTGCCGAAAAGGTAATGGAGATAAGCAAGAGCTTCAATATCGACGCACAGATTGTGGGCCACATCGAGGAAGGAGAACGCAGCCTGACAATCAAGTCGGAGTTCGGAACATTTGAATATTAATTCATTGTCATGTTTGTCTCAGTCATGCTGTCGGCAAACAAGCAGACTAACGAACAAGGAAGATTAATCAACACGGCAGTCTGTTGGGACACACCAACCTGACTGTCAATCAATCACGATAAACAAAATGCCAGATAACAACAGTATATTAGAGAAGCTGAATGGTCTTGAAAGCAGATACGAAGAAGTGTCGACACTCATCACCGACCCTAACGTAATCGCCGACCAGCAGCGATATGTTAAACTGACAAAGGAATACAAGGACCTGGGCGACATCATGGACGCCCGCAAGAGATACATCAACTGCCTGAACTCCATCAAGGAGGCAAAGGACATCCTCGCAAACGAGAGCGACCCCGACCTGAAGGAGATGGCAAGGGAGGAACTGCAAACCAACGAGGAGATGCAGCCAAAGATTGAGGAGGAGATAAAGATGGCCCTCGTGCCGAAAGACCCGGAAGACGCCAAGAACGTGCAGATGGAAATCCGTGCCGGTGCCGGCGGCGACGAGGCGGCTCTCTTTGCCGGAGACCTCTTTGCCATGTATAAGAGATTCTGCGAATCCAAGGGATGGAACGTCTCCGTGACAAGCGTAAGCGAGGGAGCGGTAGGTGGATACAAGGAAATCGACTTCGCCGTAAGCGGCGACAGCGTATACGGCACTCTGAAATATGAATCGGGAGTGCACCGCGTGCAGCGCGTGCCTGCAACCGAAACACAGGGCAGGATGCACACCTCGGCAGCTACGGTTGCCGTTCTGCCTGAGGCTGACAAATTCGAAGTGAACATCAACGAAGGCGACATCAAATGGGACACCTTCCGAAGCAGCGGCGCCGGCGGACAGAATGTGAACAAGGTGGAGTCGGGAGTGCGTCTGCGCTACCCGTGGAAGAACCCGAACACGGGAGAGGTGGAGGAAATCCTCATAGAGTGTACGGAAACCCGAGACCAGCCGAAGAACAAGGAGCGCGCACTCTCAAGGCTGCGTACCTTTATCTACGACCGCGAGCATCAGAAATACATTGACGACATCGCCAACCGCCGAAAGACCCTCGTTTCTACCGGAGACCGTTCGGCAAAGATACGTACGTACAACTTCCCGCAGGGCCGTGTGACCGACCACCGCATCGGCTACACCACACACGACCTTACAGGCTTCCTCGGCGGAGACATCCAGGACATGATCGATGCACTCACCGTGGCTGAGAATGCCGAGAGAATGAAAGAAAACGAACTTTAATCCTTGATCAATAACAGATTATGAACAGACAAGAACTCGTAAAACAGATTTTTGACAAGAAGACTTTCCTCTGTGTAGGTCTTGATACAGACATCAAGAAGATTCCTGAGCATCTGCTAAAAGAGGAAGACCCGATCTTCAGTTTCAACAAGGCCATTATCGACGCAACAGCCAAGTATTGCGTGGCATACAAGCCGAACCTCGCCTTCTACGAGAGCATGGGAGTGAAGGGACTCATCTCTTTCGAAAAGACAATAAACTATATCAAGGGCGTTTGTCCGACCCATTTCACCATAGCTGACGCCAAGCGCGGCGACATCGGAAACACATCGTGTATGTATGCCCGTACATTCTTCGAGGAATACAATCTCGACTCCCTCACGGTTGCCCCCTACATGGGAGAGGACAGCGTAAGCCCGTTCCTGCAGTATGAAGGCAAATGGGTCATCCTGCTCGCACTGACAAGCAACAAGGGTTCCAATGACTTCCAGCTCACAGAGGACAAGGACGGCGAAAGACTCTTCGAGAAAGTAATCCGCACATCACAGAAATGGGGCAACGAAGAGAACATGATGTATGTTGTAGGTGCCACACAGGGCAAGATGTTCGAGGATATCCGCAACGTTGCACCAAACCACTTCCTCCTCGTGCCGGGTGTTGGCGCACAGGGCGGCAGCCTGCAGGAGGTTTGCAAATACGGCATGACCAAGGATTGCGGTCTGCTCGTGAACAGCAGCCGCGGCATCATCTATGCAGGCAACGGCAAGGACTTTGCCGACGTTGCTGCACAGAAGGCACAGGAACTGCAGAAGCAGATGGCTGAGGAACTGGAAAAGATAAAGTAAAAAAAATAAGGCAAAAGGCAAAGCAGGAAAATAAAACAAAAGCCGAAGCCGGGATTTTGCCCTATCAAGGCAAATACAGTAAAAGCAAAAGGGTGAGACAGCAACATTAAGTTCTGCCCCACCCTTTTGCTTTTACTGTATGGCCTTGAACTATATGAATACAGCCAGCGTCGCCTTACAGCAAATCCGATATAAAGCCATTCAAGTCTTACTCGATAATCCCTGCCTCTTTCCATAAAGAGGCGAGTTCAGTACAGTCCTTGTACGCCGTGTCATAATCCACATCGTATTCTCCAACAAGAAGCTCCGCCATATCTTCAACAGTAAACTCCTTGTCAGAAACCTCCTGCCACAGATAAGCCGAAGTCTCATTCATACTGATTATATTACTGAAATCAATATTCTCTTTCCCCTCAGCAATGATAATCTGTTCGCCACAGACATCCCTGAGATTGAATCCTTTTTTAGCCTTCATATCCTTTATATATATATTATTTATCAAAAATAAATTGTCAAGCATCTAACACACCAAGATAATCCTACAGTGAAACATCATGAGATTCCATGCTGAATATCAGATGATTCTGCGGTAGATGGCGAGCAGATAACGCCGAACAGGGAGCAGCAATGACCACACGAGAGAATATGCAATCCATTTCAGTCCGTTGGTCTTGTCCATTTTGTCCCTACCCTTACGATAGAAGCCGATAGCCTCTCCCTTTACGTCAGACATTCTGCAATGCTCCACATTAAGATTGCCGTCACCGCACAACACCACTTCATCACCGTTTATCTTCACGATGCGATGGAGCACGAAATGCCCCTTTTCTATTTCCGCAAGCACGGGGGCACCAACCTTCGGGTTCTTGGCCTTCACAATCAGAGCCTTATCCCTGCCGTCCTCAAGAAACGGCCGCATACTGTAACCACGCAACAGCAATGTCACGGTATGTCCCTCGTCGAGCAATTTAATTATCTCCGGTATAAACTCGGAGTTGGAGAACTGCTTCTCCTTGATATTTATCTTTCCATTCTCCATATAGTCACAATCATTTCCTGGCAATCGCCTCATGGCATACTATCGCCGACTCTCTGTCGGGCAGACAATGCAGGTTGTAGATACCCGTCGTCTCTATGATCTTCGTCACCGTATCGCACACCGCATTGTAGATTCCCTTGTCCCATTTCATTGAAGAACACGACGGCAGCAATGAGGCGAAAGCCTCTATCGGACCAAGTCGTTCCACGCTGTTAGCAGTGCTGCGGCAGATTCTCGTCACAGCCCCCAGCCTTGCCTTGACATTGCGGTAACACGGAGTCTTGCCGCTCCACGGCGAACCGTAGATGAAAGCTTCGCCGTCAATGATTCTCACAATAGGGTTATCGTCATTCATCAGGTCACAGCCCGGGATGTATTTCAGCCAATTGCTCACCTGCGTACTCTTGCCCGTACCGCTCTTGGCGATGAAGGCATAGCCATAGCCGTTCTGCCTCACAAGCGAGGCATGAACCAAGAGGCATTGCTTCATGCTCCCGGCAAAGGCAAAGACAAGCATCAACGCATTGTTTAAGCCGAACTGCCGCATCTGGAAGCTTCCGTTGAGAGCGCAACGGCAGTCGGAAAAACTCTTGTCCGCCTGCAACAGGCAACACTCCCCACCGAAGATATTCTTGATGATATACTGATATTCGCCGTCGGGGAAACGGTCAACCACGGTGTCCCCGTTTCCCGTATCAAATTTGCCTATACGTTCCCGGTTTTCCCGCCTCGGCTTCAGACTGTCGTCAACGGTAAGTCTGAAAAAAACATCATCGCAACACTCCTTTCCGTCAATCAGGAAAGGAGCGAGCGATGGACTAAGTTCTGTATTATTAATGCAGGAATCAGAGAAGTTCACTTCTATGACAAAGTCTGCAATGCGATAAAACATGTATTGCCTTTTATATGAATATTACTGCGCCATAACGACGCGCTCATATCTGAAATCAGAATCGCCAAGCGTCTTCACCGTGAGGTTGTTCTTCTTGACATACTTCAGCTTCAGCTGCTGCAGGGTCTTCTCCAGCTTGTTGCGGTTCGTCGAATTGAACGTGACACACGTACGGTTTGCATCCCCCTGATTCTGGAAATATCCTTTCAGCTGCAAGGAATACTCCTGCTTGTCAGAAAGGATCTTCGTCTTGCCCACAGTCGTAACTGAGTCAATGGCCTGTATTGACGTGAAATAGGCTGTGGAATCATTGAAGGACGTAGCAACTCCAAAGATGTACATCCTTTTCACCTTCTTTTCCTTTGCCGTTGCCGTCACTACCGAACACATTGCCACGACGAGCAGCAAAGCTGCAAAATACTTGTATAGCTTCATTCTATATTCTGTTCTTTTAAATTTAATCTCTCAAATAATCTATTATACTATCGCCCATGGTCAGCTACCGAGAAACGATTTCAGCATCTTGTTCTGTGTGCTGTTTCTCAATCTGCGTATTGCCTTCTCCTTGATCTGCCTTACCCTCTCGCGCGTCAGTCCGTATTCCGTACCGATTTCCTCAAGGGTCTTCTCCGGCTGGTCAATACCGAAGAAGGCTTCGATAACCTTACGCTCCCTATCGTTCAGAGTGAGCAGCGCACGCTTTATCTCATCCCTCAGCGACTCGAGCACGAGCGAATCGTCAGGGTCCGGAGAATCCCCGTTCGGCATAACATCAATCAGACTGCCGTCTTCGCCCTCCGTAAACGGGGCGTCCATGGAGACATGTCTGCCGTTGGCTTTCAGAGCCTCAGCAATCTTATCCTCCGGCAAATCCACCCTTTCGGCCAGTTCCCCGAGGCTTGCACGCCTCTCGTTCTCCTGCTCAAACTTGTTGAGCGCCTTGTTCACCTTATTCATCGACCCCACCTGGTTGAGCGGCAGTCTGACGATACGGCTCTGCTCGGCGATGGCCTGCAGAATGCTCTGGCGAATCCACCATACGGCATAGGATATGAACTTGAACCCGCGCGTCTCATCGAATTTCTCGGCAGCCTTAATCAGTCCTACGTTACCCTCGTTGATAAGGTCGGGCAAACTCAATCCCTGGTTCTGGTATTGCTTTGCCACAGAGACAACAAATCTCAAATTTGCCTTTGTCAAACGCTCCAAAGCCTTGCGGTCTCCCTTTCGTATGCGCTGAGCAAGTTCCACCTCCTCATCCACGCTAAGAAGTTCTTCGTGACCGATTTCCTGCAAGTATTTATCCAGCGACTGACTTTCGCGGTTAGTTATCGATTTTGTGATTTTCAGTTGTCTCATAGAATATAAAGTTTAAGCGATTTCTCGATGTTTCCGGCATAAAGCAACTGCTGTTTTCATGGTATTTTTCCCATTGCAACGGCAACTGCATATTATACCAATTGCAAATCTACATAAAATAATTGTTTCTTGCAACAAAAAAGTGCATAATTTAAACTTATTGTAAGAATTTACAGACAATCCGGCCTCATTGCCTGGATATTTGACAAAAAGAGGTCTCAAGCCGCCCCCGCATTATGCGGAGCTGCAACTTGAGACCTCAGCCCTATAAACTTCAATTACATTATGCCATGCCGGCAGCCTCGAACCGCTGTCCGGACATCTTTTACATTATTTTTCGAGCGTCACGGCGAAGTAAGCCTTCTTGCCCGTAGGAGAAATTCCCTTCAGATAAAGCACAGGATCCTTGCTTGTTGAAGCCTCCTTTACAACCTTCTGCAAGTCGTTGATAGTCTTCATCGGCGTGTCGTTTGCCTGCAGGATGATGAAGCCTTTGTATACGGCAGCATCCTTCATTGCGCCATTGCCGATCTTCGTCACCATGAGTCCGTAAGAGATGTTCATATCCTTCTTCTCCTGGTCGTTTACCGGACGGAATGTTCCGCCGAGCACATCAAGGTCGGCATCCTTCACGATGTTCGTATTGCCCTGTTCGTTCTTCAGCGTCAGCACTGCTGTCTTCTTGGCCTTCTTGCGCAGATAGGTTACAGTAACCTTGTCGCCAGGACGCTTGTTCACGAGATACTCCTGCAGCTCGCTCATCTTCACCACTTTCTTGCCGTCTATGGCTGTAATCACATCGCCTTCCTTCAGGTCGGCCTCTGCGGCAGAACCGCCGTCTTCAACCTTTGCGATGTAGATTCCCTCCATCGTGCCGAGGTCTACGTCCTTGCCCTGCTCCTTCTGCTGGTCGAAATAGTTGTTCACATTGATGCCCTGGATTCCGAGCAGACCACGCTGCACCACTCCGTATTTCTTCAAATCGGCCACCACTTTGTTCATGATTGTCGTCGGGATTGCGAATCCATAGCCGCTGTAGCTTCCTGTCTGTGAATACAGCATTGCATTGATTCCAACAAGCTCGCCGCGGGTATTAACCAACGCACCGCCCGAGTTACCCGAATTGATTGCCGCATCGGTCTGGATGAACGACTCGATACCGTTTGCTCCGAGCGAACGTGCCTTTGCGCTTACGATACCGGCTGTCACCGTGGAGTTGAGGTTGAACGGATTGCCCACTGCGAGCACCCACTCTCCCACTTTCAGCTTGTCGCTGTCTCCGATAGGCAGAGCCGGCAGATTGCTTGCGCTGATTTTGATAAGAGCCAGGTCGGTGGTATTGTCTGTTCCTATAATACGTGCGGAATATTCCTTGTTGTCATTGAGTGTGACGGTGAGCTCGTCTGCACCTTCCACCACGTGGTTGTTCGTCACGATATATCCGTCTGTCGAAATGATGACACCGGATCCGGCTCCTTCCCTCTTCGGAGTCTGCACCTTGCGCTTCTGTCTGCCGCCATTGCCGCTGTTAGGATTGCCGAAGAATCCGAACGGGTCGAAGAAATCACCGAACGGGTCAGACTGCACGTCAACGGTCTGCACCTTGCTGTTCTGCAGGAATTTAATATGCACTACAGAGGGCAGAGCCTTCTCTGCTGCATAGGTAAGATCTACCGGCTGACCCGGCACGGCGGCAACACTTGCCACCGTAAACATTGGTGTCGCAACGGTCAGTGTCATTGCGGCTACTGCCATTGCCATTCGATTAGAAAAATTTCTCATGTCTAATATCTTTATGTTTTATTTCCTTTATTTTGCTGCATCCCGCGGCTTCCGTTTCTCGTCGGCATTGCCATGACGTCAAGCCATTGCTGCTTTTCGGGGTGCAAATATAGGCGCAAAGAATGTTAATCGGCCATTTTGTCAGTGTTATTTCTTCTCTTTTAACACTCATTCTGTAAGCATTAACGGCTCTTAGCTTGCAGACTGCAGTTTTTTACTTTTATTTAATCCACCATTTAACCCAATCGGTCATTAGGACGTATAATGTGTCTTTTTATGACTGCTTGCAGTCTTTTGTTTTTACAAGATACAAAACCACTCTTCTAAAAGACAAAATCCGAGCAAGCCCGGATGACCTATTCGGGTTAAGAATTCTGACTCTGGTAAAACAGACATACGACTGTTATGCAATAATCTGCCCTTCGTGGGGCGCGAAACATCGCTTTTCCGGTCGTCTCACTATAGTCAAAAATGTTTCTCACTATAGTCAAAAATGTTTTTCACTATAGTCAAAACTGTTTTTCACTATTGTGAGACGACCGATGAAGCAGCCGCTCTATCCGTACTTTCTTCCGTCATTACTCCATGAATGTCTCCATGAACTGCCCCTGGCGAAGCAGTCCGTAACTGCCGCCCATGCAGCTCTGCTCGTCATACGCCTGCACGCCGTCGGGTTCTATCCCTGGATAATGGATGAGAAACGGCACAGGGTCATTCACGTGGGTGCGCATCTCCACCGGCGTGGGATGGTCCGGCATCACGGCGATGCTGACGGGTTCCGCCCATGTCTTCACCTCATTGTATATAGGCCCCACGATACGGCGGTCAAAATCCTCTATCGTCTTGATTTTCAACCTCAGGTCACCGTCATGTCCGGCTTCGTCGCTCGCATCCACATGCAGGAAAACGAAGTCGTCGGTGCGCAGGGCTTCGATTGCCGCCTGCGCCTTTCCTTCATAATCCGTGTCGGCCAGTCCGGTGGCACCCTCCACTATGATGTTTCTCAATCCTGCATAGCGCCCGATGCCGCGGATGAGGTCTACGGCCGTTATCACCGCCCCACGCCTTATCTGCGGATACATCTCCGCCATGGTCTGCATCGACGGACGGTAGCCGCCGCCCCATGGCCAGATGGAGTTCGCCATGTCTTCGCCCAGGGCGCGGCGCTCCCCATTGAGCGGATGACCGGCAAGCAACTGCTGCGACTCTTCTGTCAGCCGGTTTATCAGGTCGGCAGTCTCCTGGGGCGACTTTCTCTTGTGCCTTCTGCCTTCGGCATCTATGTAATACTTTCCTTCGGCATCTGCCTCGAAGTCATAGCCGGTCTCGGCCCTTGCCTTCAGTTTTCTCAATTCATCATTGAGGTGGTCGTGTGGCGGAGCGCACTCCACGTGCTTGTTTCCACCTTTTATTATAAGCAGATGTCGGTATTGTATTCCCTTGACGAAATGAACGTCGGCACCGCCCAACTTCTCTTCGAGCCAGTCTGTCAGCCGTCGGCCCTCGTCCGTAGCGAGATGGCCGCCGTGGTGGTTCTTTATCCTGCCGCCTTCCATACTGATGATATTGCAGCGCATGGCCAGGTCGCCCTGCTGAAGATTGTAGCCGATACCCGCCGCTTCAAGGGGGCCGCGCCCTTCATACACCTTGTGCTGGTCGTAACCGAGGATGCTGCTGTTTGCCACCTCACTGCCGGGCAGGAACCCGTCGGGCACGGTAATCAGTCTGCCGCAGCGTCCCTGTCTCGCCAGCATATCCATGTATGGGGTGTCGGCATACTGCAACGGGGTCTTTCCACCGAGCCTTTCCACCCGGTGGTCTGCCATTCCGTCACCCAAGATTATTATGTGCTTCATACCTTAATCTGTTCTTTTTTGCAGTCTGCCGACAAATCCGCCTATATATTGGCAATCGACATTATATTGGCGAAGACTCCTGCTGCCGTCACTCCCGCGCCGGCGCCATATCCCTGTATCTGCATAGGGTATTCACGATAGCGCTCGGTGGTGAGCAACACGATATTGTTCGACCCCTCAAGCATATAGAACGGATGGTGCTGCCCAACGGCCTCAAGCTGTACGCTCGTCTTGCCGTGGTCCATCTTCGCCACGAAGCGCCAGCGCTTGTTTTCCTTTTCCAGTTCCCTGCGTTTCTCCTCAAAGCCGGCATCCAGCGAGGGCAGGTTCTTCCAGAATCCGTCTATAGTCCCCCCGAAGAATCCGTCGGGGATAAAGAGGTTCTTCTCCACATCCTCCTGCTCCACGGCGTATCCCGCTTCGCGCGTCAGTATGACGAGCTTCCTTATCACGTCCTTCCCGCTCAGGTCGATGCGCGGGTCGGGTTCGCTGTAACCCTGTTCCTTGGCGCGCCTTACGGTTTCCGAGAACGGCACCTCTGCCGATATCTCATTGAATATGAAATTAAGCGTCCCGCTCAACACGGCCTCTATCTTCAATATCTTGTCGCCCGAATTACACAGGTCCTTTATCGTACCGATGATTGGCAGTCCGGCACCCACATTCGTCTCATAGAGGAACTTCACTCCACGCTGCAGCGCCGTGTCCTTCAGACGGCGGTAGCTGGCGTAGTCGCCCGATGCCGCCACCTTGTTTGCCGCCACCACCGACACGTTGTGGTCTATCAGTTCCTGATACATAGACGCCACATCGCTGCTCGCCGTACAGTCCACAAACACGCTGTTGAAGATGTTCATCCCTATTATTCCGGCCTTAAGCCGCTGCGTGTCGCTCGGTTCCGACCGGTCGAGCAGTTCGCGGTAGTTGTCCAGACAGATGCCGTTGCGGTCGAACACCGCCTTATGGCTCGATGCCACACCCACCACGTTGAGCTTCAGCCTCTGCTTCTCCATCAGCTCCGGCTGCTGCGTCTTTATCTGTTCAAGCAGGTTGCCGCCCACCGTTCCGATGCCGCAGACGAAGAGATTGAGCACCTTGTATTCGCTGAGGAAGAACGAGTCGTGTATCACGTTGAGCGCCTTCCTCAAGTATTCTGCATTCACCACAAACGAGATGTTGGTCTCCGAAGCTCCCTGCGCAAGGGCTATCACGCTGATACCGCTCCTGCCCAGCGTGCCGAAGAGTTTTCCGGCCACGCCCGGCGTATGCTTCATGTTCTCTCCCACGATGGCTATCGTGGCGAGTCCGCTCTCGGCGTGCATGGGGAACATGGCTCCCGTCTCTATCTCCTTGGCAAACTCACGGTTGAGCACGTCCACTGCCTCTCCGGCATCCACATCGCGTACACCTATCGAAGTGGAGTTCTCTGATGACGCCTGAGAAACGAGGAATACGGAGATACCGTTGTCGGCAAGCGCCGTGAATATCCTGCGGTTTACTCCGATTACACCCACCATCGATAGTCCGGTCACGGTAATCAGCGTGGTCCCCTTGATGCTCGAGATTCCCTTGATGGGTTTGTCGGTGGCTTCTACGTGTTTCTTTATCGTAGTGCCCGGGGCTTCCGGGTTGAAGGTGTTCTTCACCTTTATCGGGATGTCCTTCACGCATACGGGATATATCGTAGGCGGATAAACCACCTTCGCCCCGAAGTTGCACAGCTCCATGGCCTCCACGTAGCTCAGTTCGTTGATGGTGTATGCAGCAGGAATCACCTTCGGGTCGGCAGTCATGAATCCGTCCACATCGGTCCATATCTCCAGCACGTCGGCGTCGATTGCCGCTGCTATGAGGGATGCCGTGTAGTCGCTTCCTCCTCGGCCCAGATTCGTTATCTCGCCGCTGTCGCGGTCGGCACTGATGAACCCTGGCACTACGGCGCGCCTTACTCCTGTGGAGAACGTCTCCCTGATCAGCTTCATCGTCAGTTCGCTGTCGAGCACGTCCCGGCCGCGCTTCTTCTGCGTCTTGATGAAGTCCCTCGAATTGTATATCCGCGCGTCGTCCACGAGCGTCGCCACAATATGACTGCTCAGCCGTTCGCCGTAGCTCACGATTGCCGCCAGTATCTTCTCGCTCAGGTCGTGGATGAGATACACGCCATAATATATCGAGCGCAGCTCCTCGAAGAGGTTGTCCACCACACTCGTAAGGTTTCCGCGTTTCCCGCTGTCGCCTATCACGGCGTCTATCATATCGTGATGGCGCTTCATCATGGCCTCAAACTCCTGTCTGTATCCTTCGTCGCCTGCGGCTGCCTGTCGCGCCGTACTGATGAGTTTGTCCGTTATCCCGCCAAGGGCGCTCACCACTACAACCAGCGGCTCTTGCTGGCTTTCCACAATCCGCTTCAGACTCAATATGCTGTCTACGCTTCCTACCGATGTCCCCCCAAATTTCAATACCTTCATATACTTTGTTTTAGTCTGTCTCCCAACCTACGGTATACCGGCAGACGATATCATCCGCCCGCCGTTCCGCCAGCTGCACGCAAGCTCACGCGCATGCAAAAAAAATCAATCATTAATTATAAGGTGCAAAAATAACAATTATTGCGAAGCTATACAATTATTATTGTAACAAACTGTTATTCTGTCAAGGGTTGACGATTCATACAACACCAAACAGATATATGAAAATCGCCCATATCCTGCTTCTTCAAGGCAAAGACATGAGCGATAATATGAAGGGAAAAAGACAAGGCACATGATGGCCTTATCAGTATCCGGTATTCTGGGTTAATTTTGGATTGGACAATACTTCATGACCAGGGATTGGCAATAAGTTAAAATGACTGTCAATTCCTGTCAAAGCCTGTACCTTGTTCAGCCTGCGCAATGCTGCGAATGTACCATATCTGGACTTGCGGTTTACAAACCACTCCGCACTGTTGTCTTTCCCGTTAACCTCTTCCTTCAGGTATCTTATATAGTCGGCAGAATAGATTTCGATAATGCCATTGTCCATTTCTGACGACAGTTCAAACACATCTTCCGAAGAAATAGTATTGAGGATTTTCTTGGCTTCATCCTTTCTTCCCAACGCCATATATATTTCAGCTTTCAAGACATCAGAAGCCTTCTGTGAAAAATATATCTTCCCTAGATTCTTAACATAAGGAATCTGAACATCCTGCATGCTTTCCAGACAGAGTCCGTAAACATCCTTTGCATCATAAGGATTGGCAGTCATCGCTCCCAGAACAGAATCATAGCCAGAGACAACAGGTATCCTGCCCCACTCCGTTGCCATATTATATAAGACCAAGACACGAAGAGCTTTTGCCGTAGTGATATATGGTTTCGCATCGAATGAGAGACTACGATTTTCCAAGGCATTGATAATCATTCTTGCACGGTTGTCGCAGCTATATCCAGCACTCCAGGCCTTCGATACAAGATCAGAACCTGGCGTAATCTGCTGCACATTTTCATTATTAAGGCGAATCTCATCGAGCTTGTTCTGACAGTTGATGTATTCACACAACGAAGCATAAACAGCAGATAATGCTTTACCGGCATCTTCTTCGGATTTAAAATACGAATCATCTGTTGAAGTTCCTGGATTCACTATATCGTTCATTTCCTCGTCCCTGTCATCAATCACGCCGTCACCATTGAAATCTATGAATGGCGAGAAATCTCCTATTGTGACATTGCTGCCCTTGGACTGATAGAACTCTTCCATCCTCTTTTTTATTTCAGACGGATGACAATTTTCCTGACCCTTTCTGATAGCTTCCTTCAATGAATTGTTGTCGATAGTACCATCATTTTCAAGGTCATTGGAGAACTTGGCGATGAATTCCGAGAATTCGGCTTCCGTCTTGTCATAAAGCATAATGGACGAAATGGCGAGCAGGATGTTTGCATTCTTGTCGTTATCGGTCAGCGACACCTTTTCCGGCGAGGTTATCTTGTCCGTAACGGCAAAGGTATTCAGTATCTCTGTCTCCGCCTGTTCTTTGGCCTTTTTGAACGACTTGCCGTTTTTTACCAGATACTTGACACGTGCATACTCCAAATGGGTAAGCAGATTGACATTCATATTATCCGCGCCGTCAGTATCGGCAATTGCCTTCAAGGTTATCTGTGAGTTTGAAAGACTGCCGGTACATTCATTGTAAAAATAGCCACTGGTCTTCAGTTCCACCAGACCACTACTTAAAGACAAGGTCTGTCCAAAATCAAAACTGCCCAAATCACTTGTAGTGCTTGTCGTGTAAGATTTGCCGGATTGCGAGAGGTCTTTGTTCAAATCAGTGAGCGTAACCTCGGACCCTTGCACGAAAGGGCCTTTTTCAATGTGACCGAGAATTTGTTTGCTTCTTGGTCCTTCCGGTCCGTCGCTCTCGCTGCTGCATGATGCAAGCGTGAAGGCTGCCACAATGGCAGCAATGAAAATTTTATTCATATTGTATATTTATTGTTGCTTTTTCTCCGTACCGCAAAGGTAATCAATTTATTATATACACCAATACAAAGCCAGACATTTATTATTGGTTGGGATTGCGGGCGGGATGCGGGCGCGAAATGCTTTTCTATTAATGTAGACAGGGTAAATATCGGGATATTCCGGGCATTTGGGGAGAAAGTTTACCGGCAGACGAAACATTTAGGCGGAAAGGTTTTGCCAATTGAAAATAAAGGAGTAGATTTGCATACATTATTTAATAATCTAAAAACACTAAAATTATGAAAGCAATCAAAACAGAAAAAGCACCTGCAGCTATCGGCCCATACAGCCAGGCTATCGAAGTTAACGGATTCGTATTCGCATCCGGCCAGATTCCATTGAACCCTGCAACGGGCGAGTTCGTTGAGGGCGGCATCAAGGAGCAGACACGCCAGGCGCTGAACAACGCCCGCGAAATCATGCGCGCAGCCGGCCTTGATCTCTGCAACGTGGTCAAGACTTCCGTTATGCTCGCCGACATCAAGTATTTCGCCGAGATGAACGAGGTTTACGCTGAGTTCTTCAACGAACCATTCCCTGCACGTTCTGCATTCGCAGTGAAGGATCTGCCTAAGGGAGCCCTCGTGGAAGTAGAGTGCATCGCTGCCAAATAATATTTCCTGCAAGCCGTGGAGCTTGCCCTTTGCCGGCAGTTCGGCATGCTGATGAGCCGGCAAAGCGCCACCTTATTATATAATATATAGGGGACGCAGGAAAGAGACATAGGGAATCAGGGGAAACACAGGTTTTAGGAATACATCAAAACTTGTTTCCTCTGATTCTCTTCTTGTTGGATAAAGTTCACAAGTTGAATACAACTATAATAATATATGAAAGATTCTGTAATCATCGTGAGTGGCGGAATGGACAGCATCACGCTGCTGCACGACTACAAAGACCGTATCGCCCTGGGCATCTCGTTTGACTACGGCAGCAACCACAACGCCAAGGAGATTCCCTTCGCCGAACTACACTGCAAGCGCCTCGGCATCAAGCATATCACGATTCCGCTGGAGTTCATGCACAAATACTTCAAGAGCAGTCTGCTCGAGGGTGCCGACGCCATACCGGAGGGCCATTACGAGGACGAGAACATGAAGTCTACTGTGGTACCGTTCCGCAACGGCATAATGCTCGCCATCGCTGCCGGCATCGCCGAGAGCAACGGACTGGACCACGTGATGATTGCCAACCACGGCGGTGACCACGCCATATACCCCGACTGCCGGCCGGAATTCATCTCGGCAATGAGCAGCGCCACATCGGCGGGGTCGTACAACGGAGTGACTGTGATTGCGCCATACACCAGCATAACGAAGGGCGACATTGCCCGAAGGGGTAAGGAGCTGGGCATCGACTACACGGAGACGTGGTCGTGCTACAAGGGCGGAGACAAGCACTGCGGCAAATGCGGCACCTGCGTGGAGCGCAAGGAGGCACTGTGCGATGCCGGAATTGAAGACTTTACGGAATACGAAGAATAGAAGATACAGTATTGTTTCTTTATCAAGAATTTGAGACCCTTTTTCTCTAATCCTCAAATTCTTGATAAAAGAATGGTATAAATCATAAATCCGGAACCGGCTTAGTCGCGGCGGAAGATGTCGCGCGTATAGACCTTCTCCTTCACGTCGTCGAGACATGTGTCATAGCGGTTGGCTATGATGGCATGGCTACGGGCCTTGAACTCATCAAGATTGTTTACCACACGGCTGCCGAAGAACGTGCTGCCGTCAGCGAGCGTGGGTTCATAGATAATCACCTCGGCTCCCTTTGCCTTGATGCGCTTCATTATGCCCTGGATGGCCGACTGGCGGAAATTGTCGGAATTGCTCTTCATCGTCAGTCGGTAGACGCCTATCACACAGGCGTCTACATCTGCCCCATACTGGTTTTTCTCGGAATAGCTGTACCATCCGGCACGGCGCAGGACGGCATCGGCGATATAGTCCTTCCTCGTGCGGTTGCTCTCCACTATTGCCTCAATCAGATTCTCGGGCACGTCGGCATAATTGGCAAGCAGCTGCTTCGTGTCCTTAGGCAGGCAATAGCCGCCGTAGCCGAACGAGGGGTTGTTGTAGTGCGTACCGATGCGCGGGTCGAGTCCGACGCCGTCGATTATCGCCCTGGTGTCCATCCCCTTCATCTCGGCATAGGTGTCGAGCTCATTGAAATAGCTCACGCGGAGGGCGAGATACGTGTTGGCAAAGAGCTTCACTGCCTCTGCCTCCTTCATTCCCATGAACAGCGTGTCGATGTTCTTCTTTATCGCTCCCTCCTGGAGCAGACGGGCGAACACCTTTGCGGCCTCAACCATCTTGTCTACATCCGTGACACTGCAGATGGCGCGGTCTTCATCGGCAAATTCCTGACGGTTCATCATCTTGGGGTAGCCCACGATGATGCGGCTCGGATAGAGGTTGTCGTAGAGCGCCTTGCTCTCACGCAGGAACTCGGGCGAGAAAAGGAGATTGAATTTCCCTGCCCCTTTTGCGGCATATTTAAGGTATAGGGAGCGCGTATAGCCCACGGGGATGGTACTCTTGATCACCATCACGGCATCGGGATTCACTTCGAGCACGAGGTCTATCACCTCCTCCACATGACTCGTGTCGAAATAGTTCTTCACGGGGTCGTAGTTGGTGGGAGCTGCGATGACCACGAAGTCGGCGTCGCGATATGCCTCCCTGCCGTCGAGCGTGGCAGTCAGATGCAGGTCTTTCTCAGCCAGATACTTCTCTATATATTCATCCTGGATGGGCGAAATCCTGCTGTTCAGCTTCTCTACCTTCTCGGGCACCACGTCAACTGCCGTGACATAATGATGCTGCGAGAGGAGCGTGGCGATGCTCAGCCCCACGTATCCGGTGCCAGCAACGGCTATCTTCAAATCCTTGAAATCTCTCATATTGTCTGGTTATATTGGAATTGTCGTTTATTATTGCTCTGCGAAATTACGCCTTTTATCCGTAAGGAACAAATATGCGGCGGATTATTTTCACAATAACAAGTTTTCCGACAGATGCGGCAGCTTTACCGGTGCCCAGGAAAACTAACACCTATTAAATAGTTTCCATATACTTTGAAATAGACACATTGACACTTACGAGCTTGATTTTCATCGAAAAAAACATATTCTTTTCGCTTTTCGGCATACTCCATGTGCGCATCAACTCACAAATTGAAACATAAAATGAAGAAGAAACAGAGAAAACGATTGTTCTATTTTTCCGATTTAATATCAAATATTACGCATTAAATGCACATTACCCAAAGATTTGTGTAATTTTTCTTTGACGGAAAGCATCTAATATGTATTTTTGCACACAAAACATACAAAGTGAGCAAATTAAATATAATACTATGCAAGCTAAGAAGAACTTTAGTACAATAATCAGCCAGCTTCGTTCCAACGGAACAAGGAAGAAGGTGGCTCTCGTGTGTCCGAATGATTCCCACACGGAGTATGTAATCAACCGCGCCCTGGAGGAAGGCATTGCCGACTTCATCCTCGTGACCGGCGGAACAAGGGCCGAGTTTATCGATGTGCTCTCGGAAAAATATCCCGGACACATCGAAGTGACCGACGCCCCGACTCCCGACGATGCTGCCGCCAAGGCTGTGAAGATTGTAAGAGACGGTGGAGCTGACGTACTGATGAAGGGTACAATCAATACCGACAACCTGCTGCGCGCCGTATTGAACAAGGAATACGGACTGCTCGAAAAGGGCAAGGTGATGACACACGTCACTCTGGCACAGATTCCTTCATACGACAAGCTGCTTGTATTCTCAGACGCTGCAGTGATTCCACGTCCTACAGAGGAGCAGTTCGACGCTGTCCTTGGCTACGTGGTGAACGTATGCAGAAACCTCGACATCGAATGTCCTCACGTGGCTCTCATCCACTGCACGGAGAAGGTGAGCGAGAAATTCCCTCACACTCTCAGCTACGAGGTTCTGAAGGAGAAGGCACGCAACGGTGCTTACGGCAAGGTGGAAGTGGACGGTCCGATGGACGTCAAGACGGCTTGCGACAAAGACAGCGGTGACATCAAGGGCATCTGCTCTCCGGTAGTGGGCAACGCCGACGCATTGATATTCCCGAACATCGAATCGGGCAACGTGTTCTACAAGACCATAACCCTGTTCGCAAAGGCTGAAACAGCCGGAATGCTCTGCGGAACAACAGCTCCTATCGTTGTGGCATCAAGAGCCGACAGCGGAGAGTCTAAATTCTACAGCCTTGCACTCGCTTGTCTGTCACACAAATAATCCTTTAATTCACACACATCACGAAAGACATGAAGATTTTAGCAATCAACCCTGGTTCTACTTCTACAAAACTTGCCATCTACGAGGACGGCAAACCAATATGGAACGGCGGAGCACACCTGCCAATCGACGAACTGGCAAAGTTCCATCACATCATCGACCAGTATGAATACCGCAGGGATTTCATCCTCAAGCTCCTCAAGGAGGAGAACATCGAGGTGAAGTTCGACGCTGTAATCGGACGTGGCGGACTGCTCTGCCCATTGAAGGGCGGCGTTTATCTGGTAAACGAAAAGATGAAGCAAGACCTGATCAACGCCACACACGAACATGCCTGCAACCTCGGCGCACTCATCGCCGACGAGATTGCCAAGGAATGCGGATGTCCGGCATATATCGCTGACCCTGTAGTGGTGGACGAGTTTGACAGAAGAGCCAGAATCAGCGGATTCCCGGGAATACAGCGCGAGTCTATCTTCCATGCCCTCAACCAGAAGGCTGTGGCAAGACAGTATGCAGCATCTGTCGGAAAGAAATACGAAGACCTGAACCTCATCGTAGCCCACCTCGGCGGCGGTATCTCAGTGGGTGCACACCGCAAGGGCAACGTAATCGACGTGAACAACGCTCTCAACGGCGAAGGACCTATATCTCCGGAGCGCGCCGGAACAATACCTGCAGAAGCCCTCGTAAACCTCTGCTTCAGCGGCAAATACGATAAGAAGCAGATCTGCAAGATGATTCACGGCAGGGGCGGTCTCGTGGCTTTCCTCAAGACCAACGACATGATTGATATCGAAGCCAAGGCCGTAAAGGGCGAGGAGCCTTACTACTCAATGGTTGAGGCAATGAACTACACCATCTCAAAGCAGATCGGCGCCATGTACGTTGCCTTGATGGGCCAGGTGGACAGCATCATACTCACCGGCGGAATCGCACGCAGCGAATACTGTGTGGACAATATCATGAAGCAGATTGAATATCTGGCTCCCGTTACGGTTATCCCCGGCGAGAACGAGATGCAGTCGCTTGCATTCAACGCATTCGGCGCTCTGAGCGGCGAACTGCCTGTTCAGGAATACACAGGTGTTTCATGCGCGGAGAAGCTTGACCTCATTGTTGAAGAGGACTAAGGATTAATAAGCTAATGATACAGAATAGTTGGCCAAACCTATCATAAGGCAAAGGCCAGGAAAAAGCAATGCGGATTACCAATCTCATTAATGAATGGTAATCCGCATTCTTGTTTTTATTGATCGTTTGTCTGTGGCAGGTGACAGATTATCACCCCTATATAAATATCATTCATAGATATCCTCTACGCTGTATCCCGCATCCACATCATCTTCAGAAACGCAGGAGTTGAAGCCTTCTGGAATGTCAAACTTCTCCTTCGGGTCATAGCCGAGCGAACGGTCGGCAAACACCTTCTTCATATAATATGCCCAAATTGGCAGGGCCATCGTGGCACCCTGTCCCATACGCATCGAGTCAAAATGGATGTCGCGGTCTTCACCACCAACCCAGCAACCGCTGACGAGCGAAGGAGTGAAGCCCATGAACCACGCATCGGAATTGCGGTTTGTGGTACCCGTCTTTCCGCCCATCGGACAGTCAAGCTTATACTTATAACGGATTCGTCCACCGGTTCCCTGGTCAATGACGGACATCAACATATCAAGCATCTTATAGGCACTCTCCTCGCTGATCACCTCATTCATGCGCGGCTGGAAGTTTGCCACCACGTTGCCGTCGCTGTCCTCTATCTTCGTCACGAACAGTGGCGAAGTGTGTATTCCATGATTGGCGAACGTGGAATAAGCACTGACCATTTCTGACACCGACGCCTCGTTTGGGCCCAGACACAATACGATTGACGGATAGATACCATAGGTGTTGATACCGAAATCACGCAACGTGCGCAGAAAATCCTGAGGGTTTATCCTGCTCATAAGGGCTGCTGAAATCCAGTTATTCGACATCGTCAACGCCCACTTCAGCGTAACCATCTGCCCGATACGTGAACGGGAGCTGTTACGCGGAGACCAGTTGCCGTATGTGTGCGGCACATTGCACACCATGTCGCATGGCGACATACCGTTTGACATGGAGAGGGCGTAAAGGAACGGCTTTATCGTAGAACCCACCTGTCGTCTTCCCTGGGTCACCATGTCGTATTTGAAATGATTGAAATCTATACCGCCCACATAAGCCTTCACCGCTCCTGTCCTCGGGTCCATACTCATGAATCCGGCGCGCAGGAACGATTTCACATACCTTATGGAGTCCATAGGCGACATGATGGTATCCACATCGCCATGATACGTGTAGACGGACATCTCCACCGGCTTCTTGAATGCCGCACGTATCTCCTCTTCTGAAGAGCCCTGTGCCTTCATCATGCGGTAGCGGTCGCTCTGACGCATAGAGCGGTCGAGGATAGCCTTCACCTCTGACGGCTTCAGGACGGTGGAGAACGGTGCGTTCTTCTTCGCCCTGTTCTCCTTGGAGAATTCCGGCTGCAGGAATCCGCTCACATGGCGGCGCACAGCCTCCTCGGCATAACGCTGCATACGGGAGTCTATCGTGGTGAATATCTTCAGTCCGTCGGTATATACATTATATGGTTCACCGTTCTTCTTCGTATTCTTGTTGCACCAGCCATACAGCGGGTCGGTCTCCCAAGCAATGGAATCGATGTTATACTGCACCTTGTTCCACGACGGATACTTGTCTGCCTCCGGCTTCTTCGCCATCATATACTGGCGCAGGAACTCACGGAAATATGTGGCAATTCCGTCCTTATGGTCGAAGCGGTGGAAGTTGAGGGTCAGCTCCTTGCCTGAGCATTCACGGAACTCACTGTCAGTGATATATCCGGCCTTGAGCATCTGTCCGAGCACGACATTACGCCTTTCGCGACATCTGTCGGGATATCTCACGGGGTTGAAGAACGAAGGGTTCTTGCAGAGTCCCACAAGTGTGGCAGCCTCATCAAGGGAAAGTTTGTTAGGGTCCTTGCCGAAGTATACATTTGCCGCATTCTTGATTCCCACAGCATTGTGGAGGAAATCAAAATAATTGAGATACATGGTGATGATTTCCTCCTTGGTGTAATACCTCTCAAGCTTTATGGCTATCACCCACTCTATCGGCTTCTGCAACAGTCGCTCGGAAGTGCTCTCCGCCGTGTTGGAATAGAGCTGTTTGGCAAGCTGCTGCGTGATGGTGGAACCGCCTCCCGCACTCACCTGCCCCAAGAGTCCGCGCTTCACCACGGCACGCGCCAAGGCAATGAAGTCAATGCCGGAATGGTCATAGAAGCGCTCGTCTTCCGTTGCCACAAGGGCCTTGACGAGATAAGGGGAGAGATTGGAATAACCCACATGGATTCGGTTCTCGCGGTTCATGTTATACGTACCGAGGAGCTTTCCGTCTGAGGTATAGACTTGTGAAGCATAGCGGCTTATCGGATTATGCAGGTCCTCCACCTCCGGCATATAGCCTATCCATCCGTTCCAGATGGCTATGAAGCAGAATATCGTGCCCACAGTGACGAAGGCCAGAAGCCCCCAAAGAAAATGTACGAATGCTTTTCTCATTGTCTTTTCTATAAATGGATGCGACAGGAACATTTTGCTCCCGTCACGGCAGTTTATCTTTGCAAAGATAATGTTTGTCGGTCAGAGAATAAAATATTTTTATCCTTTTTATTCATAAAAGCAATATAATGCCAACTTTTCCCTTCTTTGGTATGAATAAATAAAAAAATATGCGTACCTTCGCAGTTGATAAACAAATAAATATTACAACGGTATATGGAAAAACATGATTTTGTAACAATTGCCGACTTGTCAAAGGAGAAAATCCTCTACATGATACAGATGGCAAAAGAGTTCGAAATGCATCCCAATCGTGAGATTCTGAAAGGCAAAGTGGTTGCCACGCTTTTCTTTGAGCCCTCAACCAGAACACGACTGAGTTTTGAGACGGCAGCCAACAGGCTTGGAGCCAAGGTAATCGGATTCAGTGATGCCAAAGTGACAAGCGCAACAAAGGGGGAAACTCTTAAAGACACTATTCTGATGGTATCCAACTACGCAGACGTTATAGCAATGCGACACCATATCGAGGGAGCGGCACAATACGCATCGGAGATTGCACCGATTCCTATCATCAACGCCGGCGACGGAGCACACCAGCACCCGTCACAATGCATGCTCGACCTATACTCCATATACAAGACGCAGGGAACTCTTGAGAATCTGAACATATACCTTGTAGGCGACCTCAAATACGGACGCACCGTACACTCGCTAATCATGGCAATGCGCCATTTCAACCCTACATTCCACTTTATCGCCCCCGAGGAGCTCGCAATGCCGGAGGAATACAAGCTATACTGCAAGCAGCACGGTATAAAATACGTGGAACATACAGACTTCAACGAGGACATCATTGCCGGCGCTGACATCATCTACATGACGCGAGTACAGAAGGAACGCTTCTCCGACCTCATGGAATACGAAAGGGTGAAGAACGTATATATCCTCAAGAACGACATGCTCGTAAAGGCCCGCAAGAACATGAAGATTCTCCATCCGCTGCCACGCGTCAACGAGATTGCATACGATGTTGACGAAAGCCCATACGCATACTATATACAGCAGGCACAGAACGGACTGTATGCAAGAGAGGCCATCATCTGCGACGTGTTGGGATATACCCTCGATGACATCAAGAACGACAAGACCATCATCGGATAAATCCTCCACCAGGAACACATCCAGCATTACCCAAAGGAAATGTATCGGATACCCCCAGAGGGAATGCATCGGGCAATCCCCCACCGGAGAATCATTAGAACAAGACTGGTTTAACAATAAACGCTAAGAAAAAATGAGCAAGAAAGAAAGACTCGTTGCCGCTATCGAAAACGGCACGGTTATCGACCATATTCCAGCCGAAAAGGCTTACGCCGTAGCTAATCTGCTCGGACTGCAGACTCTCGACGAGCCTGTAACCATTGGCTACAACTACCCGTCAAAGAAACTTGGCAAGAAGGGTATCATCAAGGTGGAGAACAAATTCTTCACCGACGAAGAGATTTCACGTCTCTCCGTCGTAGCACCAAACGTTGTGCTCAACGTAATCCGCGACTACGAGGTGGTGGAGAAGAAAACAGTAACCACACCCGACAAGATCTGCGGAATCGTGAAATGCAACAACCCAAAGTGCATCACTAACAACGAACCTATGCAGACCATCTTCCACGTAATCGACAAGGCAAACGGCACCATCAGATGCCACTACTGCGACAAGGAGCAGGATATAAGCCACGTGAAACTCGTGTAGAAGGAATAGAAGAAGAATTGAATTCAGTAACATACGTTTAATCCTTTTATGAAAAACAAGATGAAAAAAGACCAAGAGATTTTCGACCTTATTGAAAGAGAGCACCAGCGCCAGCTTAAAGGCATGGAGCTTATCGCATCAGAGAACTTCGTCAGCGACGAGGTGATGCAGGCTATGGGCTCATGCCTCACAAACAAATACGCTGAGGGCTATCCTGGCAAGCGCTACTATGGCGGCTGCGAGGTGGTGGACATCGTTGAAACCATCGCCATCGAAAGAGTGAAGAAGCTCTTCGGAGCTGAATACGCCAACGTGCAGCCTCACTCCGGAGCACAGGCAAACGCTGCCGTACTGCTCACAGTACTCAAGCCAGGCGACACATTCATGGGATTGAATCTCGCCCATGGCGGACACCTTTCACACGGTTCTGCAGTGAATACATCCGGTATTCTCTACAACCCGATAGGCTACAACCTCAAGAAGGAGACAGGTACAGTAGACTACGATGAGATGGAAAGTCTTGCTATCGAGCACAAGCCTAAACTCATCATCGGCGGTGGTTCTGCCTACAGCCGTGAATGGGATTACAAGCGTATGCGCGAGATTGCCGACAAGGTTGGCGCTCTGCTCATGATTGACATGGCTCACCCTGCCGGACTTATCGCTGCCGGTTTGCTCGACAACCCTGTTAAGTATGCACACATCGTGACTTCTACAACCCACAAGACTCTGCGCGGTCCACGCGGCGGTATCATCCTGATGGGCAAGGACTTCGAGAACCCATGGGGCTTGACTACACCGAAGGGACAGATAAAGATGATGAGCCAGTTGCTCAACAGCGCCGTATTCCCTGGACAGCAGGGCGGTCCGCTGGAGCACGTTATCGCTGCTAAGGCTGTTGCCTTCGGCGAGGCTCTGCAGCCTGAGTTCAAGGAGTGGGCTATGCAGGTAAAGAAGAACGCTGCTGTTCTGGCCGACGAACTCATAAAGCGCGGCTTCGGCATCGTGAGCGGCGGAACCGACAACCACAGCATGCTCGTTGACCTCCGCACGAAGTACCCGGAACTGACCGGTAAGGTTGCAGAAAAGGCTCTCGTTGCTGCCGACATCACCGTGAACAAGAACATGGTTCCATTCGACACACGCAGTGCATTCCAGACATCAGGAATCCGTCTCGGAACTCCAGCAATTACTACCCGTGGCGCAAAAGAGGATCTCATGGTTCTCATCGCCGAGCTCATCGAGGAGGTTCTCAACGATCCGGAGAACGAGGAGGTAATCGCTTCTGTACGCAAGCGCGTCAACGAAACAATGAAGAACTATCCTATCTTCGCTTACTAATCAGGCGGACAGGCTGATAATTATTCTGACAGACATTAATTACCATCTGTCAGAATAACAAACAATAAAACGGATAAAACGTCCATCCTTTTCGGGCGCTTTATCCGTTTTTATTGTTTCCTTTGAAAGATTTATCCGAAGAACAGATTTCTCTTGGGCATCTTTGGGCCATACTTCTGACGCAGCTTCTCAAACAGCCGCATGGTGTCGTTCGAGAATCCGTGTCCCTTCCACGTACTGGTGTTTGTAATCAGTATCCAGCACTCGCCATCGGGATAGCGGAGCACCAATGCGCTAGTACCAGACAGGGAACCGGTCCTTATCCAAGGCTTCCCTTTGGCGCAATAGTTCCAGCCAAGACAGTAGTCGTGGTCGGGCATCTCCTTCGTCATATACATCACGGACTCCTTGCTCAATATATCTGGAACTCCAGGCAGAAGGTCGATGGACGCAATGAATCTCGACAGCTCTGCCGCCGAAGCACACCAGGCTCCCGCCCCCACCAGGCGCGGGATATCGTTCTCGCCATAGCATTTCTCCACCATACGTCCGCTGTTGTTATACTCATACACCGGTTCCGAACCCTTGTGCATATAGTATTTCACCTCATTCCCACGCCGGTCCTTATAGTAGTTGCCTGCGATATGGAAATCATAGCAGCCGGCCGGTTCGAATACGAACTTCCTCATGAAATTCTCATACGTCATCTTCGTCTTCTTCTCGATAATCATCGAGAGCAGCGTGTAGCCCACGTTGGAATAATGCTTCATCGTGCCCGGCGTGTAGCCCAGCCTGCGCTTGAGCAGGATTCTCATCAGCGTCTTGTTGTCGGGCGGCGTGGTCAGACGGTTCTGCATCATGATGTATCTTGTGGAGAACATCGGGTCGCCCGCCCTGTTGTTGAAGCCTGCCTTATGGCGCAGCAACTGCTCCACGGTGATGTCGAAATAGCGCGGATCCTTTATCACGTTCGTAAACACCGTGTCATTAAGTATTCCCTGCGGGCCGAATACGCGGTCGGACAACTTCAGCACATGGTTCTCCACCAGCTTCATTATACCCACAGCCGTGAGCAACTTAGACACGGAGGCAAGCCTCATCACGTAGTTCGGCTGCATCTCCAGTCCGCGCTCCTTGTCCGCCCATCCGAAGCCCTTCGCATAAATCAGCGAATCGTTGCGCGAAACGGCTATCTGCGCCCCGTTCAGCTCCCACCGTTCGAAATATCTTTTCAGCGTAGTCTCCATTTCCTCGAGATCAGGAGAGTCCGACATGTTGTTTCTCAATGTATCATTAAGGTGAGTGCGGCTCACCGTCTTCTTTTTCTCTTCTGTCTTTCCGCCACATGAAACACATTGTCCCACTATCGAGAAGATAATGAGACAAAGTATAAGCACAAGGAAGAAAACTCTTTTCTTTCTTAATTTTCTTGCCATTACAAATGTTTTCTCTACTTGATTACCTTGAGTCTTGCGAATTTCATCAGCAGCTGCTTCACGCCCACGTTTTTGAACTCCACGGTGGCCTTGCTGTTTTCGCCCGACCCTTCGAGCCTTAATACGGTTCCCATGCCAAAGCGCGAATGTTCAACCACCGACCCTACCGATATACCGCCGGTGGACAATACCGACTGCATTGGGGCTGATGTCGGTACTACACTTGATGGAGACCCTGACGCCGGGACTGTCCTTGATGCCGCCCCTGACGACGGTCTGCCTATACCGAGCACTTCTTTATAATCGCCTTTTCTGAAATGGTATGTATCGTCTATATGACTGGCTTCGCGCGGCTTCGGGTCTGCCATGAATTGCGATGCCACCGGCTTTGAGTTCTGGTAGCGACTGCCGTAGCCGCCACGCCCCCACTCCGGTCTGCCACTGCCGTAGCCGCCATACGACTGCCGCTGCATGGAGCCTTGCGATGAGTCATTGGTGAAATCGCTCACCTGCAGGAGCGACGGTGCTATATCTTTTATGAAGCGGCTGGGCGTGTCAAATTCCATCTTGCCGTAGCGGTATCTGTTGCGGGCACAGGTGAGCACGCAGTTCTTCTCGGCTCTCGTTATCGCCACATACAGCAACCGGCGCTCCTCTTCGAGCTCCCGCTGGCTGTTGCACGACATCGGACTCGGAAAGATGTTCTCCTCCAGTCCCACGATAAACACGTTGGGGAATTCCAGTCCCTTGGCGCTGTGTATCGTCATCAGATTCACCTTCTTCTGGTCTGCATCCTCATCGCTCTCAAGGTCGGTAAGCAACGAAACCTCCTGAAGGAAGTCCGTCAGATAAACATTGCGCGACAGGTCGGCATCCTCCTTCCTACCCTCCACGAAATCCTGCATACCATTGAGGAATTCCTCGAGGTTCTCCTGTCTTGCCACGCTTTCCGGCTCTTTGTCAGCGTACAGGTCGGCCGCTATTCCACTCTGCTTTATTATGTCATAGCCCAGCGTGTAGGCATCTTCCATGGCGATACGCTCCATGAATCCCATCATCAGCGAGCGGAATGCCTCCAGACTGTCGAGCGCTTTCTTTCCCAGGCGCAGTCCGCTCCGTGCGGGCGATGAAATCACGCTCCACAGGCTCACGCCGTTTGCCGTTGCCGTCTCGATGATTTTGCTTACCGTCGTCTGGCCGATGCTCCGCTTAGGATAGTTGATGATGCGCTTCAGCGCCTCCTCGTCGTTGGGATTGGCAACAAGACGGAAATAGGCTATCACATCCTTTATCTCCTTGCGTTGGTAGAAGCTCAGTCCGCCGTATATCTTGTATGGCATCCCCTCCTTGCGCAGCGCCTCCTCAAAGGTGCGGCTCTGTGCATTGGTACGGTAGAGGATGGCGAAGTCGGAGTAGTCTCCACCCTCGTCTTTCATCATCCGTCTGATGTCCTTGCATACTATCACGGCTTCCTCCTTGTCGCTGTATGCCATCTTCAGCTTTATCTTCTCACCCTCGCTGTTCCGGCTATACACGTCCTTACGTATCTGCCACTGGTTATGGACAATCAGACTGTTTGCCGCCTCCACGATGCGCTGCGTGCTGCGGTAGTTCTGCTCCAGCTTGAACACGCAGCTGCCCTCGAATTCCTTTTCGAAGCCGAGCATATTGTCAATGTTCGCCCCGCGGAAGGCATAGATGCTCTGCGCGTCGTCGCCCACGGCGCATACGCGTTTGTGCACCGTAGCGAGCTGGCTCACTATCTTCTGCTGCACGGCGTTCGTGTCCTGATACTCGTCCACGAGGATATACTCGAAGTTCGATGAGTATTTCTCAAGTATCTCCTTATGTTCGTTGAACAATATATATATGTTCACGAGCAGGTCATCAAAGTCCATTGCGTTCGCCAGCTTGCACCGCTCGCAATATGCGGCATACAGCTTCGACATGTCGGGCATGTGGCTCTGGAAGTCGCGTGCCTGCAGATTGCCGTCCAATGCGTAGTCCGAGGGGAGGATAAGGTGGTTCTTCGCCATACTTATCCTCGATGCCACGACCGACGGCTTGTACACCTTGTCATTGAGGCCGAACTCCTTGATGAGTGCCTTTATCAGACTCTTCGAGTCGCTGTCGTCGTATATCGTGAAGTTGGATTCATAGCCCAACTGGCGTGCCTCCGACCTCAGTATCCTCGAGAATATGCTGTGGAAAGTTCCCATATAGATATAGCGTGCCTGATTGCCGCCCACTATGGTGTTTATCCTCTCCTTCATCTCGTTTGCCGCCTTGTTCGTAAAGGTCAGCGCCAGGATGTTCCATGGTTTCATGCCACGCATCATCAGATATGCCACCTTATACGTGAGTACGCGCGTCTTGCCCGAACCCGCACCGGCAATCACCAGCGAAGGCCCGTCGCAATATTCCACGGCCGCGCGCTGGCTGTCATTGAGTCCGTCGAGGAATGCTGACAGATTATTGTTGTCCATTTATATTTTCGTCTGCTTGATGTTTGGGGGATGAGGAATCCTATTTCTTCTTGTAGTTTCTATACACTCCGCCTGCCGAGGTGCTCGGGTTGAAGTCCTCTCCCTCGCGCGGAAACGACGGTATGAACTTCATCTCATGCTCTATCTGCGAACGTCTCTTCAGCATGTATGCGCTGGGGTCCTTGGAACTGAACTTGCGCGGATTTGGCAGCGTGGCGGCTATAAGCGCACACTGCGAGCGCGAGAGGTCTGCCGCATCGGTGGCGAAATGGTCCGCCGCCACGGCGTCCACTCCGTATATGCCGTCGCCCATCTCGATGGAGTTGAGATACACCTCCATGATGCGCTGCTTGCTCCACATGAACTCGATGAGCACCGTGAAGTATGCCTCGAAGCCCTTTCTCACCCAAGACCGGCCCGGCCACAGGAAAACGTTCTTAGCCGTCTGCTGGCTTATCGTGCTTGCGCCATGCTTCTTCTTGCCCTCCAGATTATGGAGCGCGGCCTTCTCTATCGCCTGATAGTCGAAACCATGGTGCAGGAGGAAGCGCTGGTCCTCGCTCGCCATCACCGCCACCGGCATGTGGGGCGAAATCTCCGACATCGGCACCCAGTGGTGGTGCATACGTATCGACTTGCCCTCTCCTATCTGCTGAAAACAGCGGATAAACATCAGCGGCGTGTAATATACGGGCATGAACCTATATAATACTGTAACAAGAATGGTGGAGCCAAAGAAGGCTACCACCACCCATTTCAATATCTTACTGATTATGTTAAATCTTGACATACCAAGTTTTTAGTGAAAGTCCGTTCCGGGTCTTTTTCCTTAGTTGAGTGTACCCTGCTGGGCCTCCTTCACCATCTGCTCGCTTGCATAGAGGAATACCTCCACGCGACGGTTCTGCTGCATGCCAGCCTGAGTGGTATTGTCGGCTACCGGCTCCGAACTGCCCTTGCCCACCACGTTCTTGAACTGGCTCGAAGCCACGCCGTTGGCCTTCAGATAATTCACCACAGACTCTGCCCTCTGCTGCGAGAGCTGCAGGTTCTTCTGTGCGCTCTGCTCTGCAGTAGAGTTTCTCCATCCCTGGTTATCGGTATGTCCGTAGGCATCGATGGCACAGGTGGAATACTTCTTCATCAGCTTTGCCAGATTGTTGAGATTCGTCTTGCTTGCAGCGCTCAGCTCAGAAGAGCTTGTATTGAAGAGCAGTCCCGAGTCGAAGGTAATCTTCACGGCCTTCAGTCCGTTCACGTCGGTCACTTCCTCCACCTTGGCATTGTTCAGGTCGGCCTCTGCCTCAGCTTTCACCTTGTCCATATGCTTGCCGATGAGGGCTCCGGCTCCCGTACCCACAGCTGTTCCGATAGCTGCTCCAACGGCAGTGTTGCCTGCCAACTTACCCACGATGGCTCCCAGCACAGCGCCGCTGCCGGCACCAATCAAAGCTCCGTTACCTGTATTATTGCCGCAACTTACCACAGCTGCCGCACACAAACCCAATGTTGCAATTTTAATCTTGTTCATTATAAAAATCCTTTTTTCAGTTTTATATATATATGATGTTTATATCAACTCAATTTGCAAAGTTAAACCTTTTATATCTCTCCACAAAAATTATGCTACAAAAAATAATTAAAAAGCCCCCTTCACTGCCGTCAGACTGAAATTCTACAGAATTCAGGCAACAACACATGTATATGACAAAAGCCATAAAAATATTATACGCATCTATTTCCTTTATGTTTTAACATCTACAAACAGCATATTTGTTAATGCAAGACATAAACCGTAAATTTCTAATAAACGGTCCCATCCATGCCCTCTGTCGTTAATTTTACAAAAATTAAGTCTGACTATTATGCAGTTACAAAAAGATAGACTAACTTTGCAGGGAATTTATATCCGAAGGCCATGGACCAGAGGATAGACTGACATTGACAGAACGTTTAATTAATTTATACGACGATGAAAAAGATTATGATGGTGACAATGCTGCTCTTCGCAGTAATCACCGGTGCCTTCGCCCAGAAGCAGGCACAGATTGCATTTGACAAGACAACATGGAACTTCGGCACATTCGCCGAAAGCCAGATACAGACTTGTACCTTCACTTTCAAGAACACAGGAGACGCTCCGCTTATCATCAACCAGGCCGTGGCAAGCTGCGGATGCACTGTGCCGACGTACACCAAGAAGCCTATCGCACCAGGCGAGAGCGGCACGCTGAAAGTGACTTACAACGGCAAGGGAAAGTTTGAAGGCCACTTCAAGAAGAGCATCACCGTGAGGACAAACGGCACACCCGAAGTGGTAAGACTCTACGTGGAGGGCGACATGACCGTGCCACAAGGAAAGTAATCACACACAACTCCCCTTTATGACGAGGCACAACCGCCACTCATAAAGAAATGAACAAACAATAACCAGGACCCCGTTTCTCAAACAATGACAGAATCGGGGTCTGTTTTTGCCCCATATACAATGAGAACAAGATTTTTCATACTTATCGCATTCCTGGCATTAGCATCCGCCGCCACTGCGCAACACACAGCAAGGAACAGACACAAGCAGAAGGACACGCTGATAGTGAAAGCCTATGCTGACTCGCTCGCCGCCATCAAGGCGAAGCTCGACACCACAATCCGTGTGGATGCCGACACCCCGACGGATGCGAGAACCTTCTGCCTCTTCTCGCCCACTACATTCTATCACTCCGTGGCAAACCGGATGCTCGGCAACGAAAACGCCGACGATACCGAGAGCATGATAGACCGGACGATGATGAACATATACCTGAACCACCCGCAACTCGTGGCCAAAAGCGAGCAACGAGTGAAAAAGGCGGGGGCCATACACAAGGAGATGAATGCACCGATAAAGGACAAGGTGCAGTTCGTCACCAAAACCGAGGAGAAGCCTATAGAAAACGACTTCGACATGCCGTTTGACCTCGTGGTGAAGAAGCCCAACTTCTGGAAATACAGCGGAGACTACTATCTGCAGATGTTCCAGAACTATGTGTCGGGAAACTGGTACAAGGGCGGCGAGAGCAACTACTCCATGGTGGCAAGCGTAACGATGCAGGCCAACTACAACAACAAGCAGAAGGTGAGATTCGACAACAAACTGGAAATGAAGCTCGGATTCCAGACGTCGCGCGGCGACACGCTCCACAGCTTCAAAACCTCGGAGGACCTCATAAGATACACCGGAAAACTGGGTCTGCAGGCCACAAAGCGCTGGTATTACTCACTGCAGCTCATCGCCTACACGCAGTTCATGCGCGGATACAAGAGCAACGACATGAAGGTTTATTCAGACATCTTCTCGCCTCTCAACCTCAACCTCTCTGTCGGTATGGACTACACGGTGGAATGGATCAACAAGAGGCTGACAGGAACGATTCACCTCGCTCCGCTCGCATACAACTTCAAATACGTGGGACGAAAAGACCTCGCCACAAGATACGGACTGAAGGAGGGCGAACATACGCTGAACGACTTCGGTTCGGAATGCACGATAGACCTGACATGGGCCTTCACGGACATGATAAAATGGAAAACGCGCCTGTACGGATATACCACATACGAGCGCGCCGAGGTGGAATGGGAAAACACTCTCTCATTCCAGTTCAACAAATACATCACGTCGAACATCTTCATATATCCGCGCTTCGACGACGGAGCGAAGCGCGACAAGGACCACGGCTACTGGCAGCTGAAAGAATACATGTCGATCGGTTTCGCATATTCTTTCTAACCGGCAGAGCTATTTAACCCCAATCAGTCATTAGGGAACATTTGGGGTCTAAGAAAAAGACATTGCCGCAAGGGACTTATCTGGAAAACACCAGCGGTATCACTTGCAGCGCTTATAGAATTTCTGGAGCGAAGCTCTTGGAACACCCATTCTGACGAGGCAGTCGAGCTGACGACGCGCCTCGTCTTTCTTTTTGTCCTGCAAGAGGGCATCCACATAGTCTATCCTATACTCACGGTTGTCAGCATCGCGCCTCACCGCTTCCTCATAATCAAACACCGAGAGCGACACCATGCCCTGCTCTTTCTCTATGCCTGCACGGGCGGCATAGGCAACAGCACTGTCGGGATACTGGCTCACGAGGCGGTTTATCATGTCGAGGGCATCAGTGAAGCGGCGTATCTTCTGGTTAAGGAGCGCCAGCCCGAGCTGTCCCTCGAAATGCCCGGGAACAATGGCAAGCAGACTCTCATAATCAAGCCGCGCAAAGTTGTCGCGATGCAATTTCTCATTGACGTAAGCCCTATGAAACAGGGCCGACACCTCATTGGGATTGCGGCGCAGGATATAGTTGTATTCATCAAGAGCATACGTCCACTGCTCGAGCTGCAGATTATAGCTCGCCTTGCGCAGGCGCAGATCCACTGAGTCTGGAGCATACTCCATCCTGTCAGTAGCAGCCCTGAGGCTGTCGCACAATGCCGCCACAGACTGCGCCCCTACCGTTTCTACACCCAAGAACAGGAACAACGCAACCATCGCCATCCCCACCTTTACCCTCATATTCCTTACATTATTATATATCATAATCAAAGTTTTAATTTTTAACTCTAAACTCTTAATTGTATAATTCTCAATCTGCCGCAGGCAGACAACTCTTAACTCTAAATTCAATTATTTATTTCATTTACGCCCCTTTATTCAAGAACATTAACGTATCCCCCACCAAAAGCGCCACACAGCATAAAAACAATAAAGCCTTCCCACTTACCAGCGGAAAGGCCCTATCTTTAATAACACACATCACTATGATATAACACACACCTTTCATACTGAAACACATTACTATTACAGCAGAAGCAGGCTGCGAAAAACATTAGTCAAATTCTTAAATCTAATTCACTTATCAGTTTATCTGGTTGCAAATATATATAGAATAATTTAAACAAACAAGCATTTTTCAAGTTTTTATATCATTTTATTTATAAAAAGAAAGATTTTCATATCTTACGCTTACATAATCACACATTTATATGTTGCACAACATAAAAAAGGCATGTCGCATTGTAGTGCGACATACCCTCTGTATTTTATGAGTTTCCGAAAGAAATCCTTAGAACTCCACCGACACACGGGCATTTATCTGGCGTCCCGTCAGATAATTCGGTATGGCATACTGCTGGCTCGTGACATCCGTTATCCAATAATACGAATTCACATTGTTTATGCCGAAGAGATTCAAGCAGTCAACTCCCAACCATACGTTTTTGAACACCGACTTCTTCTTTTCGCTCTTCTCCCTGTCAAACAGGCAATAGCTCATTCCGATATCCGCACGCTTGTATGCCGGAGCACGGAACTGCATGGTGGAAAGGTCGCGGTGTGGCGGACCGAAAGGCAAACCGTCGGCAAACGAAAGCTTCAGGGACATGCGCCATTTGTCTGTGCCCGGGAAATAGTCAGTGAAATAAAGGTTCAAGGAATAGCGCTGGTCGGTAGGCATCGGGATGCTCCTGCCCTTCAGGTTTATCTTGGTATCCATCAGCGAAAGACTGACCCAGGAATCCGTGCCAGGCACGAACTCGCCATACAGCTTCAGGTCAAGACCCATCGCATGACCGCTGCACTGCTGGCTGGCATCATACACAATCTTCACATTGTTCACGCTATACGGCACGATATTGCCCAACGCCTTGTAATAGGCCTCAGCGGTGAACTTATACGGACGGTCGTTCATCTTGAACTTATAATCGTATGCCGCGATGAAATGTATCGAGCGCTGGCTCTTTATCTTGCGGTTGAGGGTGGCGTATGTCGTGCCGTCCACCGTAGTCGTGTCACGCAGCTCCTTGAAGAAAGGCGCCTGGTAATACAGGCCCGTGGCGAAACGGAACGTAACGTCATTATTGAACGGAGGAACGATGCTCAATGAAATTCTCGGACTGATGATTGTCTCCTTGTTGAAGTTCCAATGACTGAAACGCAGACCGTAATTCAGGGTGAAGAACGTGTGCTGGCCGGCACTCATGAACTTATACGTATCCTGGATATAGGTCTCCAGGCGGTTCGCATCAAGCTTGTTGCGGGCTTTCAGAGAATATATCATCTTCATGTCTGCACCAGTATGAGGGATATTGTATCCGCTGGAGTCGCGCATCTCATATTCCTTGCTGTATTCATCCACATGCTCAATCTTATACACAAGACCGGCAAGCACCTCATGCCGCTTGGCCTTATGCGAGAAAGCGAGCTTCAGACTCTTCACGTTTGCCTTCAGATAATTGCGTGCATGCTCCATGTATGTTCCCACACCAAGATTCTCACTCGTCTCCGTCTGGGTAAGCCAATACTGGCCCTGTATCGTATATTTCTCCTGCTCATTGGTGCTGTATGCCGAACCGATAAGTGAGAGAGAGGTCTTGTCAGTAAAATGGCGGGTGATGTTGAACGTCCCGAAATACGTGCGGAACAAATCCCTCTCCTTACCGTCAAAATAGACTTTGAACGACTTCACGTTCTCCATCGTACCGAAGTTCGTCTCACGGTCTGACGGAGCGAAATTATAATGATTCTCGGATATGTCACCCATCAGCTCCAAAGTCCAGCGCTTGTTCGGCTTATACGTGAGATAAGTCTGATAATCCAGGAAATTCGGATTATACTCGCCCTTCGTCTGAAGCGAACCGAGCAAATAGCGGTTGGTCTTATAGCGCAGGCCGTTGCTCCACGAGAATTTCTTGTTGCTCACACCCACATAAGCTGAAGCGCCAAGCATGCTCGCCGTAACCTTAGCCTCAAATTTCTTTGGCTGCTTGTATGTGATGTCAAGCGCAGAGGACATTTTGTCGCCATATTTCGCCTCAAAACCACCGGTAGAAAAGCCTATGCTCTTCACCATGTCGGAATTGATTATCGACAAGCCTTCCTGCTGGCCGCTCCTGACGAGGAACGGACGATACACTTCCACACCATTTATATATACACTGTTCTCGTCGAAACTACCGCCGCGCACATTATACTGCGACGACAACTCACTATGCGACGACACTCCGGCCTGCTGCTGGATAAGTTCCTCCACGGCATTGCCCGTGGCAGAGGGGGAATTCTGTGCGTTCTTCACATCAAGCTGCTCCGTTGTGCCAGTCTGGCGCTTCTGCCCTACTACTGTCACCTCGCCTATCTGATTGTCATCAAACAACTGGACAATAAGCGTCTGCTTGCCGCGAGGCCTTCTCAGCACTCGCGTCTTGGTCTTGTATCCCACCATGGAGAAACGAACCACTACACTATCTGCCGAATGTAACTGAATAGAATATTCACCCTTCAAGTTGGTCATCGCCACCCTACCCTGCTTCGCAACTGCCACCGTAGCAAGTTCCACGGGGTTGTTGTTACTGTCCGTAACACGTCCCTGGAGCGTAAAAGTCTGAGCCATCATCGTAATACTGAAGAGGCTCAACAATATTGTCAAGATAACATTTTTCTTTTTCATCTTAGAGTATAACGCAATACCGCCCATATTATTGCATTTTTTAAGAACAAATCATAATCTGATAAATCTGGTGTCACAACATCAAGGAAAACAAAGCCGCCGCAAAAATGACATTCAAGGCCTTAAACAGACAATTTCCATGAATAAATCCACTATTTTAAGACAGAAACAAGAAAAATCACAAAAAATCATCAAATAATTTCCAAAACATTTGGTCGTATAAAATAAAATCCATACCTTTGCACTCGCAATTAAGCAATGGCTCATTAGCTCAACTGAATAGAGCATCTGACTACGGATCAGAAGGTTGCAGGTTTGAATCCTGCATGAGTCACAAAAGCAGACAAAAGATATTTACGAAAGTAGATATCTTTTTTTATTTATATAATACCTATTATAAAACATTTCGGCACATTTTTTGTCTATTATTTATTGATTAACTTTAAAGAATGGAGGTGACATTATGGCATTTATTGATTATTACAAGATATTAGGTGTTGATAAAAATATTCCGCAGAAGGATGTAAAGAAAGCCTATTTGAAGAGAGCAAAACAATTCCATCCCGACCTACACCCAGATGACCCGAAAGCAAAGGCAAAATTCCAGGCTCTTAACGAAGCTTATGAGGTATTGAATGATCCTGAGAAAAGGAAAAAATACGATCAATATGGCGAGCACTGGAAAGACGCTGACGCCTTTAGTGGGACTGGAAGTAATTCCAGAGGAGGAGAATATTATTATAACTCAGGCTCTTCACCATTTGAAGGATTTGATTTCTCTGGCTTCAGCCGGGGCGGTGGTGGCTTTTCTGATTTCTTCAAGGATTTGTTCGGCAATGGTTCCGGCATGCATTCCAATGGTAGGAACGGTATGAGGCAAAACAATGGCGAAATGAATGCAAATGTTAATATTGACCTATACACAGCTTTGCTCGGTGGGGAAATATTATTACAGCTCGGCAATGGAAATAAAATCAAACTCAAAGTTAAACCTGAAACACAGAACGGCACTAAAGTCCGTTTGCGTGGAAAGGGCTATGACCGCGGCGACGGAACATTCGGCGATATGATTATAACATATAATGTCAAATTGCCTACACATCTGTCAGACAGACAAAAGGAACTGCTCAGTCAAATGCGGAATGCATAATACACAATAAATATTATAGAACGCCAATCAGACATAATTCTCTGACAATAAAGAAAATGGCTTGAAAAACATTTACATTGGCTATAAAAATCCCCTTCTCCACCTCACTTCCGAGATGAAGAAGGGGATTTTTAATGAAGCTAGAAGAACTAGAAGTTCTAGAAGTAATAGAAGAACTAGAAGTAATAGAAGAACTAGAAGTACTAGAAATTCTAGAAATTCCAGATAAAACTAGAAACACTAGAAATTCTAGAAAAATAATGCCAGCCAAAAAAAACAACAAAAAAAGTCCTCCGGAGGATTTCTCTTCCGGAGGACTTCATCTCTCGTTTCTTCTTCGAGACTGAAAAAAGGCGGTTACCTACTCTCCCGCATTGCATTGCAGTACCATCGGCGCAA
>OLSD01000436.1_pt1 | contig 42906 bp, 39 predicted proteins | sample 1672211 | NCBI WGS metagenome assembly OLSD01 (sample SAMEA3136659, study PRJEB25190) | human gut metagenome | reverse complement strand
CCGCCTTGCTTGCCGCAGGACGGATTTTGATTTATACTGAAAAGGATTGCAAGCAAAAGAGGGGAGGCTGCGACCTTGAAGTACATCCTGCGGTATATGAAGCCCCTGGCAGGAAGAATCATGGGGGGAATGAGCATCAAGCTCTTCGGCACGGTCATGGATCTGCTGATTCCCTACATTCTGGCGCACATTATCGATCAGGTAACGCCCCGGCACGATGTAAAGCTGGTGCTGCTGTGGGGCGGTATCATGATTGTGTGCTCCTTCCTGGCGTGGCTGGGAAACGTGCTTGCCAACCGCGTGGCGGCGGGCGTGGCGCGCGATTGCACGCGCAGCGTGCGGCACGATCTGTTTGACCACATTGTGCATATGCAAAGCCGGGATATCGACCGGCTGACCATCCCATCCCTGATTTCGCGCATGACCACCGATACCTTCTATATTTATCGCATCGTGGGCATCACCCAGCGCCTGGGCGTGCGCGCGCCCATCATGCTGCTGGGCGGCATCCTCATCACCCTGACGATGGACTGGGTGCTCTCGCTTGTGCTGATTGCCATGCTGCCGCTGATGTGCGTGCTGGTGTACCTGATTTCCCGCAAGGGCGTGCCGCTCTACGCCGCGCTGCAGCGCCGGGTGGACGATCTAGTGCGCGTGGTGCGCGAGAACGCCTCGGGCGTGCGCATCATTAAGGCCCTGGGCAAGACCGAGCATGAAAAGGAGCGCTTTGCCCAGGTGAACACCTCCGTGGCGCAGCAGGAAACGCACGCCTCGGTGATCATGGCCATCAATAACCCCACCATGCAGTTTATCCTCAACGCGGGTCTGGTGCTGGTTATCCTGGCCGGCGCGCAGCGCGTCAACAGCGGCCTGACCGAGCCGGGCAAGATCGTGGCGTTTTTAAGCTATTTCACCATCATCCTCAACGCCATGCTGTCCATCACCCGTTTTCTCACCATGTATTCCAAGGCGCTGGCCTCGGCCCACCGCCTGCAGGAGGTGCTGGATACCGAGCTGGAAGGCAGCACGCAGCCGGCCGAGCCGGCCGAGCCCAACGCGCCGCATATCCAGTTTGACCACGTCACCTTCTCCTATAACCATGTCAGCCCCAACGTGCATGATGTGTCCTTCTCCCTCAAGAAGGGGCAGACGCTGGGCATTCTGGGCCCCACGGGCGCGGGCAAGAGCACGCTGATCCGCCTGCTGCTGCGCTTCTATGACGCCGATTCGGGCTGTATCCGCATTGACGGGCAGGATGTGCGCAGCATGGAGCTGTCCTCCCTGCGCGGGCGCATCGGCGCGGTGTTCCAAAACGACGCGCTGTTCCGCGGCGAGATCGGCGAGAACATCCGCCTGGGGCGCGAGATCACCCTGGATGATGTAAACAACGCCATCCGCCGCGCACAGGCGGAGAGCTTTATTGAGGAAAAGGGCGGCGTAAACAGCGAGGTGCAGTCCCACGGCAGCAACTTCTCCGGCGGTCAGCAGCAGCGCCTGCTGCTCAGCCGCGCGCTGGCGGGCACGCCCGATATCCTGCTGCTGGACGACGCAACCAGCGCGCTGGACTTTAAGACCGAATCGGCCTTCCGCCAGGCGCTGCGCGAGCAAAGCAAGGCGACCACCACCATCATCATCGCCCAGCGCATCAGCGCCGTGATGCACTGCGATCAGATCCTGGTGATGGAGGACGGCGAAATGCTGGGCCTGGGCACGCATGAGGAATTGATGCAATCCTGCCCGCTGTATCAGGAGATTGCAGCGCTGCAGATTGGAGGTGAGGCGCAATGATGGGCGGCGGCATGGGCGGCCGCAGCAAGTACGGCAGCCCCAATCCCAAGGTGGAAGAAGAGCTGAAACGGCCGCGGCGCGGAATTCTTTTGCGCCTGGGCAAATATCTGTGGCAGATGAAGTGGTTTTTGCTGCTGGCGCTGGGGCTTACCATCGGCGGCAACACCTTCTCCCTGCTGGGGCCCACGCTGTCGGGCAAGGCCATCGACTGCATCGGCACGCAGGCCGGCGGGGTGGATTTTGCCGGCGTTCGCCACTACGCGCTGCTGATGGTGCTGTTCTACCTGGTTTCGGCCATCATGAGCTATTTCCTGTCGGTCACGATGGTGTATGTCAGCCGCAGGGTCACGCTGCGCATGCGCAGCGACCTGTTTAACCACATTGCCGATATGCCGGTGGGCTTCTTTGATACCCATCCGGTGGGCGATGTCATCAGCCGCATTTTCTATGATATCGACACCATCAACACCTCCCTGTCCACGGATGTGGTCAGCATCCTGGCCAGCTTTATCACCATCTTCGGCTCGCTTATGATGATGCTGCGCCTGTCCTCCATGCTGGTGCTGGTGTTTGTCATCACCATTCCGCTCAGCATTCTCATCACCCGCTTTATCACCACCCGCACCAACCCGCTGTTCCGCCTGCGCTCGCGCAAGATGGGCGAGCTGAACGACTTTGTCGAGGAAAAAATCTCGGGCATGAAGACGCTCAAGGCCTACCATCAGGAGGGCAGCGTCACCGGCCAGCTGGACGCGCTCAACAGCGAGGTGGTGCAGGCCTACTATAAAAGCGAGTATTATTCCAGCATCACGGGCCCCTCGGTCAGCTTTGTCAACAACCTGTCCCTGTCGCTCATCAGCGTGTTCGGCGGGCTTTTGTACATGTCCGGCGGCGTGCAGATCGGCGGTCTTGCCATCGCGGGCATGACCATCGGCGGTATTTCTTCCTTTATTATGTATAGCCGCAAGTTCGCCGGGCCCATCAATGAAATCGCCAACATCTTCGGCGAATTGCAATCCGCCCTGGCCGCGGCGGATCGCGTGTTCTCCCTGCTGGACGCGCCGCTGGAAAGCGCGGACGCGCCGGACGCGGTAACGCTTGCCGATGTGCGCGGCGATGTGGAAATGAAGGACGTGAGCTTTGGCTACGAGCCGGGGCGGCTGATCCTTAAGCACCTGAACCTGCGCGCCCGCAGCGGCAACCTGATTGCCATCGTGGGCCCCACGGGCGCGGGCAAAACCACGCTGATCAACCTGCTGATGCGCTTCTATGATATCAACGACGGCCAGATCACCGTGGATGATCACGATATCCGCCACATCACCCGCAAGAGCCTGCGCGGCGCGTACTCCATGGTGCTGCAGGATACCTGGCTGTTCTCGGGCACCATTTACGAAAATATCGCCTACGCCCGCCCCGACGCCACCCGCGAGGAGGTCATCGAGGCAGCCAAGGCGGCCAAGATTCACCACTACATCATGAGCCTGCCGCAGGGCTACGACACGGTGATTACCGACGACGGCGCCAACATCTCCAAGGGGCAGAAGCAGCTGATGACCATCGCCCGCGCCATGCTGGTCAACGCGCACATGCTGATCCTGGACGAGGCCACCAGCAACGTCGATACCCGCACCGAGGTGCAGATTCAGCAGGCCATGCGCCGCCTGATGCGCGATAAAACCTGCTTTGTGGTGGCGCACCGCCTGTCCACCATCAAAAACGCCGATCTCATCCTGGTGGTGCGCGGCGGCAACGTGGTGGAATCCGGCACCCACAGGGAGCTGATGGCCAAGGGCGGCTTCTACCGCGAAATGTACGACGCGCAGTTCCATTAAAAAGAATTTGCGAAAAACGCGAATTTTCTTGAAATTCCAGCTTGACAATCCCGCCCCGCTGTGGTAATATATCTCTCGCAAGTTAAATTGCTTGCGGGAATGGCGGAATTGGCAGACGCGCATGATTCAGGTTCATGTGTTCGTACGAACTTGCAGGTTCAAGTCCTGTTTCCCGCACCAGAGCGGAAATCCTTGTAAATCAAGGGTTTCCGCCATTTTTTTAGCCCAAAAAACGGGCCTTGAATGTAATTATGAATGTAATTGGTGATGACTAACTAAAATTTGGTACCATTTTGTCTATCTTTTTCTGCCATTTTTTGAAAAACAAATTATTAAATTTTTATTAACTGGTATTTATCAAGATTTATCATAACAATGCTACCATGCGCAGGTTCTTGCGTCGCATTTTTTCTGAAAAGTATCTGACGTATTGTTCATCAAACCGGTAGTATACTCTCCCTGGAAACCCATAAAGCGATAAATCTCGGGTTTGGGCAGAGCCCAATGAGCCGCAGGCTCTATCAGATGTCATTTTTTACCATCGATATTTCCGTATATTTGCTCTATACTCTTGCATGCTCAACCATCGCGGAAGCCATGCTCAAAATGCCCGGTGGCGATGCTCAATCTCGGGCGGAATACTCAGGCAGATCTGCCCCGGGCGTTTTCTATGACTGCATAAACAGGCTATAGGTGAATTTGGTTATCTATTCTCGCTATGCTCTATCTCTAGCCGATTGATGAGAGGCAACGACAAAATTAAATATGCAGCTGATGAAAAGCTTATATCAGCGTGATGGTTCAAGGCTCTGTAGGCATATGATTGTTTGTGGAGTCATTTTTTCTGGATTACACTGATAATCTAGCGCATATTATCACTGCTTGCAAAACCATACAATTTGTTTGTTTTTTTGTTTTGCCCATTGACAAACCGTACAAATTGTGCTATAATAAAGTATCCCGTTTGGGAGGTTCGGGATGAAAGAACGCACCTTGACAATTGCATACGCCAGCGGCTCACCTTGGCCACAACTGCGAGACGTCGAACGAGGGAGGTTCGAGCGGGATGACAAGTCACCACAGTCTGGAACGAGCAAAGGAACGACTCGGTTTCAATCGCAAGTATGCCGCCAGTATCATCGAGAACGGGATTCAGCGAGGAAAGGCTGCTTACAGCTTCAAGGCAGGTGCAGAGAGGGAATGGCTGGAAAAGCGCAGCCAGCACGGGTACCAGGCGTTGGCCTATAACGGCCTGTGCATCATCGTCAGTCCGAACGGAAATTGTGTGACAGTGTATGAATTGCCCCCATGGTTCGGGAAAAAGGCACGGTTCGATCACCGCAACAGACGGATTCGGAATTGTATCAGGTATCAGAAAATGTGTATCGCCTAAGGAAAAGAGTATGTGGATCAAGGAGGAAAAATTAATGAAGGATTCTCGCAGCAAGAAGCCCCTCTCCGGTGCAGCATTTTTCACCCACGCGTTGAAGGAGCACGGACCTCTGAAAACCATGTTGAGTGGTATCCAGCGTATAGCCGACGATGCGTATAAAGGCGGGTACCAGGACGGCTACCGGGAGGGGTATCAGCACGGGGTGCTGAATACACTCGCTATCTTTGGTAATAAGCAGAATAGGGATCGTTAACCCAGGAACTGCTGCCTCCGGGCCTGACGCATCTGCTTCAAGCCCGGAGGCAACACGAAGACTAGTCCCAGCATTGACAAACCGAACAAATTGAATAAAATTGAAGAGTACAGATTGTTCTTTCACCAAGCAAGAGCGCTTCTGTATGGATCACACGGAGGATATGATGACAGAAAAGATTCTTGATGGCGTTCAGGCTGCAACGAAAACCATTGTGACTGTTGGCACTAGCATTGGTTTATTCAGCCTCGAACTGTTCCTTCTGGAAAAAGCACTTCCTTTCCATGGGGCAGCTCGTCTGACGGCTGCGTTCAGCCGAGCTGGGAAGCTGGTTAAAATCCCCACGATGACCGGAGGACTGACTGCTATGGTTGGCTCATCGATGTTTGTAGGCTATGAAGCCGGAGAAGCTGTAGATCAGCTGTTTAATCAGCTGCGAGGGCGCGGCAATACTGGGCTGATTGAGGCAGAAGCAACAGTAGAATAATTGGACCGCCCATAATGAATCTGTGTTTTCTACTTTGGAGGTGAAATAGGTGCGCATAAAAGAGCTTGTGAAATATGGCCTTGATAAGCGAACCATTGACTATTATACGAACCTTGGAATGATCCCCTTTACAACAGAGGACGGATCAAATTACCGTGATTATGGGGAGGATGCAGTAGTCGCGGTTAAGAAGATCGTAATTCTGAGGGATGTTGGCTTATCGGTAAAGGAGATCAAGGAAGCGCTTGAAAACCACTCCTATTTCACCACAGCCATGTGGAACAAACATATTGAACAATTGAGAGAAGAAAAGATCAAGGCACAGCAGCATTTTGATGACATGATTCGCTATGCCGAAGAGCTCCGTGATTCCTCATCTGCAGCACTTCGCTTTGCCGGAGAATTTGATGATCCATTGGAAGGCCGTATCATTACAAAAATCACAGCCCACATGAATAAAAAGCTCCGTTCATTCTTGAAATCCATAGCTCAGGACGATTATCTGGACTCCACAAAAAGCCAGGATAATGACATCAACGACCTGCTGGATTTTGTCGTTGTGTTTTTCCAAAGGCTTGAGAGGTTTTATGATAAGGGCATTGCATCCGATGCGGCAGATGTTCAGCAGCTATTGAGTACTCTGCATCAACGGTTACTAAGATACTATGGAATTGCTGTGTACTATGTATATACTCTTTTCAAGGACCTTTCACCCAAGGATTTGGGTATTTCCGAAGATGATGTTGAGGATTTTAACCTATTCATAGAAATGTTTGATATAATCGCCAATTGGTTCCGGCATGCAAAATCCATTGAAGCAGCTGCAGACTTGAGTGCCTTTGCATCGGAATTCGCCAGTGAAATCAAGGCCTTTGATGATAAGGTTGAAGATAGCTCATATGATGCAATGTCCGAAATCATCAAAGATATCTGCGAATGGCCTTCTCAAATAACGCCTGACTCCAACTTGGAAGAACACATCATGTTTGGAGTTGAAACTGGACAGGAATGGGCCAGAGAAGATACTAGTAGATCAGATGAGATCCCCGATGAAGCGAGTAAGTTTGTGTATTATTTGCTATCTGCTGTGAAAGATTACATTAGTCACCTGCAAAATGAACCTTCCAGTGACCCGAAGGAGTAATATCGTCAAGGAGGGCTCCCAAGCGGGCGTTCAGGATTAACATAAACAATAGGTATTATGAGCCTGTATTCCGTTTCAAACCAGAATACGGGCTTTTTGTATCCCCCGAATTACGAGGTAAGCATCAGGCGTCAAAGCCATTCACATCTTCATCCCCTTTATACAGAAGACATGTGGGTCCGGGTTCGATTCCTGGATGTTCCATCAATATGGGAGAATAACCAAATCTGGTCAATGAACGTGGGCTGTAATTCTACCGGCGTAAACTTCATTCGTTAAACTGGTTTCTCCTACCATATGAATTGCAATTGAGTCCTATTATCTAAACGTTGATATAAACCTTTGAGCCTTTCAGCGTCTTTGAAACGATTATCTGATTCTCAATTCGTTCTTCCAAATCATGAACATGTGAAACAATACCAATGAGCCGCTTACCGTCAGCCAAATCAGACAGTACTTGGAGAGAATTGCGCAGAGCGTTTTCGTCCAAGGTTCCGAAGCCCTCGTCGATAAACATGGCGTCCATGCGGATGGCACCGCTCTGGGCTTGCACCACATCAGAAAGGCCCAGGGCTAGGGCAAGACTGGCCAGAAAGGATTCACCGCCGGAGAGGGTGGAGACGTCTCGCCACTGCCCAGTAGCTCGATCCAGTACGTCCAAGTCCAGACCGCTCTGATGCACCCGATCCCGAGCTTCTTCTTTACAACGCAGAGTGAACACGCCGTCCGTCAGCACTGTCAGGCGCTTATTGGCGGCGGCCACCACCTGCTTGAAATAATATTGCTGCACATACGCTTCAAAGGTCATCTTGGCCCGGCGGTTGCCCCCTGCGATACCGGCGCAGCAATTGTACAGATCCCGGACGATAGCCCAGTTTTCTTCCTTGCGTTTCTGTTGCCTGCGGGCTTCCTTGATTTCCTTAAGCGCATCCTCGTGGATTGTCAGCTTTTTGGCGACGGCCTTTTCCACATTCTCGGCATGATTCTGTTGTTCGTCCAGTTCCCGGCGCTGCTGCTCCAGGGTGGCAACGTCCGTTTTTTCTTTTCCGGTCAGCTTCTCTTTCAGGGAAGCCACCTGATCGGTCAGCGATTTCCTTTGTTCACCGTATACCCGGATCTGCCGATCCAGTTCTTCGATCTCAACATCCGGCAGCTTGGCCAGATGATAGGCGCGTTCATCCTCGAATCCCGCGGCAGCCAGCTTCTCTCCGAACCGAATGCGCAACTCATTTGCTGATTCGCGCAAAGCATCCAACCGCCGAGTACCCTGATCCAAGGTGGCGCGGTTTTTTTCGACCAAGATATTCAGATCGTTCATCGCTTTCCGGGCGGCTTCCATCACGTCGCGGTACTGTTTCGCCTGCAGCTGTATCTCCTGAATCCGCTGCTTCAGATCGGTTTCCGTTTCATCCTCCCGGATGCCCGCTTCCTGCAGCCGGGCCTGACAGGCGACGACGCCGGATTTGAGAGCAGTCAGCTCCGTATCGGCGGCATGCAGCGCGTCAGCAGCCTGTCGATGAAGCTGCTCCGCTGCCTCCATAGATTCTTTGGTGACCGCTTCTTCCGATAGCTTTGCGGGATGGGGATGGGCCGTGGAGCCACATACGGGGCAAGGCTGGCCTTCCGTCAATTCTGCCGCCAGCAGGCCCGCCTGGCTTCGATAATAGCCCTCCTTGGCCGCGGTATAGGCTTCGTCGGCTTGCTTGCTGTCGTCGAGCAAGCAGGCGATCTTTTTCTGCTGTTTTACCAGCTTCTTTTGCTGCTTTTCCAGTTCCTTGCATACCGGGATGCAGTCTTCCAGTCTCTTGGCAGAGGCCAGAAGTGCATCCGCTTCTTTCGTATGCGATTCAGCAGTTTTCAGTTGTTCTTCTGCCGCTGGCAGCGCGTTTTCGGCGGTTTGTAGGGCTTGCTTCGCCTGATCCAGTTCCTTCTCGAGGTTTTCTATTTCTTTGGTGTTTCCGGCCAACATCGCTTCGTCGGCAGCAAGGCCCTGGGTTTTCCGGGCTTTGCTAAGCCGGTCCGCCTGTTCGTCCATATGGGTCTGGTCGTCCAGCAGCGTTTGCAGCGCGGTTTCCGCTTTTTCCAGTGCGTCAGAATCGGCGTTGATCGCCTTGCTCTGCTCGATCATGGCAATCAGACGCGCTACCTGCTCCGCTGCGGTGTCCTTTTCCTGCCGGGCAGTTTCACGAGCTTTCTTTTCGCTCTCCAACAAATGCTCCAGGCATCCCGCCAGCAGATCGGCATACTTAGGCTCCTGGCAATATAAGGCGATGCTGTCCCGCTCCGGGAAGTCCGGCTCGGGATCGATCTTGCCCGCGGCGATCCTGATGCGCTGATCCAGCTGCTCTTTTTCCTTACTGTTGCCGCTGTTCATTTCCTGCAATTTTCGCTGAAGCGATGCATACAGGGATGTGTTGAACAGCTTCTGAAACAGCGTCTTCCGGTCATCGGAGGATGCGTTGAGGATCTTCAGGAAATCCCCCTGGGCGATCATCACCGTCTGGGTGAACTGATCCTGAGTCAGGCCCATTAGTTCATAGACCTTATCGTTCACATCCCGAAGGCCCTCGATGACTTCGCCGGTATCCAGGTTAGTGAGCTTGGCATTGGCGGTCTGCGTGGTGGTACCTTCGCCGCTCAGCTTCGGCCGCTCGTATTCGGGATTCCGGCGTATGCACCAGGTCTCGTCCTTGTGCCGGAAGGTCAGTTCCGTATAGGTCTCCGTTTTTGCCGCCGCGTAATCCGAACGGAAGGATTTGCTTTTCCTCCGCTCCTTGCCTCCGGACGCTTCGCCGTAAAGGGCAAAGCTGATCGCGTCAAAAATGGTGGTTTTGCCCGCGCCGGTATCCCCGGCGATCAGGAAAATGCCCGTTTCGCCGAACACGGAAAAATCCACCGTGGTTTCCCCGGCGTAAGGCCCGAAGGCGGACATGACCAGCTTGATGGGCTTCATGGCGTTTCCTCCAATTCCCGGAGCACCTTGTCCAGCACCTTCAAATGCGCGTCGCTCGGCTCCTGGTCGTTGTTCTGCAGTCGGTAGAAATCGCTGAATAGCTCGGGGACAGTTTTGTTTTCCATGCTCTGCGTCGCCAGCACGTCCACGTCATATTTAGTTTTGGAATTGACGATGGAAAATTTCATCATGTTGGGGAAATTGACGGTCAGCGTTACCCGGGTGTCGGGCGGCGGTAGCTCGTCGTGGATCGTGACCCAGACGTAGTCCTCGGAGTAGGGCAGGCGCATGAGGTCGCCCAGCTTTCCTTCGATGAGCCGCATGTCATGGATGGGATACAGCGGCACAGTGCGCACCTCAATATCCCCTTTTTCCCGCATGTTCACGATGGCCACGCTCTTTTTGTGGTTGGCTTCGGAGAAGGAATATTTCAGCGGCGATCCGGCATAGCGCAGGGTGTCGCGCAGCACCTTCTGCGGCTTGTGGATGTGTCCCAGGGCAACGTAATCAAAGGCGTCGAACACAGCCGCTTCGATGTTGTCCAGTCCGCCCACGGCCCGTTCCTCGGAATCGGAGGTTTCAGAACCGGTGATGAACTGGTGGCACAAAAGGATATTCCGCTTTTTCGGATCAACGGGCGTCTGCCGCAGCACCGCTTCCACGGCATCCTGATAGGTAGTGATCTTCTCCTCCGGCAGCACCCGCTTCACCTGGGAAGGACGCAGGAAGGGCAGCATCCAGATCACGATCTCCCCATCCCGATCCTGCAACGTGACGCTTTGCATCTTCCCGCCAAACGCTTCCGATACATACACCCCGGAGGACTTGATAAGTGAGGAAAAATACGAGATTCGCAGGGCGGAATCGTGGTTGCCGCTGATAATGAATATTTTTTTGCCCAGTTCCACCAGCTGCGAAACAAACGAATCAAACAGCGCCATGGCCTCCGCCTGGGGCGACGACCGCTGGTACACGTCCCCGGCAATCAGCACAGCATCAGCCTTTTCGCTGTCCACGATGGACACGATCTGCTGTAAAACCGCTTCCTGGTCCGCAAGCAAAGACCAGTCGTTCATCTGTTTGCCAAGATGGAGATCTGCCAAATGTAAGAATCGCATTGCAACGTACCTTTCGATTATGAATGTAGATTGATCGAATGATTAAATAATCACATTGGGATTCTCTTTTCGACACTCACGTTTGACTTTTTCTGGAATGACACCAAGGAAATAGTCTTCCAGTAGATCCCATATCTCTTCACTGGTACAATTCCCTTCGTATATGTAGGTGAGCATCTTAACAGAAATCAGGTGGCGAATGCTAACCGCATCGAGCAGTCGGTTCTGATAGTGTCCTGGCCTATTCAGAATATCTTCAAGGCTCCGGGTCTGGTTGATGTATATATAGAGCTGACTATTGGCTCCACCAATCATCTTGAATGACAGGACATCCAGGGCTTCCAAAATGCCAAGGACAGTGCTTGTTTCCTTCAGGAGAGTGCCGCCATCATTAACCAGATAGAGCTGTCCATCCCTCGTCTCCTTTATGATAGTTCTGTAGTTTTTTTCAACCCATGTTAGATATGAGTTCACGGCCACATTGAAGAGGTACTTCGTTTTCCCTTCATTGGTGGCCATTTCTTTTACAATCGTTGATGATCCCCGACTATAATTCCTTCTGTATGCATCCATAGATGCTATGATAACTTCACAGATTGCCCGAGCCTTATATTTCGAGATTCCACAGCTCTCAGAGAGCGCCTGCACCATGTCTTCTACAGAAACATAGACCTGAGAGAGGATTACTTTGTTAATGAAAGCTTTCAACGCATTCCAGAAGCTTTCAAAGGTGCTCTGGTGATCAGGTGCATATTCGATAGAAACACACAAGGCTGGGTTCATGGGATACCGGGTTACAAACTCAAATTCCGGATCCTTGCTATATAGCAAATACTTGAACTGCGGGAAGGAAGATGAAGCGCATTCCGGGTTGTTTCTCCATATCTTTTCCAGATTGATTTCGCATATATGGAGCTGCGGCTCCAACTCCCTCAGACAATTTGGATACTTGCGAAGAAGTTTTGCTTGAGTTTCGGGTGCCACTTCAAAATAGCCAACGGAGAACAAAGGGATAGGCCTAACGCTGATCGGAGAGAATCCGTAACGGTTTTCAAAATCTTTTTGAATGATAAGCAATGCGGTCTTAACTTTGTTTATGCTATTATCGTCCTCGCCGCCAACCGGTGACTGGAAAATATAGGCGAAGTTCTCGGCATCAAGCAGCATCGCGTTTCTCCGTCGCGTCTCCAAACGCCTGCCACCGTTTACCAAACTGGATTTAAATAGTTCATATATCTTTTTGACGACTTCAACCAGCTGATACTTTTGAATCATGGAAAGGCCGTGCAGCCGGTTAATGTGCTTGAAATCACGGGAATCATATTGATAGACAGCCTCGCCTATAATGTCACTACGACGTGCAGCACGACCGATTTCCTGAACATAATCGCAGACATTCCCAGTAGGGGCAAAGTGTGCAACAATCGCAATGTCATTGATATCAATACATTTTGACTGGCATTACATGTTTTATCGTCTTCAGGACATGCACAACAATGATATAAACCAGTTGAGAATGACGAAAAAAACGCTGCTTAAGAACCGGGATATATCCAATCCTATCGAGTTCATGGAGCTTCAGGCCCGATATGGTAGTTATGGCTTGATGATGCCGGTTACATTTATGCGGGAAACGATTGCGGCCATGTATAAAGACGCTTTTGCAAATAAACGAAAAAACGGGAACTTCGATCATGATGGACGTCGCTATGAAGTGATTGCACGCAACATCTCCAGCGAGTACACGCTTTCAAAAGCGCGTATTCGTGCTCGCATGATCCAATTGGGATATTCAGCAGCCAGAGGCTCCTTGAATTACGTTGATGGACGCTATATTACGCCATTTGCTTTTTCTGAACTGGAAAACACAAGTGGAAATGAGACTTATGTCATTGACCGAAAAACCATAGCAAAGCTGTACAATTCCGATAAATCTTTCCAGCATATTATGCAGTCTGGTCATTTTGCTTATGTAGATGGGCATGTGGTTCATTGTGACTCTGCAAATATTATGCACACCTATGAAGGCGCACGTCTCTCTGCATGGGCTAACGCACATATTGACCGTGTAAGTCTGCGTTTTACCAAGGTATACTCCGGAGATCACAGCTATCAGTACACCTTTGGGCAGATGAATAGTGAGGAAGCTTTGAAGAATACATTTAGATTTCTTGATCTGAATGGAAGCATGACAATCAAGGAGGCTGAACGCGCCAAGAACCAACTCATGGAAGAAATGCCAATGTCCTTTCATGGTGCACTGGCATATATCATGAAAGGGCGAATGACAGTTGATGAACTTGAAAAAAGAATTCCTCTTTCCCGAAGACAAATATTGCGGCTGCGGACTGAGGATCGGAAGGCATACGAGCTGGATCAGGTGATTGCTATTTGCATTGGATTGAACCTCCCGCCCTGGCTGTCAGATATTCTGCTGGATAAAGCCGGGCTAGTCGTAAAGCGTTACGGGACATATGGGTATTACGGCACGATTCTGGATTGCTTTTATATGGACACAATAAAGGATGTTCAACAGTTTTTGAACGAAAACGGCTATCCACCACTTAAGCTGAATTTTGATGCCGAAAACTGATTGGATGGCAACGGCTGCACAGACAACAGGGTAAACATTCATTTCCTTCTTCACTACTACTAATGGTATGCCATACTTCATGCTTACACAATATATATCGAATTTGGCGCTAAGTCGAAAATAAAACGAGTTAGCGCCGAAAAGGATGGCCGTTTCCGGCGCTAACTTCAGCTATTATTGCTTTTTGCGCTGCATGATTTCACTTTTAAGGAACAGCTTGTATTTCGCATCCTTACGAATGGGATGCAGCTTATCTCGCTTCATAAGATCATCTATGTTTTGACGGCTGCACCCCAGAAGCTGACATGCTTCGTTTGCATTCACAATTCTGTGCTGCACAAAACCAATGAAATCTTCCAGCGAAAGCGGAATGCTTTCGCTTTTTTCGTATAGTTCACGGTCGGAAATCATTGCCCGATCACTCCACATCACACCATAACCATCGGGTTGAACTTCCACCGTATGGAAACGCTTCTCCTGAGCGACATAGGGCTGGCATTCCACGTGATCTGCCGCATGCTTTGCCGCATCACAGATTTTGACTTCCCCATTGCGGAAGAAAACAAGCAAGCGAAAGTTTTTGAGCGGAACAACATCCTCGACCTTGGTCTTCCAGCGCTCCAGCAGCAAGGGGGGAAGTTCAGCGGTGCTTATCTCTTCAAGATAGCATTCATCCTGCGCGCATCGTCCCATAGTCAGCATCAGCATTTGAAACTCGTCATATTCTGTGAGCCCATTTTCCTTCAGAACCTGACCAATATTCTGTCTGTCCCGGGGAATAATGCGCTGCTGTACCCATAAACGACTCCAATAGCTGCTGACGGAGCGCTCACCGCGTTTCACAAACGAGGACAGCAAAAGCGGCGTTTCCCAGGGATCAGCGTCGTCCGGCAGCTCAATATAGAATGCTTTCGCGTTCTCGTAATAGATCAGATACCCTAAAACGAGATCCCGAGAAAGCGTATCATCCTTGATTGCAAAGATCCTCATACGCTTGCCACCTCTTCCATATCATTTCCCAAATCCTGTCCAGCCATTGCTGATCAAGCGCCTCTGACAAACCATCCAGGAGCGCTGCGCGGTCATTTTCTGTCAAAGGATGCAAATGAGGACGCCGATCCCGTGGGATCAACCGGAGATTCTCCCATGATGACCGTGAACCGACAAAGCATTGGACCGGCTTATCCGCCATAACGTCCTCCCGGAGCATGGCTTCGGTGCTTTCACACCGGCTGAGCAGCGACAGTCCGTGATCGAACAACGGGGCCAGGCGAATGGTTTTCTTTCGCTGGTTCCGAAGAACTTCCATGTTTGCGCCATGCCTGTCACGATTGAGAATCAGATAATCGACGACCAGCATCTCATAGACTGTGCTTTCCCACCCGCAGCGGATACAGAAATCCATGGGAGATTCATTCGGCAGACTCTCCGCCTGATAATATGCGTCCAGTGCAATTTTGCTTTCTCCGCGCTGCTTGAAATCCTTGGAGGCACAAAGCCAGGTTTCATATTCTTTCTGATCGATCAAGATCTTCGCATGGATCAGCTGATAGGGCAGGTGGCTGATGCCCAGGATCGTCAACAAGCGATCCACAATGATTTCATTGACACATTCATGGCCGACGATCCCTTTCCAGGCATCATAATTTGACAGCTTGTAATAAGTCTTCCCATTGGCTCCATCTTCATACGCTTTCAGAAATGATCCCGCCGTTCCGGAAGAGTTTCGCGTCTTTGCCCAGCTGAGGTGCGTCATGTCCTGTAATTCATGAATGATTTGATTCAATGCAATTCACCTCCCACAATCTCTATATTAGCAAAGCACTTGATAAATGTCAAGTAGCGAGGCATAGCAGCATGTAACAAACATTTAATCTTCGTAATAGGTGCCTGACTCAGGCACCATGCAAGGGCTTTCAATGCCATTTGGGCGTTCGCCAGGATTGCAGGTGATGATGCACTCTATCGAGCCATTCCCGCAAAGCCTTATATTTTCAAGGCTTTCCAATTGTTACAAACGGAAAAAACATGGTGCCTGAGCCAGACACTGACAGCGCAAGAAAAAAGGTTTATCCTGTGATCACGAAGCAGACGAGCTGCTTCCTGCATCAGAGGTCACGTATATGGACGCATGCACGATTCCGATTTCCTCAGATGTCTCATTTCAATATCAGATACCAGCGGAAAGTGTCTGATACATCAGCAAGGTTCGTAGAGAATTGAGGAGGATATCAGACATGGAAGGCAATTTCAAACATCAGAACGCATACTCCGGTTACGACGAAGTCTACTCTATTATTGAGAATTTCAAAGAACGTGTTCAGTATATCGCAGATTTCCCATGCTATGATGATGATTCTGACATCAAATACGAAGATGCCATTGAAGAGGTGTGGGAGATGATTGAATTCATGCTCACCGATGAAACCTTTAATGAATGGTTCACCGAAGACATCTATGACTTTATCAGCAAAACACTGGAAGAAGAAGGTCTGTCACTGCGACATGATTTTCATCGGATTATTGATGATAGAAACAAAGGCTGGATTTAGTTTAGTATTCATTCATCAAGAAAAGAAGGGATTAAAATGGACGCAAAAACAATGCTGAATCAGGCGCTTGATATCCACTACGAAATCATGGTCAAACAAGAGCAGATTTCCGCAATACAGGATTCGATCATGAGCTTATCTGTTCCGCTAGATCAAGAAAAAGTCACAATGACAGCTGATCCTTCTTATATGCAAACTGTTATCGCCCAACAAATGCAGTTCGAGAATGAATTGAAGGAAGACATTGTTAGATTAACTGTTGTAAAACAGAAGATCGTGAAAATAATCAATCAGATCGATAATGTGAAAGCGCGTTTAGTGCTCAGCAAGCATTACCTGGGCTTAAAACCCTGGAACGTCATTGCAAAAGAAATGGGTATCTCAAGAAAATGGGTGCTGAATCTTCAGACATTAGGAACAGAGCAGATTGATCGTATACTCGCAGAAGGTGAATCAGAGATAAAAGGCAAGGAGGGAAACAAAAATGCGGATACAGAAAAGACCTTTGTCTCCTGAATCATCTCATATGCTGTCGGAGAGAGGTTTTTACACCGAGGCAGACATTCGTATGATTATCCAAGGAGCTGTACAGGAAGCTGTTGCTGCGTTAATTGCTGATGAAGATGAAGAAACAAGTCCTGATAGCAGCCAGTCTTTCTCTGGTGAGAAACTCACTCTTTCGGTTCAGGAAGCCGCCGATCTAATTGGGATCAGTAAGCCAAAAATGTTTGAGCTTCTTCGCAGCGGCGAGATACCATGTAAGCGCATTGGGAAGAAGATTCTGATCTCTCACCAGATGCTAGTTGATTGGATCAATCAATGAAACCGTTTCTGGCTATCTGCTGACTTATTCACGAAGGCGAAAGTGAGGTTAAAATGGAAGATTATTGCGTAATATGTGGAGCAATTGTGCCCGAAGGGCTCCAGGTTTGTCCGATTTGTGAATTCAAATATGGAATCAGGAAAGACGACAGTAGAGAAATGCGTATTCTGCTGGCAAGCTCCTGTGTTTCGGAATGTCAATCTGAGACAAAAGTAAATCTAGAGAAGGTCACACATTATGAGCGTTTGCAGAAACGTACATGTCGTTCTTATCTTTTAAGCTATCGGGCGCATTGAACAGGTAGATCGTTTTATGGCTAACCTTTTATTATGAATAGTTCTTCTTCGTTTCGTCAAGCCTGTCGTCAAGGCCCCTTTAGCTCGTCGTCAAGGCCCCTTTAGCTCGGCGACAGCGTTGCAAAAGACTGTTTCCTCCAATACAATTTGACTGTCCTCTAAATAGATACGCTGTCAGGAGGTGATAGAATGGCGCGTAGAAGATCGGAGAATGGCTCTGGAACTATTATCCAGCACAAGGGGCGTGCCAAGGAGTTCCAGATCGTCTTTACCGTAGATGGAAAGAGGAAGTCTGGCGGATACTACAAGACCCGTGCGGAAGCTTCTGCTGCATTACGCGATTATACTACTTCCGTAGACAAGGGTGAATATGTTGAACCACAGAAAATGTCTCTTTCTGAATGGCTCCAGATTTGGGTGGATGAATACTGCTGCGACATCAAGGACAGCACCAGGATTCAATATAGAGGTTATATTAAGAATCACATTAACCCGGTTCTTGGAGAAATCAGTCTTTGTAATCTTCAGCCGCATATGATTCAGCGGTTCATAAATCGGCTCGAATACCAAGGGAAAAAGAAATCAAAAACCATAAGCTACAAAACGAGAAAGAATATTCACGGCTGTCTCTCTGCTGCCTTACAGCGGGCTGTAAAGATTCGATATTTGAAAGAAAACCCTGCGACCGGATGCTGTCTATTGAGAATTATCAGGCTCTTGAAGCCGAAGTTAAGAAAGCATATCAGTATTTTGAATACACCAGTAGCTGGAGCAGCAGGCAGATTTTACGCGATCTGAAAGATGATGTTTTGTCCCGCATAGTCGCATATAATCGCGCCAGGGATTGGAGAAAGAACGATATAGAAATCACGCTGAGCGATGTACGAGTTGTTCTTCTGCGTGAGTGAACAGGTGATGTCTGTATGATCTATTATACTTCTGATCTGCATTTGGGTCACGCTAATGTGATTCGCCATTGCAGTCGGCCTTTTGCAGATGCTGACGAAATGGATAGAGTGCTTATTGACAACTGGAATAGGGTTGTAAATCACAGCGATACTGTCTATATTGTAGGAGATTTCGTTTTTCGTGCCGAGCAGTCGGCGGAAGAATACCTTTCTGTTCTAAAAGGGAAAAAGCACCTGATCATTGGGAACCACGATAAGCATTGGATGAAGAAAACCGATCTGAAAAAGTGGTTTGAAAGTGTAACACCAATGCTGTTTATTACCGATAATGGGAAGCCCGTTACGCTCTGCCACTATCCGATGATGACTTGGCCAGATATCAGCAAGGGTGGCTATATGGTCTATGGGCATATTCACAACAATACAGACGCAGATTATTGGCAGTTGATTGCAGCAAATGATCATATGCTGAATGCCGGTGTTGATATCAATGCTTTTGCCCCTGTAACCATAGAGGAAATGATCACTAATAATGCCCGATTCAAGCAAGTTCATGGAACTGATGGCTCTTTATCATCCTAACATGGTGATATTGACTAAGTTTCTCTTGTTTACCAATGGAAGGATGTGTGCGCATGAATGAAGACAAGAAGCAAGAACGTGTTATCGTGGAAATGACCAGAGAGCAGGCACGAATAGTAGAAAGAGCATGCGAACTGTTGGCTCGACTTCGTCTTGGCCAATTTGAATATATTATAGAAGCATGCTTGGACTACGGCTCAGAGAATTACTGCAAACGCAGAGATTATGTGCGGCCTTTTCTGGAAGCGGCAGCAAAAGTGATCTATGGCGTAACCTCATATGGGTATCCTGACTGTAAGGAAGATGACGTGTTTCTTAGATCCTGGTCAGTATATGAGGTACTGCGATATACACGCTGCTGGCATGACCATCCGGAAGGAGGAAGCTGGTCCGTGTGCTTTGATCCCCCGCTTAACAGGTTGCCAGATGGAGAGATGCTGCCAAAGTGCGAGATAAAAAGCCAGTGATATAGGCCAATTTGATTTGTGTATGTATTAATAGAAAGCAGTGAGATAAGTATGGAGAATAAAAGCAGATTATTCATTATTCCTGTCGAAATGGAGAACCGTGAACCGATAGATATTGCCAGGGATGCCGCGGATAAAATCGGATTATTAATGGATTTATTGGTAAAACAAATGAAAGACAACCAAGAAACACAAAATAAAACGGAGTGATACGATGGGCACAAATTACTATTTCCTGACCAAAGATAAAGCGTTAGTTCAGGAATACTTTGCTAGAAAAACTGACTATGGAATTGAAGATAAAGAATATAAGCTGATTGATGACCCCTATTTTGCTTATGAAATACATATATGCAAATTCAGCAGTGGATGGCGTTCCTTGTTTCAAGGCCATCATTGTTACAGCAGTCTGAAAGAACTGGATCTGTTTTATCAGGAACATAGCGGCCAATTAGAGATTTATGATGAGTACAATAGGCTTATTACTTGGGCTGAATTGAAGAAAACAGCTATTGATCGAGCCACGTGGTCCCCTGTCCCGCAAAAGTGGGTTTATGAATTGGATGATATATTCCTGTTCAACAAAAATAAGACGCTGCATACTGTTGAATGCACACCCGAAGACGCTGATCTCTGGATTCCTTTTGATCATGTTGTCTTTCAAAAGGCGGAAATTGAAGCCACCAAACGATTTCATCTCAATCCATCTTTTAATCTGAGAGTCAAATATTGGAATGATCCAGATTATCCGGTTGACTGGACAGAAGGCGACTTCAGTTGAGATGAGACACGTAAAGCTGGCTTTGCTGCATAGCAAGAAGCGCTGTATCAGCAACAAGTATAATACTGCTATAAGGATGATAAGATGAAAAAATTGGCCAACTTCTATTCTTGTTATGACTATAAGTATGATGCAAAACTCCGTGAATTTGTCAGAATTGAATCTTCTGAGGGCTATTTGCTTTCATCCGGGAAATACCGACAATACAAAACAAAGATCTTGCCAAGTGATCTGCCCGAATGGTATGTATACGGATATTTCTACAAGAGGCATGGATATATGTCCGCAAAAGGGATAAAAGACTTAGCCTATCGCCCACAGAAGCACTGGAACCATATGTTCAAAGATGACTGTCTCTTTATATCTTATGATAAGCCAATCATACACACCGGGGATACGGTTATGTCGTATGAAGGTTACGATGAACTGATATTTGGCAGAACCATCATTGATTTTCTGATCGCTGCTGAGAAGTATTCAGGTTACGATATTTCTAAGATTAAGGAGTAGATTGAAGATAAGCGTCTGTGTCTAAAGACGACTTTTCCTGATGCATACCAAGCAGAAGTGGGACGGGATGAACCGTTCTTCGACTGATCAAACTGGAGATAGCCCTTTGCAGAGGAATCTGTGGAGGACTATCGGATTATCATAGCAGGCGACGAAGAGTATGGTAGACGATACATATGAAGAGATAAAGAGAGGTTACTAACGTCTTGAACATGATCCGAAACCAAATTGAAGAATCAGGTGTAAAACAGATTTAAAGAAGAGATTGCTTGAGTGAAAAAAGCCAATAAAAGATCCAGGGATTCCTCATTTTGCTATATATTCAATGAATGAATTTGAGACCGTCATTTAGTAAAAGACGGTCTCAAATACTGTATGCTCTAATAGTGTCGGCAAATACTTACGGAGTATGCTAAGTAATTCTTTTGAAAATGAATCTAGTTGATCTGGTGTGAGATTATTACCATACCGAGCAAACAGAACCGCTGAGCTTTCGGGGCGAATCTGCTCCATGAGCTCCATATTCACCCACCTGCTTTTGCATTTTTTTATTCCTTCACAGCAACGAATGCCTGTGCCTGCTGCTTTCCGTCGGATGCGCTGATCACGACCTGCTTTCCGGCTTTTGCGCGAATGACAGCCATCGCTCTGCCGTAATAGGTGGTGAAGCTTCCGCTGTCATAGCGCTCCTCGGTGCGGGGATTGGCACTGCCGAAGGCAAGCAGCTCGCCGCCTTCCACGGTCACGTTCACTTGCCGGTCAGCATTCATTTCCACAATACCGTGTTTATCCTGGACATTGATGGGAATGTACAGGATTTCACCGGGCTTGGCTTCCTTCTTTTCCGGACAAACCGTCAGCACAGGTTTTTCCGCACTTTTCAGTTCACAACGGCTGATAGCGTGACCGGCTGCGTCATAGTTTATGGCAACCAGTGTGCCTGGCTGATATGCCAGTTTGAAAACAGCTTTCCCGTGCTTGGGCTTTACGTGCTTGGTTCGCTGGCCGTTCAGTTCCAGTGCCACAGATGCGGCGTCAGAATACACTTCAATGACCGCCTTATATCCGTCACAGCCCTGCCAGCTCCAGGAGGGCATGGCGTTAGTGCCGCGCCAAACGGATTTGGCGGGCTTCACTCCGGGATGGTTGATGGGCTGCACGGCGATCTTCGGCGCTCTCAGCTGGCCCCAGGCGCATTGAGCCAGGAACATTTCTGCATTGGGGGTGCCCAGAATGTCCAGCGCGCCTACGTCGCCCAGCAGCCAGGGATAGGGCTTGTCAAAGCCTCTGCCATCCGGGGTATAGGCCCACGCACCAATGCCGCACTCGCCCAGGTAGTCCCAGGCCGTCCACATGAAATCGCCCACCAGATAGGGAAGCTCCTTCACCATCTGCCAGTTCTTATAAATGCCCTGAGGGAAGGTTTCGCTGCCCACCACGATGCGGTTCGGGTGCTTTTTGCCCTCCATCTTATAGCGGCCCGAGGCGTAGTTGTAGCCCGCAATGTCCAGCGCATCCAGCACCGGGGTGGTCACCTCATCCGCCTTTTTGCCGTTAGCCGCCTTGTTCATACCGCTGCCCACCATAGAAGCCATCAGGTTGAACATGGTGCTGCTCATGCCGGAGGAATTCTTTGCTTTTTTTTCATCGGAACGTCCGGAACCGTCCTCTTTATAAATGGCGTTGCCCTTGGCGGAGCGGGTAATGATCATCAGGTTGATGCCGCCGGTGGCCGCACGGCTGGGATCGATTTGGTGCAGCAAGTCCACCATCTCCTTGGCCAGTGATACGCCTTTTTCGGTGGCGGGCTCGCTGATCTCATTGCCGATGGAATACATGATGACTGAGGGATGATTGTAATCCCGGTTCACCAGCTTGGTCAGGTCGTCCTTCCAGTTGGCCAGAAAGTCGGTGGCATAGTCGAACTTGGTCTTGTGGTTGTACCACATGTCCCAGGTTTCGTCCATGACGTACAGGCCCACTTTGTCGCAGGCTTCCAGCAAAGCCCGGGAGGCGGGATTGTGGCTGATGCGCAGGGCGTTGAAGCCCGCTTCCTTCAGCAGCTTCGCCCGGCGGTATTCGCTTTCATCGTAGGTGGCTGCGCCTAAAATGCCGTTATCGTGATGGATGCAGCCGCCCCGGAGCAGGGTGTTTTCTCCGTTGATGAACAAGCCCTGATTGCTCCAGGCGATCTGCCGGATTCCGAAGGCAACGGTTTCCTCGTCCACTATCTTTCCGTCCTTTTTCAGGGTCACATGGGCGGTATAGAGATTGGGCGTTTCCGCGCTCCAAAGCTTTCCATTGCGGATCTCCAGCGCCGCATCGGCTCCTTGACCTTCCGCCACGGTTCTGTCCTGGGCGTCCTTGATTTCGATGGCAATATCACCGCTGCCCACGATCTCGGTCCGCACACGGATTTTAGCAGGGTCAATGGAAACGGTATCCACCTTCACACCCTCAAAAGCGATATGATCTTCTTCTGCCGTCACCAGCCAGACGGGTCGATAAATCCCGCTGCCGGAATACCAGCGGCTGTTGGGCAGTTGGCTGTTATCCACACGAACGGAAACGGTGTTTTCGCCCGCGTGAACCAACTTTGTGAGTTCCACTGTAAAGGGAATATACCCATAAGTGCAGCCACCCGCTTCCAGGCCGTTGACAGTAACAACACTGTTGCGATATACACCTTCAAAGTGCAGCAGCATGGGCTTTCCCACTTGCTCCGCAGTCACGTCAAATTTCTTTTCGTAGGTATATACTCCGCCTGGGAAATAGGCGTGCCCGCTGCTGCCCGGTGCGTCAGGCTTCCGGTTTTCGTGGATCATGGCATCATGGGGCAGGGTCACAGGCTGCCCGTTACAGATCCAATCTCGCACAAACTCTGTTTTTTTCATTTTGAAAGCTCACTTTCTCACATCATGTTCAGGACAGTTTCACACAAGCGCCTTCCGTGATTCCGTTTTCATTGAATGCGTCTACCCGCACCCAGTACCCTTCGTCCTTGATCAGCGCGCTGATCGTTTTCTGCGGCTGAAACGTCATATAGCTGTGATACAGTTTATCAGGCGCTGATCCCCACAGGATATTCCATCCCGTCGCGTCAGATGCGCCGATCTCTGTGCGGAAAGCAAGGTCAGAAATGCGGCTCACTGCGAAATCAGGAATCTGAGGCTTTTCGCCGCCTCCGTTGCCAAACACACGAAAACCGGAAATACAAGGCTTTTGCTGATAAGGAACCTGGGAGATGGTCAGGCGAAGAAATCTGGCAGAAAGATTATTTTCCGGAATCACCAGATCATGGGATAAATCCGTTTCAGCATTCGACTTATCAACAACCGGCGTGAAGCTGATTCCATCCACGGAGCTTTCCAGTTTCCATTGCGTGCGTAATGGCTGATTATCAATAAAACGGGGCGTATCTGTTGTGTGAAGCTCACCCGGCGTCGGAATAGTGATCACATCATCCGCGAAATTGATCTGAATCGCGTTTACGGAATACACCTTTCCCAGATCCAGGCACAGCCATTCCCCGCTTTTACTTTCAGCTGCCTGCCACCATGTTTGGACATTTTCATCCAGCGCCAGGGCTGGCTCATGACCGACAGTGCTGGATGAAGCAATGGCTTTTTTTCCATAGCTGAGCAAAAACCATTCCGGCGCTTTCCATGGATCGATTCTGCCATCTTCCCATACGATCGGCCAGTCTCCGTAACGCTGATTGCAGAACAGCTCACCGTCTTTGTCAAAGCCTGCGGGCCACAAGCCGACTCTCCGCTCAAAGGAATGTTGTACGCTGATGCGCATGGTCGCCGTATGCCACCAGTTTCCATGCTGATCCCGAAGCGTCGATCCATGTCCCGCGCCTGGCATAAATCCACCGGGATGATAGGAATACGGGTTATTCTTAGCCAGCTGGAATGGCCCCAGTGGATGATCGCTGATATAAACACCGTCCGCATAGGTATTGTACTCGGTTCCGGGACATGCATACTGCAGATAATATTTCCCCTGGTATTTTGTCATCCAGGCCCCTTCTATAAAAGGTTTCTGGCTGAACATCCCGCGAACCATGGGAAGCACTTCATCCGGCACCGTGGCACCATCGATCCCCTGTGCCGTGAAAAAGCCTTTCACCGCCTCGTCAATCTCTGCTTCCGTCCGCGGAGCGAGGGAATGGTCTTCGCCGGTTCTCTCGTAGCCTCTGGTCCAGGGGTCGCCATGGATCAGTTCAACCCGTTCCCCAACAGGCCTGAACGTTTCCGCGTCCAGCTCGATCCCGTAAATCGGTGTTTCGCTGGAGCAGCCCCAATAGAAGTAAACCTTGCCGTCATCATCCTGAAAGAGATTAGGATCCCAGAACGGGAAAGAACCATCTATTTTTTCGTAGGGGCCTTCAAGAATATTCTTTGTCCGGTAAAAATGGCATACCTGATCCCTTTTCGACGCGCTGAAATAGACATAATCACCGATCACACGCACATCCGGCGCGTAATCATACAGCGGAAGATCTTCAGGAAGTGAATGATATGACCACTGGGCCAGATCATCCGATACCCATACTCCCAGCGTCATGGAAGCGAATATATAATACCTGTCCTGAAACAAAATCAGAGAAGGGTCGGCAGCTTCCCGGTTTACAGAACGTATCTGGGTTCTTGGATCCACATTGAACTGATAACGGTATTCAATATTCAGCGGGTTGCAGATGACCTTCCTCATTTTTTCTTCCTCCTGGCGCTTTCGCAGCGGACAATCAGCTTCAGGATACGGTTTGCGCAGGCTTGCAGCTCTCCCAGCGTAATTGGATAAGGAACCGAACCCGGTTCCGCATTTAAGGATATCAGGATATTGTCAATATCATCCTGGCTTCCCGGCATGGTCAGATCATTCCCGGCCTTGATGCAGCCTGCCGCGTTGGAGGTAGGATATTTATGGGGAGCGGCAGCTTCCAGGCTTCCGCCGCCTGTGGTGCCCCAGTCCGTCATCACGATGCCTTCAAAGCCCCATTCATCCCGCAGAACAGAATTTACCAGCTCATATTTATTAGCCGCGTGCTCCCCATTAACCAGATTATAGGATGTCATAAGCGCCATGGGCTGCGATTTCTTGACCGCGATCTCAAACCCACGCAGGTAGATTTCCCGAAGCGCGCGCTCGCCGCAATGACTGTTGCAGAAGCTGCGGTTGTCCTCCTGATTATTCAGCGCAAAGTGTTTGATTGTGGTTCCGCACCCCGGATGGCGCTGTACGCCCAATGTATCCGCCGCAGCACAGAAACCGGAAAGCAGAGGGTCTTCTGAATAATATTCAAAATTCCTGCCGCAAAGCGGATTGCGTTGAATATTCATCCCCGGCGCAAGCCAGAGCGTAATGCCGAATTCCTCCATTTCCTCTCCAACAATATCACCTGCGGCGCTGATAGCGTCCATATCCCAGGTTTGAGCAAGCAGTGTTGCGATGGGGATGGCTGTGCAATACTGATAATAATCCACCGCGTCAGCAGGACGCTCCGGCGCAGTCACGCCAAACAGCTTTTCCATTCCGCCTAAAGCGGATTCGCCCAGCCCGGGGATAATCTGATCCTTGCTATCCGCCACGAAGGACGTGGACAGTCGCAATCCTGCCGGGCCGTCTGCCAGCACGATGTTGGGAACCCCCCGGCTCTCAAGCAGAATGGAAGTGGTGTCACCCGCGGCACCGGGACAGGCAACGGACGCAGCGCCAATCACAGACGTACCGAAAAAGCCGCCTCTTGCTGTGCCCACGCACATTTCAGCCAGTTCTTCCGGTGTCAGCTGAGCGATCAGATCTTCTGTGGTTGCTTTTCCGCTGAGGATTTCCTCCATCGTAACTGGTTCTTTCCGAGAGATCGTTATCTCTTTCGGCGAATGAACATATTTTACCTCTTTGGTCGGAAGAATCGATGTGATCAGGTAGATTTCAACAGCCCGCTCCATTTCTTCTTTCTCCCCGGGATATGAGTACGGCACAGCGTTCGCGTTGGAAAGCTCATTCAGCGGTTCATCCAGACACAGCTTGTTCTCAAATTTTCTGGTGATTTTTTCATCATCCACCAGCATTGTGGCTACGATGTGTGTGTTGCGGGAATGATTGCCGATTCGGATATAATATTTCCCCGGTTCCAGAACAAACGCCGCCCGTGCTTCATCATAAGACGCCATCGCCCGGATCGGAAATGTGATTTTCAGCAATTCTGATTCGCCTGGCTGCAATACTTTTGTTTTGGAAAAACCGGCCAATTCCTGGTAGGGCTTTTCGATGACGCCTGCCGGAGAAGAATAGTACACCTGCACGACCTCGCGACCTGCGTACTGTTTTCCTACATTGGTTACTGTGACCTGGGCCTCCAGGTTTTCTCCTCTGATCAGGACGCCGGTGGAATGGATCTCGAACTCGGTATAAGAAAGACCATAGCCGAATGGGTAGGCCGGTTTGATGCCGAAAGTATCAAAATACCGGTATCCGACATAGATTCCCTCATGATAATAGGAATCATCCAAATTGCCGCTCAGGTGACTGAAAGTCGGGGCAGATGGATAATCCGAATAGTTTTCTGCCCAGGTCATGGCAAGATGGCCGGAGGGCGTTTCCTTGCCGGTCAGCACATCCGCCAGAGCGTATCCGCTGATGTTGCCGGCCTGGCTCATCAGGAGCAGCGCGCCGATTCCCTTTTTCGTGCGAAGGAATTTGGTATCTATCACTCCGCCCACATTCAGCACGACGATTATATTCCCATATGCATCGGCAAGTGCCTCGATGTTGTTTTTTTCAATGCTGGACAATTCATAGTCCCCGGGCGTGATGTTCCGGTCTGCCCCCTCTCCGGAATTGCGGGAAATGACGTAAATCGCCGCGTCCGCTCTGGTTTTTTCAATCTCTTCAGGCGTGATTTCAGGAGCCTCAGGCTCTCCCGGCCGCTGGGCAAGCAGCTCAATAAGCGCCGCCTGCCCTTTCTCCGCCAGAAGAGCCATGACCCGGTTCATGGTTTGCTCCATCGCCTGCTGGCAAACGCAATCATACTGATCCAGCCATTCTTTTGTTGTGATGACAAAGCCGGCCTCCTCCAAACCCTGCTCCACATTGATGATCAGCCTGGAATTGACATCACCTGACCCGATGCCTCCCTTGACCGTTTTACGCACGCCGCTGCCGAAGGCGGCAATCGTTTTTGCGTGCGCCAGGGGAAGCACATTGTGGTTTTCAAGAAGCACCATGCCCTGGGCAGCAATTTTTCTTGCCCGGTTCATATTCCGGATTTCCCGTGCACTCATCTCCGGGTTTTTTGTAGCGTAGATTTTTGCCATGCTGATCCTCCTGTGAAACAGACGCCCCTCATGTAGAAGAGGCTACATCAGGGGCGTCTTGTTCGTTCAATTGATTATTTGACTGACAGAATCCGGTTTAACGCCTCTGTATATTTTTCAGGCTCGAAAGCATTGACTCCGCCGCAGAAAGCTTCCCAATCCGCGTCGTCCGCGATATCGCGTTCCCCGGTAATGAATTCCGGCACGTTCTGGGCAAGATAGGTATAGTATTCGGAATCCAGCGTTGCCTTGATTTCAGCTTCTGCGCTGGTCAACTGAGCAACCAGTTCATTGCCGATCAGGGAATCGACGGGATACATGGACCACAGATCCATAGCGTGCTGATAGTAAGCGGGATAATCATTCTGCAGATTGCTCAGGTCTTCCAGACGAATGAACCGAAGCAGCGCGGCCAGACCAGCCACATCATCATTCACCAGATACAGGGGATTGCGCTTATACTTCCCGTTTTCGACCGTATAAGCTCCTTCGGAAAGGCCAAGGGTCTGATACAGTTCATAGGCGGCGGGACAAAGAGTTTCCAGTTCTTTCAGCTGATCTGCGTTCAAACCATAAGTAGCCAGCACAGAGCCTTCCGGGCTGAAGAAGTAATCCAGGAAGGTAAAGAGCGCGGGCAGGTCCTTGTCCTTCGCTTTGTCTGTGATGACGATCTGCGCGCCGATCAGGCCGTTTGCGTAGTAGTAGAAGGGCTCGATTCCCTGAACGTCTGCATCGCCGTACACATCATTGATCGGGCTGGGAGCGGCGAAAACAACGATGCCGGTACCCATCATATCAATGCTTTTGCCCAGCTGATTGTTCATACCGTACCAAGCGCCTACTTTGCCGGAATATACGCTGCCCGCATCAATCAGGAAGAACATGTCGTTTGCGTTCTCGTAGAAATAGGGATTCACCCAGCCTTTTTCGTACCAGGCATGCATGCATTCCAGGAAAGTACGATATCCTTTTGTTGTCGTTCCGAACACGGCTTGGCCAGTCACAGGGTCAATATACCAGCCGTTGGCACCGCCGAAACCGGATTCAAAATCACCAACGCCGTTGCCACCGCTGGCAGCAATGCTGAAGGCATAGCCATCGTCTATTCCTTCTTCATTCAACGCGGTCTGGAAGATATCCAGCATCCATTCCCAGTCACTGATGGTCATGGGATCAGGATTGCCGGAGGGGAACACCACGTTATCCACCCAGTTGTCCTGATCGTCCCAGCTTCCGGAGAAGGCTTCACCGGTCGTCGGATTCTTGCCGTATTTTACAACCCAGTCCCGGCGATACACCATGCCGCCCCAGGGCTCATTTCTCACTTCGCTGAGGGAATACAGGCACAGGTAGCGGGGTTCTCCGTTCACCAGGCAGGTTTCGCGGCCCTTCAGTTCGGGATGGCGGTCAAAGTAAGCCAGATAGTTAGGCATGTACTGAAGCACATAGTCGGTAATGTCCAGCGCCTGGCCGTTTTCAAACATCTCGCTGGCATTGGTATTGGCACTTTCCAGCACCATGATATCCGAATACTTACGGGTGGAAATCACCGTATTCAGATAGTCGCTTTCGGAACCCGCGGGAGGCATGATCACATCGATATCGACCTTCCGGGCGTTTCCGTTGCCGCTGGGATCCCATTCTTTGGCCATCGCGTATTGCAGGGGAGCCACTTCTTCGTATTCATCAACAGCATTAGTGCCGATATTGACAGAAATGGTGTAGGTGAACGAAGTGGATTTGCCAAGGTAACTGTCGCTGTCCGCTGCGTTGGACTCCGCAAAGGCTGTGCAGGAGAGCAGCAAAGCCAGAACTAGGACGAGAGCCGAGAGACACTTTTTCATGGATGATTCCTCCTTCTTTTTTAACCCTTTACGCCGCCAAGCACCATTCCCTTTTCCAGCTTTTTGATGAAGAACGGCAAAGCGATCAGGATCGGAAGCGTGGAAATGATGATGGCCGCGTATTGGATCAGGTAACGATCGTAATCGGGATTCCTGGATTTCAGGAATTCCGTTCCCGCGCCTGTCAGCTGCCTGACCCACAGCTGAAGAGGCCAGCGGGATTTATCGGTAGGAACATAGATGCTCGCTTCAAACCAGCTGTTCCAGCGCATGATCGCGGAGTTGATGGCCGTTACCAGCACCATGCCCTTGCCCTGCGGGAAGATGACACGGAACATGGTGGTCAGGTGCCCGGCACCGTCAATGGAAGCTGCTTCGTAGTACGATTTGTCAATGGAGGCGAAGGTGTTCATGACCAGCAGCATAAACATGGCATTGGTCGCGCCGGGGATAATCAGCGCCCAGCGGGTACCGGTCATGCCTAATTTGTCGATCACCATGTAGGTAGGCACAATGCCGCCGTTGAACATGGTGGTGATGATGACGAAAATGGTCATGAAACCCTTTAGTTTTGAGTCCCGGCACAGCACATAGCCGCCCACAATATTCATCAGAACACACAGCGCCGTACCGCTTACCACATAGATGATCGTGTTCAGATATCCTATCATCACAGAGGAATCACGAAACAGCAGCTCATATCCGCCAAGATTGAGATCCCCGACAGGCGTGACGACCATTCCTTTATGCGCGAAAAGCTGCTGGCCATTGGATATAGAACTCATCATCACATGCCAGATGGGGATCACACAGATGAACGCCGCTAACGCCAGAACAAGGATGATGAGCGCGTCGCCCAGTTTGCTTCCAAGGCTGCGGTTTTCCACCATGGAGCCGCGAAAAGAATCGTCCTCTTTTTTGCGGGTCTTGCGAGCCGTTAATTTAATCGCTGTCATGTGCCGCCTCCTCAGAACAGTGAATAATCAGCAAGTTTTCTGCTCAATTTATTGGATAACACGAGCAGCATCATGCCGACAAAGGACTGGAACAAACCGGATGCAGTGGAAATGCCGTAATCGATCTTGGTGCCAAAGGCCATGCGGTACGTATAGGTATACAGAACATCTGACACAGCATAGGTCTTGGGCATATACAGAAGCAGTACCCGGTCAAACCCCACCATAAACATGGTTCCGATCGCCATGGTCAATTGCATAATGCACAATTGCTTGATGCTGGGCAGCGTGATGTACCAGATCGTCTGGAAGCGATTGCACCCATCCAGCGCCGCCGCCTCCTTCATTTCTCCGCTGACCTTGGAAATGGCTGTGGTATAAATGATGGAGCCGTAGCCGAAGTTGATCCATATGCCCATCAGCGCGTAAATCAGCCAGAATACCGGGATATCCGTATTGGCCAGCCAGTTTTGCTCCTTCAGGCCAAGCGCGGTCAGCAGGCCGGTCACCGCGCCATCCCTGCCCAGGAACTCCGTGACCAGCGCGCAGACCACAACGCTGGAAACAAAGTAGGGCATGTAAGTCATGAGCTGTGTTACCCGCTTATACCGTTTGGGACGGCATTCGGAGAAAAGCAGCGCCAGGATGATGGGCGGCAGGAAGCCCAGAACAAGCGAGAGAACGGCCATGGCGACCGTGTTGCGGAGCGCTGTGGGGAAAGCGCTTCCTGAAAACAGCTTTTGAAAATTATCGAACCAGACCCATTCGCTGCCGAAGATGCCCTTGCCGATTTTGAAGTTTTCAAAAGCCATCAGTATCCCGCCCATCGGGATATAGTTGAAGATGATGAAGTAGATCGCCAACGGCAGAAACAGCAGATACAGCACGCCGTTCTTTTCAAAATCCTTTTTCCAGGATTCTTTTCCGGCGGTGATCCTGTTTGCCGGGCTTGCGGCTTTGCCAGACAAGAACATCCCTCCCTTGGTATGAATACGGTCCGTGTGAGTTCCTCACGTCGTATTCATCTTACCAGGGAGGGATGTTTTTCGCGAACAACCATGTATCTTTTCGGACAATCATGTATCTTATTTGTCGGATACATGAAATTTGGATCGGTATTCCTTAGGAGATATCCCATGAATTTCCTTGAAGCACTTGGCAAAATAGCCGGGAGAAGAAAAGCAGAAGTATTCCGAGATCAGCGAAATGGGGTAATCGGAAAAGCGAAGCATGTTGGCGGCATGCTCGCACTTTCTCCTGATAATATACTCCTGCAGTGTGATTCCTTCCGTTTCCCTAAATCTGCGTGCCAGATACGTTCTGCTGATGCCGATGGCCGGTCCGATTTCAGCGATGGTGACGTTTTTTCTGAGGTTGCTTTCGACAAAGCCTTTGCAGTCTTCAATGAAAGAATGGCTGCTTCTGGCGCTTTTTGCGTCGCTGACAGCTTTTGTCATATCATTCATTGCCCTGTAGCCAATCAACCCAATATTTTCTCCTCTGCTGACGCAATGTGAAATCTGCTGGAGATAGACGTCCCCGATTTCATACGCCCGCTCAGCATTCAGGCCGCCATCCACCGCCGCTCTCGTGATGAGGGTGATCATGGATACAAGCATATATTCTTCCGCTTTTGTCGCCGTATTCGCAAAAACGCCGGTCTCGTCAACATCGGGCATTTCTTCATCCAGCAGTTTCTGCGCGCCTTCAAGATCGCCCCGGCGAACAACTTCCATCAATTTGTTTTCCATATCGCGTCCGAATGCGTGACTGCGCTCATTGTCAGATTGGGACAGCTGATAACTCTCAACAGAGTGTTCAACCTGCCAATTCAGCATATTTCCTTCTTTGGTAAACAGCTGCACCTGCCTGTAATCCAGCTGCTTTTTATGAATGATATAGAAAATAAAGCACAAAAGCCGGGCAGTACGCCAAATATTCCTTTTGAGCAGCGCCTGTTCGGGTGAAATGCCATGCTCCGCTCTGAAGTCTTCCTCTGCGCTGTGAGGCATTGAATTCTGAATAAACGGTCCTGTCAGCATCCTTATTTTGCTGTCAAGCGGTATAATGCCATAAAATACAGCCTCTGTCTCAAAAAACAAACAGGGACTTTCCTCCTGACCGATAACGCCTTCCACACAGGAAAGCAAGCGCCTGTTTTTTTCCGGATTCAAAAATGGCGCTTCTTCCCCGGACGACTGCAGCATGTTCTCTTTGTTCCAGAGCATAACAGGAATGCAAAACAGTTCGGAAATCATCTCTATCAGGTAGCTGAACTCACTCCGTTGTTTCTCCACGTTTTTTCCTCCCTGTTCCACAGCGATTGGTTCATCATACTTTGAATCACAAAGTTGTATTCATCCTCTCCGGCTCAAAGCAGAAGATCACAAAGAAACATTTTGCGAATACAGTTGCGAATGATCGTGCAATTGTGCCTGAGCGTCGAAAAATGCAACAGTTTCTTTCATCACAGCGTAGCTTTCCGGCGTGCCTTTTCCAGCGGTGGCAAAGGCATGGAAACAATTTGGATAGCTTTTCCATACGATATTAACGCCTGCCGCCTCCGCTTTTTTAAGCAGTTCTTCTGAATCTTTCGCAAGGCTCTCGTTTTCATCCCAGGCAAGGAACACAGGGCACAGTCCCGTATAATTCGCAAAATACGGGGAAACATACGGATTCTTTCGTTCATCGGTTTTGCAGTACAGTTCGGCTAAGGCATTCAAGCCATTTGGCGTTATGGTAAAATCCTGATTCCCTGGAAAATCCCGATCAATCATCCCACTGAAATCGATCGGACAGGAATAGAGAGCGATTCCCGCAGGCTGGCTGATTCCGGCATCCCTGGCTTTGATCGCGGTAACGGCAGAAAGACAGGCACCAGCGCTTTCCCCGATCAAAAAAACAGGCAGGCGGGGATACTCGTGAATCACAGCCTGATACACCGCAAAGCAGGCATCCACAGCAGCTGGATAGGGATGTTCAGGAGACAGTGGATAACTGACAGACAACACTTTTCTCCCGCTTTCTTTCGCGAGGACTGACGCGTAACCCCTGGATGTAAAGGCATCTCCACAGATAAATCCTCCGCCGTGAATGTAGAAAATCAGATAGTCATTTTGCGCGCTGTCCGGGATGCTCCATTCCGCTTCTATTCCCGCATATTCTTTCTGTAAAAACGATACGCCAGGTTCAGTTGCCATTTGTTCCTGCGCCGCACGCACGACACTGCGCAAATGAAAGGGATCAAGCCGCCCATCAAATTTCGGCGTAAAGCCTGCCGAAATCATTTGCGTCATGACCTGTTTCAGGTTTTCCATCTGTTCACTTGCCATCTTTTCTTCCTTCCCGGCTCACAGTGTTTCCCCATTCGTACGAATGATTTCCGAATAATAATATCCTGAATCCTTGATGGTACGCTTCTGCGTATCGTAATCCACATGAATCAGGCCAAAACGCGGGCCGTACCCCGAGCACCATTCAAAGTTATCCATGAGACTCCAATGCTGATAGCCAAGCACCGGAATATCTTCTTCTACCGCCCGCTTAACGCCTTTCAGAAAATCACGAAGAAATGTTTTGCGAATATCATCATGAACGCAGCCATCCTCGCTGACAAGGTCCGGATTTGCCATACCGTTTTCCGTTACCATGACGGGCAGATGATACCGTTCCCAGTATTGCCGGATTGTCCAGTACAGGCATCTTCCGTCTATCACCCAATCCTGCATTGTCTTCGGATAATGTTCCGGATGATAAAGCTTCGGACTGATAAGAGGATTGGATGGCTGATATACGTTGACGCCGACAAAATCCATAGGCGTGGAAATAATGGAAAGATCTTCATCGCTGAGCACATTTTGCAGCAAAGGACTGGCTTTGCCCAAAGCAATAGGATCCATATACAAAGCATTGCTTCCTTCACCTACCTGTGACAGGAAGGATTTTTCTGCCGCGATCCTCAAACCTTCCTCGTCCTCTGTATCAGGTATATAAGTTGTGGCCGCCATCGCTAATCCAATAACAGGTTTCGTTTTTGCACTGCTTCTGATCATCCTCACTGCTTTTCCATGCGCAATCAGCATATTTCGCAGATAAACAGGATAAGAATCCACATCCTGCTTGAAAGGAGCAAAAGAGCCCATAACATAGGCCATTACAATAAAGACAGAAGGTTCATTAAAGGTCATCCAGTACCGCACCCGGTCCGAAAGGGCATCAACGACAGCCTTCACAAATTCGAGGTAGTATTCGATAATCCGGGGGTTTTTCCATCCTCCCTCTTCTTCTGCCCATACAGGTAAATCCCAATGGTACAGCGTCAGGAGCGGCTCAATTTCAGCTTTCCGCAGCTCGTCAACCAAATCCTGATAGAAGGCGATTCCTTTCGGATTGATCATACCCTTTTGCGGCATAATCCGGCACCAGGATACTGAAAAGCGATAGCTCTTCAGCCCTAATTCTTTCATCAGGGCCACGTCTTCCCTGTAACGATGGTAATGGTCGCAGGCTGTATGACAATCCTGACCGTTGCTGATATGTTCGCCCGCTACATCCCAAATGCTGGAACACTTTCCATCTTCATCCCATGCTCCTTCAATCTGCGCAGCGGCAGTGGCTGCACCCCACAGGAAATTCTTTGGAAAAGTCATGTGAATACTCCTTTCATAGCCGTCAAATGAAATGGTTCCTCCTGCTTTTTGAGCTTGTCTTCCTGGCTTTGTGAATACAGCGAACAGTTCAGAAGGCATTGTTTCACATCGTTCCAATGAATGCTCTCTCCGATTATAAAGAAAAAAGTAAAAGAATAATTCTATTTATTCGTTTATTTTTCAGTAAAATAGATTGACTTTAAGAAAAAGACTGATATACTACAATTAAAACTAATTTATGACAGTTTGGCGTATGGATATAAACGATGCAGCGATTGGAGGATGAGGATTATGCAGGAATACGAGGTGGCAGATAGGATCCAGCTATTCCGGGAAATGCTTTCATGCTGCCATAAGCTGATGCTATGTTCCTATGATAACACCTTCTATCATATTGGGTCTGAGACAGAAGAAGAAAAAGCAGCGGATGATTTGTTTTCGCTCTTCAGAAAGGATACGGACCTGGAATCGTCTGTTTGGGAGGAACACGCTCCCTTGCTGTTTAGCGTACAAATAGGCATCCATTGGCTTTGCTGCCCGGCGCAGGAGGATGCAGGTGCCAAACAGATCTACGTACTGGGGCCATTCTTTATGGAAGACTACTCGGAAGAAGCAATCAATACCTTTTTTTCTGCCGCTCAGGTTTCTGATGCCCTGCGCCAAAATGTCTGGAAGCTCATTCAAAAGCTGCCCATATTGAGCTGGGGACGCGTTCAGGAATATGCTATGATGCTCCACTATTTGCTGACGAACCAGAAGATTCACCAATCAGATCTGCGCTTCTTTGGTCCCACTGGAGCGACTGCCGCAAACACGCAGGAATTCACCGCCGTTGACACACATGGCACCTATCTGGCTGAACAGAAAATGCTGCGCATGGTTCGAGAAGGGGATCTGGATCTGATTCGCCATATTGATCGCATCGCCGTTACCGGTACAATCGGTCAGCTGGCCCGCCCCGGTGATTCCCTGCGCCAAATGAAAAACGCTGTTCAGGTCAGCATCACCCTTTTCTCCCGGGCATCCATCGAAGGAGGGCTGAGTCCTGAAACAGCACTTACGCTCTGTGATCGGTATTTTCAGAGTGTTGAAAACGCGAACTCGCTTTCCGAGTTAAGCAGCATTGCATACACGCTTCATCGCGATTTCGTCGAGCGCGTCCACATGGTTCGCACGCAAAGGCTGTCAAAAGAGATTGAGTCTGCGTGCGGTTATATTGAACGGCATCTGGAGGATGAACTGAGTCTGGAGAAGCTTGCGCATTATGCTGGATATGTGGATTATTATTTTTCAAAGAAATTCAAGCAGGAAGTTGGCATTACCCTGGCCGAGTACATTCGATCAAAGAGACTGGAACGAGCCGCTATGCTGCTTCAGTCCACCAATGAAGATGTCCAGGCAATTGCCATGCGGCTGCAATTTTGCTCTCAAAGCTATTTTACCGATAGCTTTCGGAAAAAATATGGTATCTCACCAAGCAAATACAGAAAGAACGGAATGCAGTCAGATGCACCGACGATCTTACGAGAAGGTATGACCGTCAAAATATGAAGTTTTCAAGTTTCATGGCCATCCCAACTGTTCTATCACAATCGGAAAAATGACCGTGGAAGCTTAACCATCCCAATCGTATTTTATAATGAATAAAAGAATATGAAAACAAACAGGTTGTATAGAATTTTGCGGATAATCTATACAACCTGTTTGTGAAAGCCTGACTTGTTTACTCTGAGTTTTTTGATTCCTTGATCGTCTTATTGGAAAGAGCAATGAAGCTCCCATCATGAGCAAAGAAAAAAAGACCAGCCATGCTCGAACTGCAAGTGGTCGTTCTTGGAAGTGTCGGAACAGCCATTTTCTGAATGCAATTTGAATGTAATTGTGAATGTAATTGGCGTTTTTCGTGGTTTTCCCATATTTTCTCAAATTGACAGAAACCGTTGAAAAATAAGGCTTTTTGGCACTTATATTGTTTCAAATTAATCGCCCGGGGACGCTTCAAGTCCTGTTTCCCGCACCACGGAAACCCTTGATTTACAAGGGTTTCCGATTTTTTTATGCGCGGAAATACCCAAACCTTACCCAAACGATACCCAATCATCACATGTTTTCAATGAAGGCCTGCATCCTGTTTGCCGATTCGCGGCGCATGGTGTCCGTCACGTGACCGTAGCGATCCAGCGTGAACGCTGCGGAATAATGCCCCATGTTTTCCTGCAGAGTCTTGATGTCATCTCCCGCCATGATGCTGTTCACCGCGAAGGTATGCCTCAGATCGTGCACCCGGTGATGCTCCAGACCGGCCGCTGCCAGAATGTTCTGGAATTCCTTCCAGATGGTAGGCTGCGAGTAATGACTGCCGTCTTTGTGGGTAAAAACCAGATTGGGAAACTCCCCCGGATTCCAAAGGTCGCCCATCAGGAGCCGCTGCTCCGCCTGGGCGATTTTGTGCTTCTTGAGCACCTGCATGATGTAGGGAGCGGGAGCAATGACGCGGGTCTTGCCGTTTTTGAGGGTGCCGAAGCGGTACTTCTGCCCCTTCTTGCGGGTCTGCACCAGCTGCTTTTCCACGTGGATCACTTCGTTCTCGAAGTCCACGCAGTCCCAGGTCAGGCCGATCAGCTCGCCGATCCGCATCCCGGTGAAGGTGGCCGTCAGAAACAGCGTCTCGAAGGGATTGCCTTTCAGCGCTTCGAACAGCTTTTTTTGTTCCGGTGCGTCCAGGGGAACCACCGGTTTCTCCATCACCTTGGGACGGATGGTATAGGTGGACGGGTTCTTCGTCAGATACTCCACCCGCATGGCCATGTCCAGCGCCCGGTGCAGGATGCCGTGGATGTTCTTGATGTACTTGGGGCTCACTCCATCATCCCGCATCTTGTTGTAGAATTTCTGGATCATGGGCGTCCGCAGATCCTTGAGCAGTACGTCTCCGAAGGCAGGCTTCAGATGCAGCCGCACCACGGATTCGTACTGGAGCGCCGTATTGGGCTTTACATCTGCCAGGTACTCCTTCAGCCAGGTGTCCAGCCATTGCCCCACGGTGATGACATCCTCCGGCCGGGGCTTGGGTGGCTCCTTGGGAGCGGCAGGTGGGGTAGCCGCCTGCCCTCCGTCGATGCCCAGCAGCGCTTTCATCTTCTCCCGGCACTCCTTCTGAGTGCGGGCGTAGACGCTCTTGCTGATCAGCTTGCCCGTCTTGGGATCGGTGCCCAGGGTGACCCGGGCCTCCCAGGTGCCATTGCTTCTTTTTCTCAGATTTCCTTCGCCGTTAGCACGCTTCAGCGCCATAGTTTTCTCCTTTCTTCAACCAATCCATCAGGGACTGCCGCGATATCAGGATCTTTTTCCCCACCTTCACGGACCGTACCTTCCCGGTGCGGACAACTTCGTACATGGAGGGTTTGCTGATCCCGATCAGCTCGGCGGCCTCGGAGACTGTCAGCGTGACTTTGTTTTCAGGCGAAGATTGTTGCGGTATATCGTTTTTAAGGTGCGCAGGCTCTGGACCGGGAGCAGCTTCATCGAATTGCAGAAGCAGCTGATCCACGATCTGATGTACCTGTTCATTAGTATAGAATCTCATATTCATATCGTCAATATCCTTTCACGCTTTAAAGTGATAAAAAGCTGTAAACTTTCTTTTTCCGAGCGCGCCTGCAGTTTTGTTACCGGTTTAGAACCCCGTTTTTGAGGGAGACGATATATTTATCGTCCGCCTTCAAAATCGCCCTTTTTCGCGCCCGGAACCCCCTTGAAAAATAAGGACTTTTTCTTTCCTAAAGCGTTTCAATCGGTAACAAAACTTGTTTGATTTCTGTGAAAACTCGTAATGCATAGAAGCGCTTTTTTCCCCGTTTTGATGCGTCCATGCGTCCGGTGATCGAGGCTCAGGGTTGGTCTTTCTCCCCTGGCGTCCGGACGCATGGACGCTTTGTTTGGGGCAAAAGTTGCTTTATGCGTCTTTGAACGGGTTGTCATCAGGATCGACCTTCTGCCATCCGCCTTGCATGTAACCCGACGGGCTGATGATACGAAGCTCAGTTCGGGAGACTTCATCCATTGTAATTCCAGCGAGCTTGAGGTACAAATCAATGTCATGTGAAAAGAAGGAATCCAGCATCGTTGTTGCCAGGGCAATATCATGCGCAGAACCTTCACCTTCAAGTTTTGTTATATTTTCATGTATTTCATCAAGCCAAATCTGTACCCTTGTGTTGACCCATGATGCAATAAAGGGCTTGTCCACATTAGCGATTGCAATTGATAACGCAAGTTCTTCAGTTAAGGATTTAGCCCTGAATCCTTTTCGTATTTTCTGAAAATCTCGTTCGTTGTGTTTGAACAATTCCTTGAAATCTCTTCCCCCCATGATTCCGCAGAGGTTTACCTTTTCTTCCTGAGTGAGGAGTTCAATGTAATTCATAGCGATTCTCCTTATCCATTCGTATTCATGCGGCGATAGGTCTCTTGCAATCTGCGGTATGCCTGCTCATCTATGGCATTATTCTTTATACACATTCGTATCCATCGGCATATTGTTGGATAGGAGCGCATGCCTGCTAATATATTGCGTAAAGAATGCGGGGCTGGGATTGCTACCCCGGATACGTTGGTAATATGCTTTAGCATTTCGACATCTTCGTTGATCCTGATTAACCGTTGCTTTTTAAAGTTAATCTGCCAAATGACATCAAAGCCGATCATAATTTGAATGCTGATACCAAAGGCTAACCCGTCCAGTTCCATGTATTTATCAGCTGTTATCTTTCGCTTATCTACAACATGGCTTTTGTTGGAAATAATAAGTTCTCCGTCAAATGATGATTTGATACGCAGCGTTTTATTGTGAGGTAAGATATTCGCTTCACCAGAAGCAACTGCACCGCCCGTAAGGTCAGTAACCGATACTTCTGGCACCATGCCCATCTGATCAAGCGGCTCTCTCCAAAGGTATGTGTATTGTAATGCCCGTGTTCGACCGGCAGAAATTAACTGCTGCCTTCCGGCACACGATACCTCGTACAGTCTGGTTTGCGATGAATTATGACTCAACTGACGCAAAGCTACAGAAGGGAAGGTTTTGACCGCTGACACGTTGCCTTCGACCAGCATGTACATATTGTTTTGATTGTGTTTAATTACATAATTTCCTTCGATGAATAGCGGCCATACCGGGTGCAGTGAAACAGGATGCTCAGTCAAGCGGCAATGAAAGTCAAGATAGAACCGAGCAGCGGCTTCGTTAAATTCTGCCGCATAAATCTCATATAGGCTCCATGTTTCCCACCCGGTTCGCTTCTGCAGGATTTCTCGTATGGTTATGCCGTTATATGCTTTCACATACAGGTGGCCGCGTTTTAATAGATAGTATTCTTTCCCGATCTCAACATCAGCATCATATGAAAGCTTTTGCCCAGAGCTTTTTTCAAATAATGCTCCTTCCGGATCTATACCATTGATTTCCGCCGGCCAGAATTCACGAATTTGATCATTGCCGTTTTTGAAATTGAGCGCATACTTTTCAAACGGTCTATCACCGATCGGAAGATAGGTTATACTATCAGAATTCAGCCGTTGTTTGGCGAAAACAAAGGATACGTCAGAGGCCCCCTTTGGTTTGATTTCAATGCGAAAGTCTTTGCTAAGAGAACTTATTGGGGCACGAATCAAACCAAGCTCAAACCTGTAAGAAGATGATGATATACTTGTTATGCGGATTGGCAAATCGTGCTCTTGCGAGCTATAAGAGGGAGTGTATCCGGACCCAAATGTACGTTCAGGACAATCTTTACTTTTTTCATACGCACTATGTTTGAAATAGCGTACATTAATGTCGCCATCAGTAAGCGTAACGTATTGTCCGCAGAGTTCGCACATAAAAAGCCCGCTGCGAGCAGATACAGTTCCGCCTGGATGTAACCTGGCTGCCTGCTCTGCTGTAATCCGTTTCCAGCCATGATCGGACCACATACAGACATGTGTTAATGATGCCATGTGCGTTACTCCTTAATACTTTCTGCTTCAGTATCCAACGAATTACCACAGTGTTCACAATACATCTGATTATTGTAGTTTTAAATTTCCCCATTCATTACAGGCGGTTTCTTTCAATCGCCTTTATCATGTATCATATCGGCGTATGTTTTCAATGTCGCATTCCCTAACTGCTTTGCTTTTTCGATACATCCCTTTGTAAATCCAGACTTCGAGAAGAGAAAGAAATGCTTTTTCTGATAAGCGAAAAGGTTGCTGCGCTCTATCAGCGTTTCCAGCACGCCGAGATCAACTTTTTCGTTGGTCCATTTGCATTCGGCAAAGATGGCGGTATTTTTGTCCTGCTCGCCCATAATGTCAATTTCTGCCTGTCGTTTATGGACAGGATCGTTGCCCCACCAGCGGCCCAGGGAAGTGAATTCCACCGGGGACTTTCCGCTCAGCAGCAGCTTCCAAAGGTATTGCTTGCAGATTTCCTCAAACACCTTGCCCATGTAGTCGGAAAGGTACGGTTCGATGCGTTGATATACCAGGTCTGCTGCGCCGCGGGAGATCAGGGAAGCATTCTCCGGCACAAACCGGTACCAGAAGCGGAACATGTTGTCGTCGATGAAATAGATCGCCTTTTTTGACGCTTTCTCTCCGTAAGGCAGCTCCTTTTGCACGATGCCCAGCGTGATCAGGTTTTTCAGGTAGGTGGAGCAGACGTTGGTGTCTTCGCCAACTTTGCCTGAGATCTCCGACATGCGGGATGATCCGGTGGCAATGGCGGTAATGATGGCTGTATAGATGGCCGGCTCCCGGACCTCCTGTTTCAGCAGATTTATGGGCTCCTCATAGATCGAGGAAGTGGCGTCCAGGAAGGTGTTTTTGATATTCTCCTCGATGCTGAGCTTGTCGCTCATCTGTAGAAGGTATTGCGGAGTGCCACCCATGATCCCGTAAGCCAGGGCTTTGTCCTCAGCGGAGAAGTTCTTAAAGTAACCGCAGGTCTCCGCAAAATTAAAGGGCAGCAGCTTGATTTGCGCCGTTCTCCTGCCGTACAAAGGTGCTTTGTAAGCCAGTACATGATCTTCCATATAGGACATGGACGAGCCGCACAGGATCAGCATCAATTTGGAATGATCCTTATATTTGTCGATCAGCAGCTGCAAAGTGGAAGCGAGGCTCTTGGAAGCGCGGGCCACATAGGGGTATTCGTCGATGGCCAGGATCAGGCGTTCCTTCTCGGACAGCCTGAATACCATTTCCAGGGCAGCCTGAAAAGAGAGGAAAGACATATCCCCATCATAGCCGCTGGCATACTCCATGATGCTTTTGCTGAAGTTCTCCAGGTTCTGCTTGGCGTTGCTCTCGACGCCCATGAAATAAATGGTGGGTTTGCCATCGATGAAATGGTTGATCAGCGCGGTTTTTCCCACGCGGCGGCGTCCGTAAAGAACGACAAACTCAAACTTGCCGGAATCGTATAATTTGTTCAGGGAAGCGAGCTCCCGCGCTCTGCCGATAAACATGGACAGCACCTCCAATTAAGGCTGTCTCTACTATATCACTCCGGCGCAAATAAGTCAAGTACGATTCGGCAAATCGTGAATGACTAGACAGTGTCTACCTGAGATCAAGCCAAAACAGCCAGCCAAATAGCGATGCAT
>OLSD01000435.1_pt1 | contig 43103 bp, 19 predicted proteins | sample 1672211 | NCBI WGS metagenome assembly OLSD01 (sample SAMEA3136659, study PRJEB25190) | human gut metagenome | reverse complement strand
TCGTTTTCTTCTGGTTTTCCCTGCGCCTGCACCGTGCCAAAGGCCGGTAAGATCGGTTGGGCAATTCCAGGGTAACTGTTCAAAAATTGGGCACTCCCTCAAAATTGTCCATTGTCCCGCTTTCCCTCGTTCGGTACAATAGCGTTATTCGCCCTCCGTGGGTTCTGGCGCTTGCATCCGCCTGGCCCGCAGCAGGGCGCGTTTGCCCGAACCATTGAGCAGCACGCACACCCGGAAAAAGATGCGCTTGATGTCATAGTCCATCCCGGCGTCCATCCAGTCCAGCAAGGCCCCGACCACAGCGCACTTGTAGAAATGGGCCATGATCTCGATGTCCTCCTGGGGCACGTCCAAGCCCTGGGCAGCGTTATCGAAGTACCCCTCCGTCAGGCGCTGGGCACCCCGGTCCAAATAGGCTTGGAAGTCCTCCCGCGGCAGATAACGGTAGATGTGCAGCAGGGCCTTTTGATGGGCCTTCATGTAGTCTAACAGCGCCCGGATGCAGTCGACGGGTGACTTGGGGCTGTAATACCGCCGGACCAGCTCGTCCATCACCTCCTCCAGGATCTGCTGGAGCAGGGTGGGGATGTCCCGGTAGTGGTAGTAAAACGTGTTGCGGGCCACCCCGCACTGGGCCGCGATCTCCCGCACAGAGATCTTGCTGATGGGCTTTTCCTCCAAAAGCTGGGAAAAGGCTTCGCAGATGGCTTGCTTGGTTCGGTCCATGGCATACTCCTGTTTCTGGGGGCGTTGGCCCCCGGTTCTTTTTTCTATTCTAGACGAATTCGGCCGCCAATGCAACTGCGTCTCACCCTTGCGGCGGCAACCGACAGCACAAAATCACAAGAGGTTTTTATGAACATAGCCATTCTTACCGACACCAACAGCGGCATCTTCCCCGCCGAGGGCCAGGCCCACGGCATCCACGTTCTGCCCATGCCCGTGATCCTGGACGGCAAAACGTATTACGAGGGGGTCAATCTGACCGCCGAAGCCTTTTACAAGCACTTAGAACAGGGTGGCCAGGTCTCCACCTCCCAGCCCGCTCCCGGCGATGTCCTGTCCCTCTGGGAGGGCCTGCTGGCCGACTATGACGAGGTGGTCTACCTGCCCATGTCCAGCGGTCTCAGCGCCTCCTGCCGCTCTGCCATCGGCCTGGCGGAGGAGTTCGGCGGCAAGGTCCAGGTGGTGGACAACCACCGCATCTCCATGACCCTCCGGGACGCCGTCTACGACGCGAAAGCCCTGGCTGACCAGGGCCAGAGCGCCGCCCAGATCAAGCAGGCCTTAGAGGAAACCGCCGCCGACTCCATGATCTTCGTGGGCGTAGAGACGCTCAAGTATCTCAAGGCCAGCGGCCGCGTCACCCCCGCCGGGGCCGCCCTGGGGGCCGCCCTGAACCTCAAGCCTCTGCTCAAGATCGAGGGAGGGCGCTTAGACGCCTACGCCAAGGTCCGCGGCATGACCAAATGCAAGCAGAAAATGCTCCAAGCCATCCAAGCCCTGGCCCAGGACTACGCCGCCAAAGGCTGGTCCATCACCATCGGCGCCGCCGACAGCCACCCGGACCCCGCCGCCGGCGAGGCTTGGACCGCCCAAGTGGCGGAGCTTTTCCCCGGCTGTGACATCCAATACCGCCCCCTCCCCTTCAGCATCGGCTGCCACATCGGCCCCGGCGCCTTCGGTCTCACCGTCAGCCGCCGCCTGGCCCGCTAAATCTCAGTAAGTAGAAAAAGATCCGACGTCCCCACCACAAGGGACGCCGGATTTTTCTTGCTCAGAATTTATGGCTCCTGCGGCTTCTGCCCCTGCTTAAAGCGGGCCGCCTCGGAGATAAAGATCATCCCGCCGATCGACGTGTAGGGCAGCACATACAGGTCCAGCACCCCATAGGTGAACTGAGACACCGCGAACCACAGGAAGTAGCTCAGCCGGAAGCCGAAGAAAGCCCCGCGGAAGCCCTTCGTGCTGGCCATGCCCCGCCGGAACGCCTGGCCCAGGGAATACTCCGGGTGGGCGCAGAGGCAATAGCGCACGGGCAGCAAAACGCTGTGGAGCCAGAAGGTGAACAGCGCCGCCACGATGGCCAGAGCGCCCGCCCCCATCTGGAGCATGGAGCTGGCGCTGGTGTAGGCATCCAACGAAGGCGTGGTGGTGTAAAAGAGGTAGTATAGGTACAGGCTGGGGAGCGTCGCAACGACGCCAATGGCCCGGACCAGGACTGTGATGACAAACTCGACCACAATGGCCTTGCCCATCCGGCCGCTCTGCCGGTACCACTGGCCCACGGCCTGGACGTTGCCCTGCCCCGTCCGTATCACGTTCCAATACTGCTCCATGGCCCCCAGCCGCAGAGGGGCCAGCAGGGCCAGGCAGAGGAGGTTAATGAAGACGAACACAGCGATCTGCCGGTAGGTCAACGGGATGGCCAGGACCGTCTGGGTCAGGTCCATGCGGAAAAGAATGCTGAAGCCCTGGTCATTGAAGAAGATGCCGCTCTGGGTGCTGCTGTAATCGGCCAGGTTCATCACGCCGTAGCTCAGCGTGCCCCCGGCCAGGTAGCGGATGCCGTAAAAGGCCACGCTGATGCACACCAGCAGCAGCGTCACCCGCATACAGACCGGGTGCATCATGATGCGCTTGGCCACAAACTTGATCTCCCGCCGGTGGGGGAAGCGCGGGGGCTGGTTCGGCGGGGTCGCCCAATTCATGTTCTGGTTGGGCGGTGGGGTCTGATTCGTCATAGTGTTTCCTTTCCCTGGGGTCACAGGCCGTACTGGGCGGCGTCCGCCGGGTTGACCAGGATGACTTTGTCCCGGCTGCGGTAGACGCTGGTGCTCTCCAGCTTGGTCTCTTTGTGGGTGCCGTTTTCATAGAGGTTGCGGTAGACTTTTACGGTGTAGCCGGTGTAGGGCGTCACACTGACCTGGGTCGTGCCGACAGGGACGCTGGCGTCCGTTTTATACACGGTCTTATAGGGCGTGGTGCCCACGACCTCATTGGTCATCTCCACAGTGATGTTGTCGCTCTTGGTGCCCACGATGTTCACCGTCAGCGACCGCCCGGAGACAGAGGCCAGAACTTTCAGCGGGAAGGGCGTGTTGTTCTTAAACTTAAAGTCCTTTGCGCCGTAGTAGACCGTGGCGTCCATCCCTTCCGGGACATAGCGGGTGATATACCCGTGGGGATAGCGCTCGGTGATCTGCAAATTGGCCCGCAGCGCCGCCAGATAGACGGTGGAAGAGCCCTGACACACACCGCCGCCCGTCTCCTGAACGCTCTCGCCGCCGACGTAAGCGGGGGCGGGCAAAAAGCCGCGGGAGGCCTGCCGGCTGCCCACCAGGCCGTTGTAAGAGAATTCTTCGCCGGGCATAATGACCGCGCCGTTAAAGAATTTGGCCGCCAGCTTAATATTTTCCACGCGGTTGACCGTCCCGGCGATGTTCGTCGTGCAGGAGCCCAGCGTATCCTGATAGAGCTGACCGGAGAGGTCGGCCACGGTAACCGTGGGCTGGGTGATGGTCAGGGGCAGAGAGCGCTTCTCGCCCCAATCCATGGCGTCAAAGGTCTTCTGGGCCTCGTCGGCGTCAAAGCTCACGCCCACGCTGTCCTGCTTAAAAATTTTCTGTGCCTTGTCAAACTGGGCGTTCTGCACCGGCTTCTCGATCTGGGTCAAAATATTCGCCAGGTCCAGGGTCTCCGGGGGCAGCTGCTCCAGGCGGATATCAAACTGTGCCTGCGCCCCGGAGAGGGTGACGATGTCGTTCTCCCCCAGGTGCGCTAAGATCTGGTCCTCGATGACCTGCTGATCCACTTTGTTGCCGGGGGTGCCTTTCACCAGGACCAGGTCCGTCCCGCTGACCTCCCAGCTGGGGGCCACCGGCTCCCGGCCCAGTTCCTCCTGAATGGTCCCCAAAATGGTCCCCAGGTTGTCGCTGTTCTGGTAGACCGGTAAAATTTCGCTCCCCTGGTTCAGGCACTTGAGATACCAGCCGCCCCGCGCCAAGAACGAGGCGTCCCGCCCCACGGCCCAGGCCCGCTCAACGGTGGCCGCGCAGTCGATGGCCACGCTGGAGAGGGGGACCTCCACGGTCTGGATCTCCCCCTGGTCTGTGGAGACGGTGAAGACCACGCCCCGCGTCTCGTCCAGGGGAACTTCCTGCACGGCCTTCTCCAAGGCCGCCTGGGCCTCTTCCTTGGTCATGCCGCCCAAGTCCACCGCTTCCACGGTGACGTGGGGATAGATCACGTCGCGGCCCGCCGCGCCGCATAAGATGCCGTACCCGACCAGCAAAGCCACGACGATCAGGCAGACAACGAGTACTATTTTTTTCTTGCCGGACAGGCCGCTGCCTGCCCTACGGGTTCGATCCATAGTGTGCCCCTTTCCCCTGGTCTCTCTTCTGGTCTGTGTTCTCTTTTTTTCCAGAAAATGCACTTCTTCGACACAGGGATGATTGGTCTATATTATATGAAATCTACCCGGAAAAATCAACCGGCCCAGGCGGGATATTTTACATCTCAGCGTTTTTCCCGCGCCGCTCTGTTTTTTCGGAGCATCTTTACATTTTCTGACCCGTCTGCTATATTGAACCTAACAAAAAATAAGTACAGAAAGGGGATCTCTCCCATGCAGATCAACACCGTCTGGGCGGCCTATTTCAGCGCCACCGACACCACCAAAAAAGTGGTCACGCAAATCGCCCGCCGCCTGTCCCAGCAGCTCCAATGTCCCATGCAGACCTTCGACTTCACCCTCAAGCACGTCCGCAAAACCCCCAAGGCCTTCGCCGCCGGGGACCTGGTGGTCTTCGGCACCCCGGTCTACGCCGGGCGGGTGCCGAACCTGCTCATCAAGTACGTTGCGTCCGTCCAGGGAAATGGTGCTCTCGCCGTCCCCGTGGTCTGCTACGGCAACCGGAACTATGACGACGCTCTCTCTGAGCTGCGCCTGACCCTGACCGCCGGGGGCTTTCATCCCGTGGCCGGGGCCGCCTTCTCCTGCCAGCACTCCTTCTCCCTGACCCAGGGGGCCGGTCGCCCGGACATCAGCGACCTGACCATCGCCACCGGCTTTGCCGACCAGGTCTATCACAAGGTCGAGGCACTCCCCAGCGCAGAGGCCTGCCCGCCCCTCTTTGTGAAGGGCAACGACCCCGTGGGGCCCTACTACACCCCCCGCGACCGCCACGGCAACCCCATCAACATCCTGCCCGTGAAGCCCAAGACGAAGGATACCTGCACCCAGTGCAGCCGCTGCGCCAAGGAATGTCCCCTGGAGGCCATCGACCCGGCAGACGCCCACAACATCGTCGGCAAGTGCATGAAGTGCAACCGCTGCGTCCGCCACTGCCCCAAGCACGCCAAGTATTTCGACGACCCCAACTATCTCTACCACAAAACGGAGCTGGAGGAGCAATACACCTGGCCCCGCAAGGAGCCGGAGCTGTTCCTCTAATCAAAAAACAAACGTCCTGCCAAAAGCAGAAGTCCCGCCGCTTTCCCCCGCGGCGGGACTTCTGTTCTGCTATGGCAGCCGGCTCTCCAGGCAGTACCCCCCGCCGCGATACGACGTGATGACCACCGGAGCATCGTCATCCCCCAGCTTTTGCTTCAGGCGGGAGATGGTCATGCGCAGGGCCTGGGGGTTGTCGGCCATGGGCTGCTGCCAGATCTCCTGGTAAAGCTCGTCCGCCGGGACCGTCTGGCCCCGGTGGCGGGCCAGATAGAGGGCCACGGCAAACTCTTTCTGGGTCAGCATCAGGTCCCGCTCGCCCAGATAGGCCTTGCTGGAGAGCAGATAGAGCTTGAGCGGGCCGCAGTGGACGCACCGGCGCATCCGCTGCCCCGCCCGCAGGCGGGCCTCCACGCGGGCCACTAAGACGTTGAGGTCGTAGGGCTTGGGCAGGTAGTCGTCGCCCCCGGCGGTGAGGCCCTGGATAATGTCCTCGTTCTCCCCCAGGGCGCTGAGGAAGAGGATGGGGATGTCATAGTTTTCCTTGATCTCCCGGCAGAGGGTCAGGCCGTCCCCATCGGGCAGAAGAATGTCCAGGACGATCAGCTCCACGTCATGCAGGCGCAGCTGCTCCCGGCAGGCCTGTACCGTGGCCGCCTGCAAAACCCGGCAGCCCCGCATGGTCAGGGCGGCGGTGTTGATGTCCATGATGTGGGGGTTGTCCTCGACCAGGAGGACCAAAGGTTCCTTCATGCGTCATCCCTCCTCTGGGTGCGTTGGGTTCGGTCAGTCCGGCTGCGCGGCCTCCGGCGTGCAGGGCAGCAGGATGCGGAAGGTCGTGCCCCCCGGCCCCGTCGATGCCAGGGTCAGGGTGCCGCCGTGGTACTTCACCACGTCCTGGCAGATGTACAGGCCAATGCCGCTGCCGCCGTCGCCGCTGTATCCCTTGTCGAAGATATAGGGGATGCGCTCCTCCGGGATGCCCTCCCCGGTGTCCTCTACCAGCAGGCGGACGGTATCGAGCGCGAGGTTCCCCCGACCGGGGAGCAGGCTGGCCCGATAGGTGATGGTGCCCCCCTGGGTGTGCTTGTTGGCGTTCATCGTGAGGTTAATGAGCAGCTGGAGCAGCATCCCCCGGTTCCCGGAGATACAAAGCCCCGCCCCGCCGGTGCAGACCAGCCGGTTCTGCCGCTTGTCCAGCAGGGGCTGGCAGACCTTTGCCGCCGCCTCGAAGAGGGACGGCAGCTCGATCAGCTCCGTCTGCGTCTCCCGCCCGCCGCCCTGCGACAGCTCGATCAGCTCCGAGACCAGGGCCGACAGGCGCTGGGCCTCGGACGAGACCACCGTCATGTGGTCCTGCATCCCCTGGTCTGCCTGACCCTGGGCCAGCTGCCAGTTGGTCAGCTGGGCGTAGCCGCTGATGACGGTCAGGGGCGTTTTCAGCTCGTGGGCTATCTGGTGCAGGAAGTCTGTTTTCAGCTGGTTGAGCTGGGTCAGGACCTGCTGCTGCCGTCGGCTTTCGGCCAGATCCTCCCGCTGGCGGTTGCTCTGGACGCCGATGGCCACCGCCATGAGAAACACGAACAGCAGCATATAGGGCGGTGCCGTCCCCCGCCGGGTCACGGCCAGCATGATCCGCCCGAACCAGGCCTCATACACGTCCGCCCCCAGCAGCAGGGCGTAGCCCAACAAGACCAGCCCGTCCTCCCAATGCACCGTCCTGGTCCGGATCAGACGCCGGATCAGGCAGAAGATGAGATAGTCGAAAAACGGCACGGAGACATCGTAGCAAAGCCGGGTCAGCTCCTTGACCTGCTGGGTGGGCAGGATAAAATGCAGCGCCGACAGCACGCCATAGGCCCCCACATAGCACCAGACCACCCACCGCTTCGCCGCCCCTCGGTAGAGGTTGGCCAGCAGGAGCAGCAGGGCAAAGGTCTGCAAGGCGATCATCCACACCAGGAACCGGTAGGCAAGCGCCCAGTTATACTCCGGATGCAAGAGATGCACCACGTAAAAATTCTGGTTCCGCATCCCCATGAGCCAGCAGGTCAGGGCCAGAAAGCCATACTTTGGCCCCCGCTGGATGGCCGCCAGCAGCAGGAAGCAACAGCCAAACAGACACAGCCCGCCGCTGAGGGCCAGGGAATACAGGTCGTTCCCCCGCTGCATCTCCTGGGTCTTTTCCGGGGAGGACAGATACAGCCGGGGCAGACTGCCGCCCTCCTTGTGGACGAAGTTGGCGTACTGGCAGACGATCTCCACCCGCCCGTCCTCGCCGGTGTAGATGGGGATGTCCATGTAATTGATCCGCGCCTCAGACGCTGCCGCCGTGTCCGCTACCTTGCCGATCTCCAAGACCTGCTTGCCATTGAGATAGACGCGGGTGCTGTAATCAAAGGAATACCCGCTGAGCACCAGATACTGCCCCGGCTGGGCCAGCAGCTCCAGGCGATAGGTCCCATAGGGGACGCTCTCGTCATGCGCCCCGGTCTCCCGGCCGCGCAGGTCTGCTTGGGTGCTGGCCAGCGTTTCGGGGTAGAACGTCCAGTCGCTGCCCAGGGTGTAGACGGTGTGGGCAAAGTCCGCCCCGCGGGCGTCCAACACGCCGTCCGCCGGGGTCAGCTCCCCCGTCGCGTCCTCCTGGCTGGAAAACAGCCAGACCATGGCGCACAGCACCATCAGCACCGCCGGGAGCAGCAGCAACCAGGTCTGTTTTTTCGGTTTTGGCATGGGACGCACCCCCTCCGGCGCAGGAAGGCCCCATCCTGTAGGATACTCTCCTACAGGAAAAGGGGGATCCCCCTTTTCGCGCTAGTTCTTGACGATCCTTGGTTCAAAACCAGGGAAATCAAAATGTATAGGCACAGTATAACGAACCCCGTCTATCTTTGCAAGCAGGGTATGTTCCCGATCGGGTTTTCACATGCGCGGTGGGGCAATTTTCTCCATAAAAAACAACATTCTCTCTCCGGATAGGATCTATATCCAGAGAGAGGATGTTGTTTTTCTTTCCCCGTGAGACAAACCCCACCGGACAGAGAGAGTCTCAAGCTCCCCTTCCCGAACTGTCCGGCACCTTCTGCCTCTTAGGTGTGTTTAGTATGCCATAAAAAGCGGAGCTTGTATATCCGTCCAAAGTATGAGAAGGCGATCGATCTCCGTCAAAATCACGAGTATTTATCCGCATGGACACTAGGTGACACTTTGTTTTTTGGTTTGCAAACTTTGTTAGTCCGTGCTATACTGATTTCAAGATATTAAACTTTATAAAAAGGGGGGATCCCCCATGGAAGCCTTTACATTCCTGTCCAGCCTCCGGCGGAGCCAGGCTCTGATGCGCCTGCTGGGACACCGGCAGACGTATCTGTTTGAATACTTTACCGTGCAGGACACCATGGTCATCTACAACAAGGATATGACCGTCTGGCGGAAGATCGAGCATTACCTCGGCGGGGACCAGAGCATCAGCCAGGGCCAGCTCCGCCCCGAAGACAGCTGGCAGATGCGGGAGCTGCTGACGGGCAGTCTCCACGGCCCCATGGAGCTGCGGGGCATCCGAACGCAGGGCGAGGAGACGGTGTACGAGGTGGACGCCGTCCCCTCTGAAGACGAGGCGGCCGGAACGATCTACCTGGGCTACATCCGGGACATCACCCTGGAAAAGGCCAAAGAAAAAAGTCTGCGCCAGCAGGCCCAGCGGGATTCCCTGACCCTGCTGTACAACAACATGACCGGCAAGGCCCTCATCGACCAGTACCTGCGGGAGAAGGACCCCTACGCCTCCTGCGGCCTGCTGGTCATCGACGTGGACTTTTTCAAGAATGTCAATGATCGCTACGGCCATCTCTTCGGGGATAAAGTCTTGCAGGAGCTGGCGCATTTGTTGCAGACGCTGTTCAGCAAGAAAGATATCCTCGTCCGGGCCGGCGGCGATGAGTTTCTGGTCTTTCTGAAGGTCTACATTAGCGAAAGGATCCCCCCCAATGCATCGGGCGTCACCGTCAGCGCATCGGAGATCACCTACGGTCAGACGCTGAACGAAAGTAAGCTTACGGCCACCGGCACGATGAAACACCCCGGCACCGGAGAAGAGGTCAAGGGCACGTTCGCGTGGAAAAATGGCACAGTCAAGCCAGACGCAAGCGACAGCTATGAAGCCGAATGGACGTTCACCCCGGCTAAGGGCTACGAGGAATACGCCCCCACGACCGGCGAAGTGGCCGTCAAAGTGAACCCCAAGAGCATCGAAGGTGCAAAAGTCGCACTGGGCGATAGCCTGACTTACAAGGGCAGTGAGCAAACGCAGGCCGTCACCTCTGTTAAACTGGATGAAACGACCCTGACCGCTGGCACAGACTACACCATATCCGGCAACACCGGCAAGGATGCCAAGGGCTACGAGCTGACCATCTCCGGCACGGGCAACTACACCGGCGAAGTCAAGCAGGCGTACACCATCGCACGCAAGGCGGTGACGGCTACTGTAACTGTCACTGGCAGCTACACTTACACTGGCAAGGCTATTGAACCGACGTTCACCGTCGAGGATGAAGGTACGACCATCCCCGCAAGCGAATACACGGTTTCTTATGAGAACAACACCAACGCAGGCACGGCTAAGATCATTCTCAAGGATAATGATGTTGGCAACTATATCGTCAGCGGCGGCGCTGAGTTCACCATCGACAAAGCCCAAGCAACGTGCACGCCCCCCACGGCAAATGACTTGACCTACAACGGCACTGCACAGCAGCTCTTCGGCCCTGGTTCCACGCAGGACGGAACACTAGTCTATAGTATGCACCACTATGGAGGCTACGTCGAGTACGGCGATTTTTGTGCTACCAGCGCAAAAAATTACACCATCTGGTATAAAGTGATGGGTGACAGCAACCATACAATGTCTGAAGTAAACAGCATCACAGTGACGATCAAACCAGCTCCCCTGACCGTTACAGCAAAGGACCGGAGCGCCTACGTCGGCAGCGCCGTTCCCACCCTGCCTACGGAGCTGGTGGAAAACACCGACTACACTGTGACTGGTCTGTTCAAAGAAGATAAGTTGACGAAGACCCCCAAGCTGTCCTATGTGGCCACACCTGACATGAGCAAGGTCGGCGAGTTTGTCGTCAATATCAGCGAGGCAGACGCAGGGAGCAACTACACAATCACCTACGTCCCCGGCAAGTTGACCATCACCACCCGCCCCTCTTCCGGCGGCTCCGGTAATACCGGTACCAAGACGGACACCGTCAAGAACCCTGACGGTTCCACCACCAAAACGGAAACCAAAGCCGACGGCTCCAAAACCGAGACGACCACCGCCACCACCCCCGGCGGCTCCACCGGCAGCACCGTCACGAAGACCGATACCAAGGGCAACACCACGACCGAGGCCAGCGCCAAGCTCAGCGACCGGGATGTGAAGGAGGCGCAGGAGAAGGGCGAAGCCGTAACCGTTCCCGTGAAGGGTATTGCGGCAGCGAAGGACGCCAATGCCGCCACAAAGATCAAAATCGACGTGCCGAACGACGCCAACAAGACGACCGTCGAGATCCCGGTGGAGAACGTCACCTCCGGCACGGTGGCCGTCATCGTCCATGAGGACGGCACGGAGGAGCTCGTCAAGGACAGCAAGCCCACAGAACACGGCGTGCAGCTGGAGCTCAGCGGCAGCACGACGGTCAAGATCATCGACAACTCCAAGACGTTTGACGACACCAAGGACCACTGGAGCCGGGACGAGGTGAACTTCGTGGCCGCCCGTGAGCTGTTCAACGGTGTGGGCGGCAACCAGTTCGGCGTGTCCCAGCCCATGACCCGCGGCATGGTCAATACGGTCCTGGCCCGCCTGGCCGACGTGGACACCACCCCCGGCCAAGGGCAAGCCTGGTACGAGGTCGGCACCGACTGGGCCAAGAAAAACGGCATCTCCGATGGGACGAACCCCACCGCCCCCGTGACGCGGGAGCAGCTGGCCACGCTGCTGTACCGCTACGCCGGGTCTCCCAGTGTGAGCGGCACCCTGCACGCCGCCGACGCCGCCAGCGTCAGTGACTACGCCGAGGACGCCCTGCTCTGGGCCAATCAGAATGGCATCGTAAACGGCGTAGGCAGCAACACCATCGCCCCCAAGGACAACGCCCAGCGGGCGCAGGTGGCCGCCATGCTGGCGCGGTACCTGCAAAACCAATGATCTGATCCCCCTCTCTGAAAGAAATCAAGTAGGCGGCTCCCGAATTTTGGGAGCCGCCTACTTGATTTTGTTATCACGATCCGATCACGCAAAGCGCTGGATCAGGATCATTTGGCCCGGTACAGGAAGGTCACGATCTGCCCGCGGGTGCAGTCACTCATGGGGCTAAACGTGGTCTCGCTGGTGCCGGTGGTGATCTTCTGCTGCACCGCCCACTGGACGGCCTTGGCGTAATAGGCATCGGCCTCCACGTCGGTAAACGGCATCGTGCCGCTCACCTCCGGGGACCCGGCGTTCCGATACAGGAACGTCACGGTCTGCCCACGGGTCACGGTGGCATCGGGGCTGAACGTGGTGGCGGAGGTGCCGCTCGTCACGCCCTTCTCCACCGCCCACAGGACGGCGTCGTAGTAGTAAGCGTCTGCCTTCACGTCAGCGAAGGGGTTCTTCCCGTTCTCGACCTTGGGGGACCCAGCCGCCCGCCACAGGAACGTCACCATCTGGGCGCGGGTGCAGGAGGCATCGGGGCTGAAGGTCGTGGCGGAGGTACCGCTGGTGATCTTCTGCTCCACGGCCCACAGGACGGCGTCGTAGTAGTAAGCGCCTTCCTTCACATCCACGAAGGGATTCTGTGCCGTGCCGCCGTTCTGGGTCCACTTGGCATAGACCGTGGTGTTGGCCGTCAGCTTCACGCTGGTCACGGCCTTGGTCAGCGCCTTGTCGCTGAACCAACCGGCGAAGGTATACCCCGCGCGGGTGGGCTTGTAGGCAGCCAGGTCGATGGTCGTCCCGCTGTCCTTCGTGATCTTATCGATCGCGCTGCCGCCGTTGGTGTCGAAGGTCAGGGTGCAGGTGCTCACTGCACCGCCTCCCCCGCCGCCACCGCCAGGCGTAGGCGCAACGTACTTGACCCAGCTCACCCCGAAGGGAGAGAGGCTGTTGACATGGAAGTGCAGACCGTCCGTCTCATTGCTTGCGGTGATACGCTCGATCTCGCCCTCATGGCCACTGTGGGTGAGCATGTGGACAATTTGGAATCTATCCTGTTTGTCCGTTCCGGTCGGATACGGCAGGACAACATCCACGCCGTTTGCGGGGAAGTTCGTTTCGTCTACATCTACCCACTGCGTACCATTGTAGTATTTCAGCGCGATATCGTAGAACGCCATGCCATCCTTGCTACCGGTGAAGCTCGCTTTCAGCTTGGTCCGAATCTTCTCCGCCGAATCCAGCTCTTCCTTGCCTGCAAATGCCATAGGTACGGTCAGGCCACCAACAATGACCTGATGGGCAACAATCGTCTTCTCAACCTCATCCTTGACATTGGTGATGGTAACAGTGTAACTCCCATCATCATTCTTTTTGGCGCTGACAGAGTCACACTTTTGCGTGTCAAGGCCCGCAGTAGTAGCCTTATTTGCAATGCAGTCGTAACCATTGACGATCAGCGTGCCGATTGTCATATAATGATCTTCACCATTCGGCTTAACCGTAAAGGTCAAATCACCGTTCTTACGAATCTCGTTTGTCGGTGCATTGGCATAGGTTTCTGCGGGGACGCGCTGAACGTCTTGAATAACATAACCAGTTCCAGCCGAAGGAACTGCAACGTTAGTATACTCCACGAACTCAGCCTTAACCACAACATTTCTGCTCAGGTTTTCAATGGTCAACGTATTGGACAGCGGGTGTCCCTGCTCCATGGTTACCCCAAGTGTACTCATGTTGTCCTTGGTAACCTCAACATTATTTACAGTCCATTTTGCAACCATGTAATTCGGACTACCAGTAGCAGGAACAGCCTTAAACTCTAATGTAGAGCCGCCTGGAATCTCCTTTGTATGCTCCGTTTCCAACTGCAACGATTGGCCATTTTCCTTGGCTTGAATCGTTCCGTTCTGTCCGGCTTCATATCCCACGGTAAAGCTAAGTGCTTTCTGGAACACGACCGTAACCATTGTATCCTCTGTAACGTTCTGCAATGTATACTCAGACTTATTGTCACTGTTAGGAACTGTATTGGAACCAACTTTCCACTCTTTCACAGAGTAATACTCATCAGGTTCCGCTGTAAAGGTAACGTCTCCGCCATACACAACAGAAACACTAGCGTTTTGGCCATTTGCTGTCGCAATCGTGCCTCCGACACTTTCTTCCACCTGGTAGGTAACTGTGAGCGGTGTTGCGTTACGCTGGAAAATAGCTTTTATCTCATACTGCTGTGCAGCGGGTTTACCCAGAGGTACAGACCATGTGAAATCAGGATTTGTCGCATTTTCTACCGTTTTCCCGTTCACCGTCCAACCACTCAGGACATAACCATTGTCCGGTGCAGCATGGAAGATGATCGAAGTACCGCCGCGAACCTGTGCTTCCTTGGTTGTCTCGCCATCGGTCTTTGTCACTGTTCCGTTTTCGCCGCTCCAGCGAACGGTATAATTGACCGGCTGGAACACCGCTTTAATAAGGGCACCAGAGCTATTTGTTTCCGCAGAATAAGTGTATTTGTTCTGGTTTTCAGTTTCAGATACAATTTTGCCATTCACGATCCAGTGCATCACTTCATAGCCCTGACTTGGCGCTGCTGTGATTGTGACCGCAGAACCACCTTGCAGCACAAACCCTTCGGAAATATTCCCAAGCTGTTCTGTCGAACCGACCCTTGCGCTAGTGATCGTACCCTGACCCTCGGCCTGGATGATCACCTTGTTCCCAATCGGTGTAAACTGAACTGTAACGCCTTTTGCTGCTTCTACCGCATCCAGCGTCAACCGCTCCTTAATAAAGTCTGTCGTACTACCATCAGGACGATATACCTCTGTTCCAACACGCCACTCCTTCACACGGTAACCGTCGGCAGGTGCCGCAGTAAAGGTGACCGTGGAGCCAGCGTAAACATGGTTTCCAGTTTTGAAACCCGGATATTCCTTGCCCTTCCGCTCAGCTGTTGCGGTCAGGATACCGTTTGTACCTCCTTCTTCATCTCCGTTGGTATCCACCACCGAGAAGGTAACAGTATATTCTTTCAGCTTCACAAAGGTCGCCACGATATTCACGTCAGCATGCACACCATCGATCGTAAAGGCTTTTCCGCCCTGCGTGTCCTGGGTGGTCTGCACCGTTCCATTGCAGCTCACGCTCTGAAGCTCATAGCCATCCTTCTCCTGGATGATCACACGGAGAATCGTTGCCTCCGGCACTTTATTATCATCGCTGCTGCTCCAATTTACCGTGTCATCTGTTCCGTTCTTCTTGATCGTAATGTCAGCTGCATCTGTTACCGTTGTCTCACCGATCTTTTGCGTCACCGTTACCGGATAGGAGTTGGGCGCTTTGCAGTGAACCGTCAGTTCCAAACTGTCTGCGGTTAGCTGCAAGTCGGAGATTGAGAGCGTCTTTTTGTTGTTAGACAGAGTGCCAACATTCTGCTCTGTGTCCCCAATCTTCCAGCTGTCTACGATCAAGCTGTCCGGGACGGTCAGATTGATCACAACATTGTCATGCTGCGCGGTGGAATAAGTGTAGTTTCCATCTTCGCTTATTGTTGCTGCTCCCCCGTTAAACGAAACAGAGGCTTGCGAACCGAGGTTGGCACCATCTTGGCCTACCAGAGTAACTTTGATCGTCTTCGCTGCCTTCGTCTCCGTTTGAATCTCAATTTTGGTGTTCGCGTTGATCGACGACACGGTATAGGTATTCCCCGTGTAGGTCGTTCCGTCATCGTTTTTCACCAGAATGCCTTCACTATCTGTACCGGAATAGATTTTCCACCCAGAGATCACCCGGCCCGCCGCCGGAGTTGCCGTGATCCGCACTTTCTTCAACGGGCTGAGCTGCTGTGTAGCCGTGGTCGGTGTTAGGGACGGCGAGTTAGAATCGTAGAAGATGGCTCCCTCCGTCCCCGCATCATTCAGATACTTAGCAATGATCGAGCCACTGCCGCCCGTTGCAAAGCCCATCTTCAGGTTGTAATAGGTCAGCGTAAAGTCAGCTTTAATGGAGTACTTAGTTTGCAGATCTTCCTTTGTGATCACATTCGAGGTGTTGTACACATCAGTAGACGAGAAGATCAGAGCTTCGGTATTATCTCCAACCTTTTCCGTCCATTTCTCCACCCGATACCCAACATTCGGCATCGCCGTGGCTGTCAGCGTAACACCCTTGGGAACGTCCAGGGTCTGGCCATTTTCGCCCACATCATAGGTGTTACCCTTGTTGTCCGTATACTGCAGCTTTACCTTACCGTTGCTGTCGGTGGTCGCGTTGGTCACCTGGACCACATCGCCTTTGACCTCATACTTCTGGTCATTGTCGCAAATGATTAGATACTTCTTGTCAATCGTTGTGTCACCCTTATATGTCACTACGATTGGGTAGATACCAGCCTTTGCGCCATCGGCTAGCCCGATACAACTAGTATCAATCGCATCTCTAATAGCAGTTTTATCCGCTTCCGGAATATTCGGCAAATCATATGTAATGCTCTTGTTGGCGTTCACCTTCGGCACGATCTTCACCGTCTTCCGATTCACGGTAATGACCTTAGTCGACGTAATAACATTGTTCGCCTTACCAGACTCACCCTCAGCTTGTCCAGCCGCACTCGGATCAGTATAGCTCGCCGTAATGGTATAAGTGCCAGCTTGCTTCGGGGTGAACGTACCAGAAGAGGAGAGTTCGTTTTGGTTTGTAACATCCGTGCCGTCCCGCATCACAGTATAGGTAACATTGTTGCTGACATCCGTTGTCGAAACATTCGTAGTCCCGGACGCACTTCCGCCCTCAAACAACGTTGCCTTCAGCGTCTGGCTCTCCCCATACGTCATGTTCCCGCCGCTCACCACCAGCTTCTTCTCGCCGGGGGTGACCACGTTGATGGTAATGATCTGAGACTGCGATTCCTTAAATATATCACTGCCGCTGTAAATCGCCGTCACAGTGTATACGCCGGAAGTAGTAGGATTCCAGGAAATTTCTGCCTTTCCATCTTTAATTTCTACATCCTTCGTAAAGCCACCGTCGCCGGTCGTGTTGACGACCTTGAAGGTGACGCTTCCGGTAGGAATCTTGTGATTCCCTGTGGTGGCATCTGCTACGTTCACTGTAAGTTTAACAGTATCGCCAGCTTGCTTTTTCTGGACTGTGGTTGTCGCTGGGTCTGTGCTTTTCTCGGTACAAACCGTAAGGCTAGAAATGTCAATCAATGTGTTATCATCAATTTTCAGCTTCTTTACTTTTTCCACATCTGCAACGTACTGCTTTAGCTGGCCACCTTCCGTGACTTCCACAAACCAAAATTCTTCGGGATCGGTTGTATCGTCGTTAAAATAATGGTAAAGGTCTACCTTCTGTCTATCTAATGTGAGGTTATAGACTTCTGTTGGTACGTATTCGACTGATGATGTGACGTCACCTGTTCCAGCTGCAACAGTATATTTCTTACCTGCGGGTACAGTACCGCTAGTCCCTCGCGTAATATTATAGCTTTCGTCTCCAAATGTAAGAACTTCCTGCTCTACCTGTGTAATTTCTGTTGCATCATTAGAGCTTGGATAGTAGTGGTACACCTCTTCTCCAGCACTACCTGTAGTTGCTACGTATACATATTGGGTCTGATTTCCAGATTGGTAAGAATATTTCGTGCGTCCATCTACAACCTCTGGCACATCTGCGTAAATGAGATTGCCCTTCTCGTCCCTTACCTCCTCTTCTTTTGTGATAAAGTACGTTGACTTTACCGTATCATTAGGAGTAGAAGCCCAAGCCGTCAGGCTTGCGGCGCGGTCAATTTTCAGAGTGACCTCTGTACTGTACAAGTATAGGCTGGCAGACCTGTACACACGGCAGCGGTATCGGTCTCCGTTGTTTTGCTCGTTTACCGTAGCATGGTAAGTTGAGTTTTCACCGTCGCTCAAAGGCTTCCATTCTTTTTCTTGTTTGTCATAAACTTGCCATTGGTAATGCAGGTCCTTCAAATTGTTATTTGTGTCGCGGCACTCTGCTTCTACTGAGAAGCTCACTGTTCCGCCTGCATATGTCGTTGCATCCTCTTGCCGAGGTTGTTTTGTGATCTTAAAACCACCCTGTGCTTCCAGGGTGCTGGCATTGACTTGGGTAGATGTAATACTCTGCTCACCGCTTTGGGTAATCGTCTGAGCAACATAGATATAGTTCGTATTGCTGCTCAGACCTTCATCCGTCCACGATGTTGCAGTACCCGCCAATTTTTCCATGGGGAACAGATCTAGTTTACCATTATTGCTCCTCTCCACCTGATAGATCTTATACGCCCCTGCCCCGGTCACGGGGTCCCAGGTGAGGGTCACGCTGTTGGAGGTGACGGACTCCACCCGCAGGTTTTTCGGGGGGCTTGGCTTGGCCTTGGTGTCCTTTTGCTGGTACTCCAGGACCAGGACGTCGTTGTTGTTCAGCTTGGCCTTCCGCCAGCCGAACTGCCAGGAGAGGGTGTAGCCGTCCGCATCACTGGGCAGGTTGTCCACGGTGGCGGAGTAGGATTTGCTGGTCGATGTGCTGATGCCGCCGCCCGCGTTGGCGCCGAACCCGGCCAGCACGCCCACGGTCAGGCCGCCTGCGCCTGCGCCGACCTTGGCCTCGAACTCATACTCGTACTCAAAGCTGTGCTCCTCCTCCGTGGTAGCGGTCTGGGTCACAGAGATATTACTGCCCTGCGCCTTCGTCACCGTTTGCAGGGTGCCGATCTTGTTGAACCCTTCTCTTTTGTCCACAACGTCATACGTCGTCGGGTCGCCCGGCGTGCTGTTGAGGATGTTGCCCCGGATCGGCTGGAGCCCTTCCGTCACATTGGCAATGTCGTCGTAGTCGTCCACAGAGAGCATGACCGTTCTCGGCGTCATGGGCACCGACACCGTGCAGGGCTGCCAGCTGCCTTGGACTGGCATCCCCTTATGGATGCCAAGCTCCTTTTCTGCTTTCGCTCTTTCTTTATTTTTATCCGCTGTTGCCCATGCAGTTTTTCCAAGTTTTCCTTCTAAGTAATTATCTAAGTATTTATTATATTCAGTTTCATCATTTGGCAACGTATACCCCGGCACCCAAGTCTCATACTGATACTCCATGTAGGGCACCGCATACACGACGGCGTAGTCATCCCCGGCGCTGCCGCTGTAATTGACTTCCGTCTCCACCGTCTGGTTGTGTTCATAGCCGTAGTTAAACGAGTGCTTCGTCTGGGCCTCCGCCTGGATCGAGGCGATCTTCACGCCGAAGACGGAGAAGTCCTGCTCAAACGACACATAGGTCCCGACGGACAAGCTGGTGCCCGCCGTCGCGCTGGAGCCGGAACCCTTGCCCTTGCCGTAGCCCGTCTGGCCCTGGTTGATATAGCCTCTCGTGTCCTCCAGGTCCTGGAAATACGGCGCCGACTGCAAAATCGTCAGCACCTCCGGCTTCGTCCAGGTGACTTCCTGCCCCTTGTACCGCATCAGCGTACTGTCGTCATCACAGTCCACCGCCGCCAGGGAGAGGTACAAGCTGGCTCTGCGCTTGTTCTGATCCCGGTTATAGGAGCTTTCAAAGTTCATCACCTGCTCCTGGCCGTACCAGTAGTCACTATCGCTATTGCCAGGATTTTTCTTATTGATGTACCCAATATCATACCAATACCGGTCAGAATCATCGTGCTTCATGCCAAAAGCATACACGATCTGCTCCTGACCATTCCGGTTTCCATTAAAGTTACCCGCCACAACGTTGACCACAAAGATCTCTTCCTTGTTGGCCTTTTTGCCGTCGTCTTTCTTATATTCACGGTTGGTAGAAATTCTAGTCAGATACTTCAAACTGTTGTCACTGTTTACCGTGTACAGGCAGCCGCCCAAAAACACCTGTTCCGCATACCCAACACCCTGTGTCGCCGCACAAGTCAGAGACACCGGGGGAATCAGCTGCTCCTTGTTATCTACCACACGACGCAGCAAATCAATTTCCTGATTAGTCGTCTTCCATCCGCTGTTTTCAAAGTTACTGCCCTTTACAACCATGTAATAGATAGGGTCATTGCTTCCATTCTTACACGTCTTATCCGCCCCATTGTCTGACTGGTATCCGGCAATGATCAGTTCATCCTGATAGTCTCCATCAATGTCACCCGTTGCAACATTGGCGTATCGAACTAGTTTGTCTCCACTTTTTAAGTCAGTTGACCATTTTGGATCTAATTTGCTCCCAGACAGAGCATAGATACCGACCTTTCCACTGCCCACGTTGGAGCTACCATAGGGCAAACTCTCTGCAATGACCAGTTCGTCTTTGTCATCCGCGTTAATATCACCAAATGCCAGTGTTACCACTGCTGTACCAAGTTTTTTATATTTATCTTCGTTTGCTTTATTGTTGTTTGGAGTTACCGTCTCCCTAACTTTTTTCAAAGAATTTTCTTTATAGTTATATAGATATACTGCATTTGATACATATACAGCAATTTCGTCGTAACCATCGCCATCCATGTCACCAGCAGCAATATCGTACATCGCGTCGTATTCCCAGTTCCAGATAACCGTGCTTTTATTTCCGGCAAATGAGTCTGTCACTACTTTTACGCCGCGAACATATCTCTTATTTCCACCTTCTACTTGATAGATATATAGCCAAACATTGTTATCAGTATCCAGAACCATCTCTGTAACATAGTTATCCTTACCTGTGTTGGGAGAGAATGCCTCAGACTTGCTGTACTGATAGACTATGTGCTTGTTGGCAGAGTTAATATACTCGCCTAATGCATCGTGTTCATCAGCTGTCTTATTCGTTGCAAAGAGAGCGCCTTTCGACTGATTGCCACTCTCAAAATTCACTGTTCGCTGGTTGGGCCGCCAGTAGCCCATAGCACCATAGAAATTATTTTTGCTCGTCCAGTCATTGTTAATTTGGCCGTTGTCCCTATATTCCATCGGAATATTATCCAGAATACTCCACCCATAATGGATACTGCCGTTGAAGTTCACGTACAGCTCATTGATGACGTTGGTGGCAACGGTGTTGCCCTCCACTGCGTCACCGTAGGGCTGTTTCCCCTGGTCCAAGCCTTCATCACTTGGTTTAATGCTCCGGCTCAGGCCCAACGCGCTGTACGTGTTGGCCGAGAGCTTGCTTTCGGTTTGGGTGGCTGTGTTGCTCTTTTCCCCTGTGGCCGACGCCCAGACGGGTAGGGTCTGGGGGGCTAGGGTGAGGAGCATGGTGAGGGCCAGCAGCCAGCTCAACGCTCGTTTCTTCATTCCGTTTCCTCCTCTTTTTTCGTTCCGCTTTGTGTTGGGAATATAGTGATCCCATACTATCTGCCCTCCATTTTACAAAGAAATGGGAAGAGCCCCAGAAAGGTACCAAAATTGTTACCTTTCTGGGGCTCTGTCTCGTGATTTCTTCCGTTTTATGTGTCGTTCTCAGTTTGGCTCTCGTTTGACGAGGCACCGCTTTTTATAAAACGCAATGCCGTAGCACAGGATCTCGTCATATTCATCCCGGAAATCTTCCGCATACTGCCGCGCTTCGATCTGGCGCAGTGCCGCGTCACACGCCGCAAGCAGGTCCTCCGGAGACTTGGCTACCTTCGCCTCAAAAATCACAACGCGGGAATTTTCTTCATCGTAAACTACAATGTCGCTTCTCCCCTCGCCGTGCTCCCGGTTTGATTCTACGGAATAGTGGAAGCTGGCCAGCATGTTCATGCCCAGTGTTTTGCCGAAGCGCCGGGGGGCGGGTGATGAGCATCACTTGGACTCCAGAAGTGTTCAATATTTCCCCGATCAGGCCGGTTTTATCGATGTAACAGCATCCGCTCTTTCGGATCTTTTCGCAAGGATAAAGCAGCAGCGCATCCCCCGGCGAAAGCCGGTCGGGATGCGCTGTTGCTTTATGATGAGGTTGGGATCGAGGGTCAGTTTTCCTTGCTTTGCTCGATCTGCGGCGGCTCTGCCTTGCCTTGGTCGGCTTTCAGCCACTTGAACAGGCCCACCAGCATCCCCAGGATCACGAACAGGAACGGGATCGACAGGACGATGCACAGGGTCTTGATGGCGGAGAAGGGAGCGCCGGTGAAGAGGAACGCCATGGGGATCAGCACCAGCACCACGCACATGATGAGGCGGAAAGCCGTGTTGGGGTTGCCGTTGCTGTCCAGGGACTTGGACCCCGCCACGGCGATGGCGAAGGACGCCGAGTCCAGGGACGTCGCCAAAAAGCCGATGGTCACGACGGCAAAGACAATGGGCAGGACCACCTTGCCCAGGGGGAGCGTTTCAAAGAGGGTCATCAGGCCCGCCTGCATGTCCTCTGCTTTAGACAGCTCGAACTGGCCCGTCAGCTCGGCGTGGAGGCCGAAGCTGCCGTTGATGCCGAACATGATCCAGGTGCCTACGCTGATGCCGCCCAGGCAGCTCAGGACGACGGCCTTGATGGTCCGGCCCTTGGAGATCTTGGCAATGAAGATGCCCATGAGGGCGGCGTAGTTAAAGGCCAGGGTGAAGAGGAAGATGGTGTTGGCCTCCGGGAAGCCGCTGTTGCCGATGGGGTCGGTGAAGAGGCTCATGTCGATGTAGTTCGAGAGCATCTTGCCGCAGCTGTAGGTGAAGTTCTTCAGGATGAACCCGGTGGGGCCAAAGATGAAGATGAAGGCCATGAGGCCGATGGCCAGATACATAGTCAGATCACTCAGCCGCTTCATGCCCTTTTTCACGCCCACAAAAGAAGTCAGGGTAAACACCGCGCCCACGATGAGCAAAACGATGAGGTTCACGGCAAAGCTGGCGTCCACACCGAAGACCTTGGAGATGGCCGCCGTGATGATCGGCACACCCACGCCCATGGACACAACGCCCACGCCGCCGATGATGCTCAGGATGGTCAGGGCGTCGATGATCTTACCCAGGGGCTTCTTATACTTGTAGTTCCCCATCATCTCGCCGCAGATGGCGCTGACCCGCAGGTGCGGGACTTTTTTCACATAGAAGCCGTAGGCCATGCACACGCCCAGCAGGACGAACACGACCTGCACGGCAAAGCCCCAGTGGAAAAACGCATAGGGCAGGGCATATTCTGCGGCCTCGCGGGAGTAAGGCTCCAGGCCGAAGGACGGCTCGGCCAGGTAGAAGGACCACTCCACGAAGGAGTAGTAGACGGCCGTAGCCGCCAGGGCTGCGCACATCATCATGGCGATGTAGCTGAACAGGGAGTATTCCGGTTTGCCGTCGCCCAGCTTGATCTTGCCGTACTTGCCAAAGGCCAGATACAGGCAGACGAACAGGCCGATGAAGACGAACCAGAGGATGGGAACGCCGAAGATCGCCGTGGCGTAATAGAAGATCACGTTGACCGCATTGATCGTTGCGTCCGGCTTCACGATCACCAGGGCTACGAAGGCCACGATGAGGGCCACGCAGGTGATGGAGATCGGTTTATCGATCACTGATTTTTTCATAAATTCTCTTTTCTCTCATCGCGTGGATGAAGTATTTTTTATTGAAGTGCACGCTCGATGCGGTCAAACGCCTCTTTCAGGGTTTCTACGTTGCAGGTGCAGGCAATGCGGATGTAGCCCTCGCCGCAGGCACCGAAGGCGTTGCCGGGCAGGGTCAGGACGTGGGCCTTCCGCAGGATCATGTCGGCGGCGTCCACGCTGTTCAGGCCCGTGCCCTTGATATTCACGAACAGGTAGAAGGAGCCCTTGGGGGGATAGAGCACGCTGAGCTTGGGAATGGCGTTGATGCGCTCGGCGGCGTAGAACATTCTTTTCCGGTACTCCTCGATCATCGGGGGCTGGATCTCTTTCCGGTAGCGCAGGGCATAGATGCCGGCCCGCTGGGAGATGGAGGGGGCGGTGAAGACCACGTTTTCGTTGACCTGCTGAACGATCCGGATGATATAGTCGGGGGCGATGATATTGCCCACGCGCCAGCCGGTCATGGTGAAGTTCTTGGAGAAGGAGTTCAGGATGATGGTCCGCTCCTTCATGCCGGGCAGGGAGGCAAAGGGCACGAAGGGGCTCTGATAGCTAAACGCCGTGTAGATGTCATCGGCCACCACGATGAGGTCATACTTCTCGGCGATGGCAGCGATCTTCTGCATGGTCTCCACAGACAGGCAGTTGCCGGTGGGGTTGCTGGGCGAGTTGATGAGCAAGGCCTTGGTCCGCTCGGTGATGAGGCTCTCCAGGCGGTCCACGTCGATCTGGAAGTCCTCCTCCTCATAGGTGGGCAGCTCCACGGGGATGCCGCGGGCCAGCTCGATCTGCTGGGGGTAGGGGGTGAAGTACGGGGCCTGGACGATCACCTCGTCACCGTCGTCCAGAATGGACTCCATGACCAGGTACATGCCCTCGCAGGCGGAGGTGCAGACGAAGATCTCCTCGTCGGCCACGTCCATGTTGTACTCTTCCTTGTAGAACTTGCTGATCTCCTGGCGCAGCTCCGGGTCGCCGCGGAATTCCGTATACTTGGTGTGCCCGGCCTTTGCGTCGGCAAAAGCCTTGTCGATGATCCGCTCGTGGGTGATGAGGTCCGGGTCGCCCAGGCTGAGGTTGATGACATCGTCAAAGGACTTGGCCAGCACGTCGGACTGGCCCATGGCCGTGCTCTGGTCCTTCCAGTAGCGCTTGGCAATAAACTTATGCTTCATGGTCTCTCCTTCCCGGGCAGCTCATCGAACGGCGCCGCTGTCCTTCATGGCTTGGATCTCTTCGGGAGAATACCCCATCGAGGTCAAAATTTCTTCCGTGTCCGCCCCGATGGTCCCGGTGGGCTGGTACTCCTTCCGGTCGTAGTCGCTGAACCAGATGGGCGGGTTGGGCATCATGACGGTGGTGTGGTCGGCGTCGGGATATTCGACGGGGACCATGTAGCCGTTCTCGATGGCCTGGGGATCGCTGCTGACCTCATGGGACTTCATCATCACCTCGCAGGCGACATTATTGGCGCTGAAGTAGTCCCGCCACTCCATGGCGGTCCTGGTCCGAAAGATCTCGTTGCAGCGCTTGATGACATCCACGATGACACCGGTCTCCTGCATGGTCTCGATGGTGGCGCAGCGGGGGTCGTCGATGATCTCCTCAATGCCGTAGAGCTTGGCCAGCTTCTCCTTGTCCTCAACATATTCGTTGCAGTACACGCCGATCCAGCGGCCGTCCTTGCAGCAGTAGGTCTGGTTGAAGGGGTCAGTGGGGCGCAGGGGGTCGGGGTTTAGGTCCTTCCGGTCAAACTGGGTCTGGACCACGCCGATGGCGTTGCACCAGATGCCGCTGGCGAAGAGAGAGGTATTGACCTTCGTGCCCAGGCCCGTCTCCTTCTTGGCGTACAGGGCCATTAAGATGCCCGCCAGGAAGGAGGAGCTGGTGGCCATATCGCCAAAGGCATACGTCGGCAGAAAGGGGAAGGAGCCCTGGGTCTGCCAGTCGGCAATGGGGCCGGAGCGCAGCCAGAAGGCACTGATGTCAAAGCCGGGGTTGGAGGCCACCGGTCCCTTGTCGCCGTAGCCCAGGAAGTGGGCATAGATGAGGCCGGGGTTCCAGGCCTTCAGCGTCTCGTAGTCCAGGCCGTTGCGGAGCAGGGACTTTTCCCGGACGTTGGTGATGAACACGTCGGCGTCCTTCAGCAGGTCCATCAGAATTTTCTTGCCTTCAGGGGTCTTGAAGTTCAGGGAGAGGAACTTCTTGTTGCTGTTGTGGATGGTGAACAGGGGGTTCAGGTCATCCTCATAGGGGGTGAACTCATGGGTACCGGCCAGACGCATCACGTCGCCGTCCAGCGTCTCCACTTTGATGACCTCTGCGCCGTAGGCACACAGGACACGGGCCGTGGTGGGGGCGGCCACCACAGTGCCCATCTCTACGACTTTTACGCCCTCCAGGGGCAGCTTCTTCTGCGCCATTCTCTTGCTCCTCTCGTTTCGTCCGGTCCTACCGAAAGGCCGATAGATACTCTACTTATTAAATATTAAACTAAAAATTACAGCTGCTTGCGGGCCTCGTCTGCGCCGCGGTCAAAGCACTGGGCGTTCTTGGGGTTGACCTTGCCCTTCTTGCCGAAGTAGTGCTCCACGGCGTGGCGCATGGCGGCCTCGTCGTACAGGTCGGAGGCGCAGGCCAGGGCGCCCAGCATGACGATATTGGTGCCCTTTGGGTTGCCCAGCTCGTCGGCGATGGTGGTGGCAGGGACCTTGATGACTTGAATATCGTCGCGGTAGGTCCGCTCGTCGGGGACCAGAGAGCTGTTGACCAGCAGGACGCCGCCGGGCTTGAGGCGGCTCTCATAGGTGTCGATGGCGGTCTCATTCAGGGTGTAGACGATATCCGGCTCCAGGCAGAAGGGGCTGGGGATCTCCTCGTCGCTGATCTTCACGTCACAGTTGGCGGCACCGCCGCGCATCTCAAAGCCATAGGAAGGGTACCAGGAGACCTGCTTGTTGTCCTCCATACCCGCGTCGGCCAGGATCATACCGGCCACCAGGACGCCCTGGCCGCCGAAGCCGGAACAAATCACTTCGATCATTACTTGTTACCTCCCTTGTCGACAAACTCGCCCAGGGGCAGGGCCTTGCTCTGGGTGGTGCGAATGAACTCCATGGATTTCTCCGGAGACAGCTTCCAGTTGGTGGGGCAGGGGCTGAGGACCTCGATGAGGCAGAAGCCCTCGCCGTTCATCTGCTTGGTCAGGGCCTTCTCGATGGCCTTCTGGGTCTTCATGATGTTGGGCACGCTGTCCACAGAACAGCGGGCCAGATAAGCGATGTCCGCCTGGCCCAGGAGCTTGGCGATGTCGACCATACTGCCGTTTCTCTCCGCCGTGCGGCCGAAGGGAGAGGTGGAGGTCTTCATACCCATGAGGGAGGTGGGAGACATCTGGCCGCCGGTCATGCCGAAGACGCTGTTGTTGATGACCAGCGCTAAAATATTCTCATTGCGCATAGCGCAGGAGATGGTGGACTCGATGCCGATGCTGTACGCAGAGCCGTCGCCGGGACGGGCGATAAGCAGGGCATCGGGACGAGCCCGCTTCACGCCGGCGGCGGTGGCGATGACACGGCCGTGAGCGCCCATGATGGAGTTGTAGTCCATGGCGTACTGGCCGAACTGACCGCAGGCCACGTCGTCCACGGTGACGATGCGGTCACCCACGCCCAGCTTGTCCGCTGCGTCGGTGATGATCCGGCAGATGATGCCGTGGCCGCAGCCGGGGCACCAGGAGGCCTGCTGGTTCAGATCAATATGTTTAGATACTTTGTAGTTCATCGTCTGCCCCCTCCTTAATACTTGGCCAACATTTCTTTGGCCTTGGCCACGATCTTGTTCTCGTCGATCAGGTGCCAATACTCGCCATAAAATTCCACGGGATGCTTGTTGCCGTCGGCCAGGATGATGTCGTCCGTCATCTGGCCCAGGATGTTCATCTCAATGTCCAGGAAGGCTTTCACCTGGGGGCCCAGGGCCTCGAAGGCCTTCTTGGGGTAGGGCCACAGGGTGATGGGGCGGATCAGGCCCAATTTCATGCCCTCTTTCCGGGCGCGGATGACAGCAGACTTGGCCACGCGGGAGCTGATGCCGTAGGCCACCAGGACGATCTCGGCGTCCTCGGTCTGGACGGACTCCCAGCGCTGCTCGTTGGCCTCGATCTCGTTGTATTTGTTGACCAGGTAGATGGGGTACTCGTCGTTGCCCAGGTCCCAGAAACGGTTCCAGATGACCCGCTGTTTCTCCCCGTCCTTCCGGGGGCGAATGGCCCAGTCGTAAGTATCAATGTCGTGCTCCTTCATCTCAGGCAGCTCGACGCTCTCGATCATCTCGCCGATGGCACCGTCCGTGGCAATGATGACGGGATGACGGTATTTCTCGGCCAGGTCGAAGGACATATAGGCCAGGTCAGCAGTCTCCTGGACGCTGGCAGGGGCCAGGACGATGGTGCGGTAGTCGCCGTGGCCGCCGCCGCGGGTGATCTGCCAGTAGTCGCCCTGTCCGGCGAAAATATCGCCCAGACCGGCGCCGATCCGCATGATGTCCGCGATGACGGCGGGCACGTCGCTGGCACACAGATAGGAGATGCCCTCCTGCTTCAAAGAGAAGCCCGGACCGGAGGTGGTGGTCAGCGCACGGGCGCCGGCGGAAGCGGCACCCAGCAGCATGTTGATGCCGGCCAGCTCAGACTCGGTCTGCACGCAGTTTCCGCCCAGCTCGTCCATTCTCCAGGAGAGGTACTCCAGGATCGCAGACTGGGGCGTAATGGGATAGCCGCTGAAAAAGCGGCAGCCTGCCCGCAGGCAGGACTCAGCCAGGGCTTCGTTGCCCGTGATCAAAACTTTTGCCATTGTTCTCCCCCTCCTTATTGCTCTGCGATCTCGATGCAGTAGTCGGGACATAGCTTATAGCAGGACCCGCAGCCAATACATTCTTTGTCTTCGTTCAAATGGATCAGCCCAAAACCCTTGGCGCTGAGCTCCTTCGAGGGCGTCAGCACGCCCTTGGGACATACGCTGGCACAGAGGAAACATCCCTTGCAACGGCTCATATCCAGTATTACTTTAGCCATAGTTACCTCCTCATCACAAGCCCCGGCAGAAAACTGGGGAAGGCGCGGCGCGGTCCCGCACTCTGTCAAAGCCCATCTCACTATTTTATGCAAAAATTGCAAATAAAAATTCTAAAGCCCATACAGTATATTGCTACTTTCCGTGTTTGTCAATGTGGACTTTCGATATTTTCCCTCTTTTTTTTCCTAGAATTTTGCCTCTCGCCACTTCCGTCCAAAAAATATTTATTCACATAAAAGAATATTCAATTCTCTCCCCAACGTCATAACGTCATCGCAACGGTACGCGGCATGGGCATCGAGCCGATCCAGTGGGACGTGAAAGTATTGGCAGCAGTTGGGGCAAAGACAACACCCCCTTGGTCTCCTGCCGCAGCAGGTAGGACCCAAGGGGGTGTTGTCCCTCTCAGTTTGTTGCTCGTTTGACGAGGCACCGCTTCTTGTAAAACGCAATGCCGTAGCACAGAATCTCATCGTACTCATCCCGGAAATCTTCTGCGTACTGCCGCGCTTCGATCTGACGCAGTGCCGCGTCACACGCCGCAGGCAGTTCCTCAGGAGACTTGGCCACCTTTGCCTCGAAGATCACGACACGGGAATTTTCCTCATCGTAAACCACGATGTCGCTTCTCCCCTCCCCGTGTTCTCGGTTGGATTCCACAGAATAGTGGAAGCTGGCTAAGATACCAGCCAAGAAAGCATGGTAGAAGTCTTCCTTGTAATCGTGGTAACTGATTGTTTTGCGGAGCAACTTTCCGATCTCTTTCGTCAGTGTCTCACTGTCCCCTGCCCAGAGCGCCTGAAACATCGCTTGCCGGTTCCAAGTTTGGGAGCTATCCTTGAACCATTTCTGGATCGTGGAACGGAAAATTTCTTTCACCTCTGCGTTGGGAATCATCAGAGCGATCGATCCATCAGAAGGCGGAATTTCTCGGACTCGTGTCAGATAGCCTGTCAGGTACAGGATACTCCATAAGTTGTCCTCAGAGGAATGGAGATAGTCATAGGTCAAATCCTCTTCGATCGTCTGGACAATATAGCCGCCGGAGAGAAGAAGTTCCAACTTCTTAGAAATGGACGGGCCGCTGTAATCAATAAAGGAACGAATGATCGCGTTGTCACTGGTGTTCTTCCAATAGCTGACCGGTTTCTTCAGTGGGTCAAATTGAAGGTCCTGAAGATAATTCATCACGTCCCAGGGGCAGTAAATGTCAAACTCTCCGAAGTGATAGCCATCATACCATGCTTTGACATCCTCTGCATGGTCCGTTAGGCCCGTGTCTTGTAAGAGCTGGTCTACTTCTGCTTGGGTAAAGCCGAAATACTCGTTCAGTCTGGAAGAGGTAATCGTGTCGGACACAAAGTTGTTTGTTCCGGTGAAGATGCTTTCCTTGGCGATGCGCAGGCAACCAGTGATGACGGCAAGCTGTAGCGCAGAGTTGTCTTTCATCGCCTGCATGATGCCCTTCATCACGTCCAGCATCTCTTTGTAATATCCGTTGGCGCTGGCCTTGGCGAGAGGCACGTCGTACTCGTCCATCAAGAGAATGACTGGCTTGCCATAATACACCTGCATCATGTGCGTCAGAAGCAGGAGGCTGCTGCTGAGCTCATCGTCAGAAGCTGTCTTCTGTAAAAGCCTTCTCATCGTCTCCTTATGTTCATGGGACACTTGTGTACTTTCTAACAGGTAGCGGTGCTCTATACAAAGCTCACAGATCGTCGCCTTCAACATCCCGTAAGCGCTCTGAAAATTCAGCCCGTCCACACGCCGGAACGAGACAAAGAGGACCGGCCATTGGTTCCTCCACTGCTCACACAGCGCCTGGTCTTTGCTAATCTCCAACCCTTCAAACAGGGCCTTGCTGTCCTTCTGGATGTCAAAAAAGTTGGCCAGCATGTTCATGCCCAGCGTTTTGCCGAACCGCCGGGGGCGAGTAATGAGCGTGACCTTGGCCTTTCGGGTGTTCAAGAGATCGCGGATCAAGCCGGTCTTATCCACATAGTACCAGCCCTCGCGTCGAATTTCTGCAAAATCAGACGTTCCGATCGGTAAATTTACTCTTGGCATGCGGACCAGCTCCTTTCCGTTTTGCTTATCATACCACGAAGCCGCTTATTTTACAATCCGCACGGATGGGAGATGCCGTCAAAGAAAGCATCCCCTTGCCATCTGTTTGGAGTGCAAGAGGATGCTTTTTTGTATTCTGCCGTCAGACAGAAGGACTCACATAGTTTTTGCTTACCGCTTCACGGTATCCAGGAAAGTCACGAGGATCTTCGCCACCTCTGCACGAGTTGCGCTGCCCTTGGGGGCCAGGGTGGTGGAGGTCCGGCCGTTGAGGAGCTTCATCACGTTGGCCCACTGAACAGGGACACGCGCCCACTCGCTGATCTGGTCAGCGTCCTGGAATGCCGCCAGGTCTGCGGTCTTGGAAGTGTTGTAACCCTTATGGGTGGCGTAGCGGTTCAGGATGACCGCCAGCTGCTCACGGGTGATGGTGTCTTCGGGGCCGAACTGCGTTTCACTGTACCCAGCGACGATGCCCTTGTCCGAAGCCCAGGCCACGGCCTTGGCGTAGTAGGCACCGGCGGGCACATCCGCAAAACGCTTGCCGTCACCCTCAGCAGTCGGTTCCTTCTCCATCCGGTACAGGACCGTCACCAGCATGGCGCGGTTCATGGCCTGGTCAGGGTGGAAGGTCGTGGGAGAGGTCCCGGCAAAGAGGCCCTTGGCCACAGCGCTCTCGATGGCGCTCTTGGCCCAGTGGGTGCGGATGTCCAGGAAGGGCGTGCTGCTGGAACCATTGTTTCCGGTGTTCCCGCTGCCGCCGGAGGAAGAACCACCCCCGGACGAACCGCCACCGCCACCACCGGAACCACCGCCGCCGGAAGTGCCGCCTTCCTTCTCCTTGACCTGTACCTCAATGTACGCCTTGACATCCTTCGGGTTGGTAATGCCGTCCGGCAGGATCAGCGTACCAGTGAAGGTGTAAATGCCTGTCTTTTCACCATTATAGGTGTCACAGGACCATGTAACGGATACGGTCTTTTTCGTATTATCGCTCAGCGTTGCTTCTACCGTTTTCGGCAGGTCGAGTGCCGACTTTGCTGTGCCGTATGCTACGGTCTGGCGCTCCAGCAGAGCAGCAGACTTGACCTCAACCGTTGTTACCGGTGCATCACCGAACAGAACACGGTCACCGGTCAGTGCCCAGCTGCGGAAACCGGAATCCAGCTTGTCCTCCATACCGGCAACGTCTGCACTGCCGGTCAGCAGGTTCTTGCTCTGGAAGTAAGCAGTTGCCGCCGACTTGATGGTGTTCTTCAGATTGCCGTTGAGCACTGCTGCAAATGCTGCAGAAGTCAGTTCGCTGGCGGTCTTGGCTTTGATGAAGCTCTCGTCCGTCTTGACATTCGAGCCATTCTCCCAGCCCGTGGCCTGGCGGCGCTCGGTCTTGCCCTCGCTGGGGTCGCCAGCCATGTCAGAGTTGCTGAACTGGTCCGCGTTCTTGTCATAATAGCAGTCATATAGGGCTGCACCAGTGGTAGAGCTGCCGATCATGTGGCCGATAGCTGTTGTTGCCGCAGCATCGTCTGCTTTAAAGTCCGTACCCATCAGCGTTGCTTTGGTGGTGCTGCTGGTGTAGCAGTTGTAAATTGCACCTGAGGTCTGACCGACCAGACCGCCGACACGCAGCTTGCCAGTCATCACCGTCGAGACTACTGAGCCGAAACTTGCACTGTTGGCGATCAGGCTGTTCTTGGCCTGCTGGCCGCAGATACCACCCACAGAGATCTGGGTATTTAGCGCCAGAGAACCTGCGCTGATGTAAATATCACTCCAGCTATTTGCGACCAGGCTGTTGGACTTCATGTGTCCCACCAAGCCGCCAACAACTTTCGCCGCAGTTCCTTCATCAGACAGAGCAAAGTCCGGTCCGGTCACAGAGCAGTGGTCGATCACCGCCTTGCTTTCCAGAATGCCGACCAAGCCGCCCATAGCAATATTGTACTCACTATAGGTATTATAGAATTTGTCGATCTGCACGTTCAGGTTCTTCACCGTGCCGCTCACAACACCGAAGAAGCCAATGGCCTCATAGCTTGCAGCTGCACCGGCTTTGCCGCAGTTCACATGGCTCACGGTGTAGCCCTTACCGTCAAACGTGCCAGCAAACGCATTGGTCTTACCATGGTCACTATTACCGATGGGTGCCCAGATAGCGATCTCCGACAGGTCCAGGTTTGCGCCCAGGACAACATACTTGCCCGCATAGCTGTTCCCCTTATTCACCGCATCGGCAAAGGCTTTCAGCTGGTCAATGTTGGCGATAACATAGGGGTTGCTCTCGGAGCCGTCTGCTTCTTCTGCGTTCTTCAACGCGTTCTGCACAGCTTCCTTGATTGCCGTGCTGCTCTGCGTTGCGCCGGAGATCGTCTTTACATCATTAACATCGCTGTCATTACCCAAACCGAGCAGCTTCTCGATGATGGCAATTGCCTTCGCCCAATAGCCTTCCGTCTCATTCTGTTTGGTCACGTCAATGCGGCTGATGTTGCCGTTCTCGACCGTCACAGTTACCGTGACAGGAACCGTGCTGTCGTGGCCCTTTGCAGAGCCGGTATACGTCCCATCCTTGTAGGAGCCGGTCGTCGGCTGCTCCGCATCCTTTTCAAACAGAGCGGAGACCGTGACTTCCTTGGCGGGCATCGTGAAGGTATAGGGAGCGCTGGTCAGCGTCTTGTCCCCTGCCATCAAAGACTTGAGGTGATAACCTGTATCGGGCTTGACCGTCAGCGTGACCGTCTCGCCCTCGGTGGCGGTGGCCTTATCTGCGGTCACGGTACCGTTCTGCACGGTTGCAATGGTGATACCATAGCGTTCAGGCGCAGGGGTGGAGCTGGTGTCCAGAACCACGTTATCCACAGCCACGGAACCATTGCGGCGGTCGGAAGACTCAAACACAAACGCAAACTGTGCGCCGTCTACACAGAAGGTAGAGGGAATCGCCACATTGCCCTTGCCGGTGATATCTTCCACAGAGCTGTCCTCGTCCACGGTAGGCAGGTGCTCCTTCGCGTTCCAAATCTCCGTCCAGGTCTGGCCCTTGTCCTTCGTGGCTTTCACAGTGAACTTGATGGAACCGCTGCTCAGCTCTTCATAAGAACCGCCGAAATCGAAGGTCAGCGCCATACCGCTCTTCATCTTGATCTGAGGCAGGATGAGTTTTTCGTTTTGCTCCTGCTTGAACATAATGTTCTGCGTGCAGATGGCCGCATTGCTGCTGTTCAGCGCTGTGTACCGGTCGATCTTCCAAGTGTTGTAATACTTGGAACTAGGGCCATCAACCGTCCAGCCAGCAGGAAGTGCTTCACTGTTGTTAAAATCCTCGTGAATGCTGTCCGGCAGAATTACAGCCTTCTCCGTAAAGGTCGCTGCGATGGTATGGTTTTCGCTCACGTTGCTAATGGTGTAAGTTTCCACGGCACCCTTAGAGACCCCGTCCACCTCCACGTCCTCGATCTCATAGTTGTCAGAGGGCTTGATGGTAAAGGTCTGGCTGCCGCCCTTTTCCACAGACACTGCGCCGCTCGGCGTGATGCTGCCACCCTGCCCGGCGGAAGCAGTGATGGTGAAGGTGGTCGGCTCGACCGGCGTACTGCCGCCGCCGGAGGCGGTGAGCTTTACGTTGTCCACAAAGACGGGGCCACCATTCTGGCTATATGCGGGACGCTGATAACGGAAGGCCAGCTTCGTGGTATTGCTCGGCACTTCAACTGTCATATCTCCGGTTCCAACATTGCTATTGATAACACCATCGGTCAACTCATTAAAATGCTCTTTTGCGTTCCAAATCTCGCTCCAGTTCTGACCGTCCGCAGAGGCTTCGACGGTAACTGTCATATACCCATTTTTCAGGTTAATTTTGTTGCCTGTAAACTGGAATGCCAAAGTGCCGGACTTGCCTGCTAAATCAAACGCCGGGGTAATCAGGCGCTCGTCTTGCTTTGCGCCGTTCTTAACCTCAGGGGTGTCTTTGCTCAGGCTATCCCAGCCCCAGCCGCCACCTTCATCCGGGTCATAATTGTCCGATCCGCAATAAGCACCCAGCTGATTGAAATACTTGTACATTTTCCAAGTATAGGAAGAGTTGGTCTTGTTCTGTGTCCAGCCATCGGGCAAAGCACCGCCGGAAGTACGGTCATTGAAGTTTTCGTCCAGCAGAGTGGATTCCCCACCGCCGGAGGAAGATTGGTCCGCCTGGAGCTTCAAGTTATCAATGAACACGAGGGTACCTACTGTGCTGTACTTAGGCAATACATAATGGAAGGAGAACAATACGTCATCCTTCTGCATCTCTGCCGGGACCGGAAGAGAGATGTTTGCCGTTCCAATCGCACTGGGGAAGTCAGCAACGGTTCCCTTCTTTAACTGGTCTACTACATCTCCGGCATTCCAAATAGTTGTCCAGGTCTGGCCACCGTCAGTGGAGCCTTCCAAGGTGCAAACCGTTTTACCACTTTTCAAGCGATCCGGGTTGGCCGAAAATTCAAAGACAATGTTTGCAGTCTTGCCGTTCAGTTTTTGTGCCGGTAAAATCACTCTTTCATTCTGACCGACCATTCCCTGGTTATACTCTGCATCATATTCATCTGCAGAGCAATACAACCCATAGTGCTTAAAGTACTTATAGATTTTCCAGCTACCGTTATAAGCGGTGGTGTTTGTCTGTTCTGTTTTCCAACCGGTCGGCATCGTGCCAGATTCAAAGTCCTCATCAATCAGCTGTTCTGTGTCAGCAGAGCCGCCGAAAGTTACTTCGATCGTATGGTTCTCCGTAACCTTGCTGAAGGTATAGGTCGTGGGCGTACCAACAGAAGTACCGTCCACCTTCACGTCAGAGATAAACCGTCCTGCATCGGGCGTGATGGTAAAGGTCCGGCTCTTGCCGTCCGTGATCTGCACGGCACCGGAAGGATCAATAGAGCCGCCCTCGCCTGCTGTGGCGGTGATGGTGTGGATCTGAGAGGGGTCCTCTACATAGACCTGAACGTTATCCAGCCAGAGGGAGGTGCTGTCCTTGCCCTCGTAGACGAAGGCGAACTTGACGCTCTCGGCATTCTGGAACTTATCGGGGATGGTCACTTTGGCCTGGGTCTTTTCCCAAGCGCCGAACTCATTCTTCTGGTTCCAGTCCCACAGCTGCCAAATCTGCTTCCAATCTGTACCATTGGTGGAGGCCATGACCTTCAGATTGTGATGATGATTCTGCACACTCCAATAGTAGTTTGTGTAGAGATCGAAGACGATCCCTGCCTTGGTGGTCTGCTCTTTCAAATTGACCGAAGGGCTGATGAGCCACTCGTTCTGCTGCTCGGTCTTGGAGCCATCGACAATGGCCATTTTGGAACCGTACTCCGTGCCCTGGTACCAGGTCTTGTCTTTCACCGTGGATTTTACGCTCCAGCCTTCCGGTGGGAAAGTGGTTTCCTCGAAATCTTCTGTCAGCACCGTCTTGGTGGGAACGATCACTTCCGAAGCATCTGTGTTGCCCTCGGCCTTGATGGGGTAAACTTTCCGGTTGCAGGCGTAGTCGTTGACCACGACTTTCAGGTTCTCGCCGAAGCCGGTGATGTCGTACTTGCACTCGGTGGTGGCCCCAGCGGTCGTCTCGGCCACGGGGAAGCCGGCCAGCTCCTTGCTCTCGGCGTTGTTGGAGATGGTCACGTTGGAGACAAACTGGTTGTCTGTGACCTTCAGGCTGACATAGTATTTGCCGTTCTCATTGGAAACTGTGATGTCCTCGGCCTCCGGCTCTTCCGTGTCGATGGTGATGGGGAAGGACCAAGAATCCTTAGCATTGTTGCTGCCGTTTCTCTCATACGCCAGTTCGCCGGTGATGGTCACGATGACCTTGGTGTTATTGGGCACTTTGGCGTAACCATCTTTTTTGGTGCCGTCCCAGGAGAACTTGTCATAATCAGAAGCACCGGCGGGGACGATCTGATAATAGTTGCTGCTGTAGACCGACTTGGTTTCGTAGTCTACTTTGTTGCTGTAATAGACGTCCCCTGTTTTGGCGTCTTTGATCTCATAGTTGAGGGCCTTGACGTTCCGCAGCAGACCGGTATAGACAAAGCTCAGGGTGTCCATGTAGTCATCCTCGTTGGGAGAGATGGCATTACGCTCCGAGGAATAGGGCTGTCCGTCGTGATAGGGGTTGTCGCCCAGGTAGGTGTTGACGGTGCCCTCCAGAGAGCTGGAAGCGGCGGTGTTGACATAAGCCTGGGACCAGTTGTTCTCCTTATCATTGAGCACGTCGCCGTAATCGGTGGCGTCGATGATGGGGGCCTTGGTCCAGTCACCGTAGAAGCCCATGTAGGGGATGGAGAGGGTGGGCTGGGTGTCAGATTCAGGGGTCAGGGTGACGAAGCCCTCGATGTAGGTCCCATTTTCAAAACCTTTGAGGTACTCCTTGTTAGCCTGGGTCAGGCTAACAGAGACAGAAACCGTTTCTGTCTCGCCGCCGGCTACGGTCACAGTCTTGGCATCGATCTTGCCCAGCAGGTAGGGCAGCTCCGTGACCTGATGCACGTCCTGGCCTTTGATCTGCTTGGTCACTTCCTGGGCGTCGGTCTGGATGTAACCACCGATGGTATAAGTCAGGGCTTCGTCGCTCAGGTTGTGGATCTCAAACTGGACCGTGTACTTACCGCTCTTTTGAACGTCATCACCCAACTCAACTTTGGGGCGGCCACCGCCTACGGCGGTCAGGTAAGCCTTGGTAGAGGTTGTGGCGGCGATGTTCACGCTGCCGGCGCCCTGCTTCCGGGGAGAATAGGGGGCGGTGCCGGCCATGAGCAGGTCGGCGGTGCTCATGAGCAGGTTGCTGACCAAATTGGCCTTGTCGGTCTCGGTGAAAGCGTAGTTTTTCTGCTCCACATACTGCTTCACCAGGGCCATGGCACCGGAGACGAAGGGGGCGGACATCGACGTACCACTCTTCGTGGTGTAGCCGCTACCGGTCGTGGCCGACTTGATGTTGCCGCCGGGGGCCGTGAGATCCGGCTTGAGCGTCAGCTCCGGCGTAACGCCCCAGGAGGAGAAGTCAGACATTTCCCCGGAGGTGGGGTTGTCCACCTTGCCGTAGGAAGCGGAAACCGTCAGCTTACGATTTCCTTCTGCCACTGCCGCCAACGCCTTGCCGTCGGCCTGGGAGATGAACGCGCTGGGCAAGTCGTAGTTGTCCATCTGCATGTACAGCATACCAGGCTCGTTATTGTACACCAGAATACCTGCTGCACCAGCGGTCTTCGCTGCTTCTTTCTTTGTGTTATACTCTACGGAGCCACGGGACACCAGAGCAATCTTGCCCTCGACGCTCAGGCCATCGTAGTCCTTCGCTTCACCTGCATTGGGCACGACCACGTATTCCAGCTCCTTACCCGCCAGGGAACGGAAGCTGGGAGAATCGTCTTTCACGTTCTCTACGGTCTTGTCTTCCACAGTGTCGTTGAAGGCAACCTTGCGCTCCCCTACCGTCAGATAGCAGGAGTCAATGCTGTCGGCTTTCTCCACGCTGGCGATGGACAGTGGCTCGCTGTAGCTGGAAAGGCTGGCGACGGTGCCATAGTCCGGGTTCTGGGTCAGGGCGTGGCCCTTGCCGATGCGGGTCCCCAGAGCGGCGCTGTACTCGTTGCCGGCGGAGATGGAGAGCATCACGCCGCTGCTGGCGATGTTTTCCAGCACCTCTGCCACACCTTCTTCCCCCTCCGGGGTGCTGAAGCCGCAGGTGGAGCCTAAGCTCATGTTGATGACGTCCGCACCCAGGGCCACGGCGTCGTCGGCAGCGGCGAGGATATCGGCCCAGGTAGCCCCGTTGGAGCCGCTGGAACTAAAGACCTTCATGGCCAGGATCTGGGCCTGCGGTGCCACGCCGACCACATCGGCCACCACGCCCGCGTTGGCAGCGGCGATACCAGCAACGTGGGTGCCATGGTCGCCCGCACCATTGGGGGCAACGTCCAGGTCGTTGTCTGCGTAGTCAAAGGCAAAGGGGACCTTGGCCGTCTTGTAAACCTGGCTGGCGGTGATGCCGGACTTTTTCTCCTCCGCTTTCAGGTTCTTGCTCGCCAGAACATTTTCAATGTCCTTTTTCGCCAAAGCCGGGGCGGTAGGTGCCTGCGTAAACAGCGGGTGGCTGATCTCCAGGCCACTGTCCACGATGGCGATGACCATGCCCTCGCCCTGGTAGCCGGAGGTGTTCTCCAGGCCGCCCAGCTCGGTCATGGTCGTGGGCATATCCGGGGCGACCTTGAAGACTGGGGCGGCGTAGGCCGCGGCCACGCCGGGGAGCTGGCGAATTTCTTCCAGCTTACCATAGGGGACCACGGCGGCGAAGCCGTTTTCCACGGTGGTGTAGCTATGGAGAACTTCTAGCTTCTCCCCGTCCAGCACGTTCTTGCTGATCTCGTTCTGAATGCTTTTCTGCTGGAAACGCGCCAAGGGGCTGATCTTTTTCTCCAGCACGATGATGGCGGTCACTTCCTCGTCCGGGCTGATCTCCTCCTCAGACTGCACGACCTCCGGTCCGCTGTCTTTGAGGGATTCCGGCCGGTACGCAGAGGTACCAGTGGCAGGGGGTTCCTTGGACTGGGCATCCACAGCCCCTGCGGTGGGAATGCACGGCAGCAGCATCGCTGCTGCCAGTACGCTGGCGATCCATCGTTTCATTCCATCTGTCCTTTCTCTGGGTAATTTCTCTCATGTTAGTCTACGCTAACCTTCTATCCAGTGTAACAGAAGAAAAAACAAACCGTCAATTCTCGATCCAAACAGTTAACTAACGCTAACTCTCAAGAATTTCTATCAATCCCACAAGCAAGCTTAGTTTTTCAGCAAAGCCTCGTCCTTCTCGTACCAGTTGGTTTTTCACAAAAACAGACCCCTTTTCTCTTTTATATCGCAAGAGAAGAGGGGTCTGTTAAACTTGATATTTATTTCATTTTGACGAGGCACCGCTTTTTATAAAACGCAATACCATAGCACAGGATCTCGTCATATTCATCCCGGAAATCTTCCGCGTATTGCCGCGCTTCGATCTGGCACAGTGCCGCATCACACGCCGCTGGAAGTTCCTCAGGAGACTTGGCCACCTTTGCCTCGAAGATCACGACACGGGAATTTTCCTCATCGTAAACCACGATGTCGCTTCTCCCCTCCCCGTGCTCCCGGTTGGATTCTACGGAATAGTGGAAGCTGGCTAAGATACCAGCCAAGAAAGCATGGTAGAAGTCTTCTTTGTAGTCGTGATAGCTGATCGTCTTACGAAGTAATTTTCCAATTTCTTTCGTCAGAGTCTCACTGTTCCCTGCCCAGAGCGCCTGAAACATCGCTTGCCGGTTCCACGTCTGGGAGCTGTCCTTGAACCATTTCTGGATCGTGGAACGGAAAATTTCTTTCACCTCTGCGTTGGGAATCATCAGAGCGATCGATCCATCAGAAGGCGGAATTTCTCTGACCCGTGTTAGATAGCCTGTCAGGTACAGGATACTCCATAGGTTATCCTCAGAGGAATGCAGGTAGTCATAGGTCAAGTCCTCTTCGATCGTCTGAACGATATAGCCGCCGGAGAGCAGCAGCTCCAATTTTTTGGAAATGGAGGGACCGCTATAATCGATAAACGAGCGGATGATGGCGTTGTCGCTGGTATTCTTCCAATAGCTGACCGGTTTCTTTGACGGGTCAAATTGGAGGTCCTGAAGATAATTCATCACATCCCACGGGCAGTAAATGTCAAACTCACCGAAGTGATAGCCGTCATACCAGGCTTTCAAATCCTCTGCATGGTCTGTCAGGCCAGTATCTTGTAAAAGCTGATCTACTTCTGCCTGGGTAAAACCGAAATATTCGTTCAGTCTGGAAGATGTGATCGTGTCGGACACAAAGTTATTCGTTCCGGTGAAGATGCTTTCTTTTGCGATGCGCAGGCAACCAGTGATGACGGCAAGCTGCAAGGCCGAATTGTCTTTCATCGCCTGCATGATGCCCTTCATCACGTCCAGCATTTCTTTGTAATATCCGTTGGCGCTGGCCTTGGCCAGGGGCACGTCGTACTCGTCCATCAAGAGAATGACTGGCTTGCCGTAGTGCGCCTGCATCATCTCTGTCAGCAGGAGCAAGCTATTTTTGACTTCTCGTTCCGTTGCTGTCCCTTGTAACAAGCGATGGATCATTTTCTTTTCGTCATCGCCTACCTGTTCGCTGTCAAGAAGATAGCGGTGCTCTCTAAAGAGATCCGTGATGGTAAGTTCCAGCATCCCGTAAGCGCTCTGAAAATTCAGCCCGTCCACACGCCGGAACGAGACAAAGAGGACCGGCCATTGGTTCCTCCACTGCTCACACAGCGCCTGGTCTTTGCTAATCTCCAACCCTTCAAACAGGGCCTTGCTGTCCTTTTGGATGTCAAAGAAGTTGGCCAGCATGTTCATGCCCAACGTTTTGCCGAAGCGCCGGGGGCGAGTAATGAGCGTGACCTTGGCCTTTCGGGTATTCAAGAGATCTCGGATCAAACCGGTCTTATCTACATAATACCAGCCCTCGCGTCGAATCTCTGCAAAGTCAGACGTTCCGATCGGTAAGTTTACTCTTTGCATACGGACCAACTCCTTTCTGTTTTTATCATACCATGAAGCTTCTGTTTTTACAACAACGCCTCCCTCACGGAACGGCTCGTCCTTTTTCCCGCCGTTCCGCATGAAGCGGAATGCGGCGCATAAGCTCTTTCTATCAGAAAGGATGGGATCGCTATGTTCAAATTCCGTTTCCCGCACAAACCCAACGCGAAGACAAAGCTGGCCCGCCGCGTGTTCTTCGTCCGCAAGCGCACCCTGGCCATCCCCGCAGGGCTGGCGGCGGTGTGTGCTCTGTGTCTGATCACAACCTTGCCCTCCTACGTCTCCGCCGCCTCTACGCAGCGGCAGCTGCCCATCTACTGCGTCCAGCGGGAAGACAAAGTCTGTTCCCTGACGTTTGACGCCGCCTGGGGCAACGAGGATACCCAGCAGCTCATCGACATTTTGGGCCGCTACCATGTCAAGGCCACGTTCTTTGTGGTGGGTGACTGGGTGGAGAAATACCCGGAGTCGGTCAAGGCTCTCTCCGATGCGGGGCATGAAGTGATGAGTCACTCGGACACCCACGCCCACTTCAACGCGCTCTCCGCCCAGGAGATCGTGGCAGACCTGACCACTGCGGGAGAAAAGATCGCCGCCGTCACCGGGAAGACCCCCACCCTCTTCCGCCCGCCCTTTGGGGAATACGACGACCACGTCATCGCAACGGTACGCGGCATGGGCATCGAGCCGATCCAGTGGGATGTGGAAGTATTGGCAGCGGTTGGATCAAAAACAACACCCCCTTGGTCTCCTGCCGCAGCAGGTAGGAACCAAGGGGGTGTTGTCTTTCTCAGTTTGGTTCTCGTTTTACCAGGCACCGCTTCTTGTAAAACGCAATGCCGTAGTGAAGTTTCTCGTCGTAGTTGTCCCAGAACGATTCCGTATACCGCCGGTCATCGATCTGTTCCAGTGCCGCCTCACACGCCGCCGGCAAAGCATCCGGGCTTTTCACGCATTTGACCTCGAAGATCGCAAGTCTCGCGTTATTCTTGTCAAAGACGATAATATCGCTGCGCCCTTCGCCGTGCTCGCGGTTAGATTCCACACGATGCCCTCCCCCGGCAAAAATACCGGCCAGGAACGCATGGTAAAAGTCTTCCTTGTAATCGTGGTAGCTGATGGTCCTGAGCAGCAGCTTGCTGATCTCTTTCGTCAGCGTCTCCGTGTCTCCCGACCAAACGGCCTGGAACATTTTCTGCCGGTCCCATGTCTCGGCGCTGTCATCGAACCACTCCTGAATGGTCGTTTCAAACAGCTCTTGGACCTCGGCATTGGGGATCATCAAAGCCAGGTAACCTCTCGGCGGCTTTTGCGGTAATTCCGCCGGACGGACTCTGGTCAGATACCCCGTCAGATAGAGGATCGTCCAGAGGTTTTCTTCTGACGAGTGCAGATAGTCATACGTCAAATCCTCTCTGATCTTCTGCACGATATACCCTCCGGAGAGCAGCACCTCCAGCTTATCCGAAATAGCCGGACCAGCATAATCAATAAACGAGCGGATGATCGCGTTGTCACTGGTATTTCTCCAGTAGCTGACCGGTTCTGTTTCCGGGTCAAACTGAAGGTCCTGGAGATAGTTCATCACATCCCACGGGCAGTAGATGTCAAACTCTCCGAAGTGATAGCCGTCATACCAGGCTTTCACATCCTCTGCATGGTCCGTTAGGCCCGTGTCTTGTAAGAGCTGGTCTACCTCTTCTTGTGTAAAGCCAAAGTATTCATTCAGTCTGGAAGATGTGATCGTGTCGGACACAAAGTTGTTTGTCCCGGTGAAGATGCTTTCTTTTGCGATGCGGAGGCAGCCGGTGATGACGGCGAGTTGAAGCGCAGAGTTGTCTTTCATGGCCTGCATGATGCCCCTCATCACGTCCAGCATCTCTTTGTAATATCCGTTGGCACTGGCCTTGGCGAGAGGCACGTCGTACTCATCGATCAAAAGAATGATCGGTTTGCCATAATGCGCCTGCATCATGCGGGTCAGCCGCAAAAGACTGCCTTTCAGCTCCTGATCCGTCGCTTTCTTCCAGATCAGGCGCTCCATCACGCTTTTTTCCAGATCGCTGATCTGTGAACTATCCAAAAGATAACGATGCTCTTCACAAAGGTCACTGATCGTTTCCTCCAGCATCCCATAAGCGCTCTGAAAGTCCAAACCATCTACACGCCGGAACGAGACAAAGAGGACCGGCCATTGGTTCCTCCACTGCTCACACAGCGC
>OLSD01000434.1_pt1 | contig 43161 bp, 40 predicted proteins | sample 1672211 | NCBI WGS metagenome assembly OLSD01 (sample SAMEA3136659, study PRJEB25190) | human gut metagenome | reverse complement strand
CCATCAAAAAGTCCGGCATCAACCCGGTCGTCTGCATCAACCGCTTCTACACCGACACCGACGCGGAGATCGCCCTTCTCAAGAAGCTCTGCAAGGAGCACGGCGTCCGCTGCGCGGAGTCCAACCACTGGCGTTACGGCGGCGAAGGCGCCATCGAGCTGGCCAAGGCCGTCGTCGAAGCCTGCGAGGAGCCGGTCAACATCAAGTTCCTGTACGACCTTGAAATGCCGCTGCGTCAGCGCGTGGAACTGATCGCCAAGGAAGTCTACGGCGCGGACGGCGTTGACTGGGCACCTCTGGCTGTGCAGAAGGCTGAGCGCTTCGAGTCTGACCCGAAGTACAAGGATTACTGCACCATGATGGTCAAGACCCACCTGTCCCTGTCCGACGACCCGACGAAGAAGGGCGTTCCCACCGGCTGGCGGCTCGCCATCCGCGACATTCTGGAGTATGGCGGCGCGAAGTTCCTCTGCCCGATGGCAGGCACCATCTCCATGATGCCCGGCACTGCCGCGAACCCGGCCTACCGCCGCATCGACGTCGACACCGAGACCGGCAAGGTCTCCGGCCTGTTCTGATTTACATGACTTACCGGCAGGCGGCGGACATCCGCCGCCTGCCTTGCTGAAAATAAGGAGTTATTATGGATTATACGACAAGATCCTGCCGTGAATTTGTCACAGTGCTCGCCTCGAGCGAGCCTGCCCCCGGCGGCGGCGGCGCGTCCGCGCTGGTCGCCGCGCTCGGCACGGCGCTCGGCAACATGGTCGGTTCGCTGACCGTCGGCAAGAAGAAGTACGCCGACGTTGAGGCTGAGATCATCGCCCTGAAGGAAAAATGCGACAAGCTCCAGACCGAGCTTCTCGATCAGGTCCCCGCCGACGCAGAGGGCTTCATCCCCCTGTCCAAGGCCTACGGCATCCCCAAGGACGACCCCAGCCGCCCGGAGATCATGGAAAAGGCCACGATCACGGCCTGCCAGGTCCCAATGCACATCATGGAGCTGTGCTGCGAGTCCATCGAGGCGATCTCCGTCTTCGCCGCCAAAGGCTCCCGCCTCGCCGTCTCCGACGCGGGCTGCGGCGCGGCCATCGTGAAGTCCGCTTTGCAGGCGGCCTCGCTCAACGTTTTTATCAATACCAAAACGCTCCAGAACCGTGCGCTGGCCGAAGAAATGAACGCCAAGTGCCTTGGTATGCTGGACAAATACGGCAAGATGGCTGACGAGATTTTCGAGACGGTCAAGGCCGGTTTCTTTAAATAAGAAGGAGAGAGAACTATGGCAAAGTTACTGCTTGGCAAGGAAGTTACCGCTGCGATGAACGAAAAGCTGCAGGCGCGTGTCGCGGCTCTGAAGGAAAAGGGCGTCAGCCCGAAGCTTGCCATCGTCCGCTGCGGTGAGAACCCCTCCGACCTGTCCTATGAAAAGGGCGCGACCGCACGCGCAGAGCTCATCGGCGTGGAGGTTCAGAAGTTCGTCCTGCCTGAGGACGTGACGAAGGAAGCGCTCATCGCGCAGATCGAAGCGATCAACGCTGACGATTCCATCCACGGCTGCCTCATGTTCCGGCCCCTGCCGAAGCATCTGAAGGCCGATCAGGACGAGATCTGCAACCATCTGGCCGCCCGCAAGGACGTCGACTGCATGACCGACCTCTCCAACGCCGGCGTCTTCACCGGCAAGAAGCTGGGTTTCGCCCCCTGCACCCCGCAGGCGTGCATGGAAATTCTGGACTACTACGGCATTGACTGCAAGGGCAAGAACGCCGTCGTCATCGGCCGTTCCCTCGTCGTCGGCAAGCCTGCCGCGATGATGCTCATGGCCAAGAACGCCACCGTCACCGTCTGCCACACCAAGACCGTCGACGTGGCCGGGATCGCCCGCAAGGCGGACATTCTCGTCTCCGCCGCAGGCGTTCTGAACAGCCTGACGAAGGACTATGTCTCCGAAAACCAGATCGTTATCGACGTGTCCATCAACTGGGACCCCGAGAAGGTCAATTCCAAGGGCGGCAAGGGCGCTATCGCGGGCGATGCCGTGTTCTCCGAGGTCGAACCCATTGTCGGCGCGATCACGCCGGTTCCCGGCGGTGTCGGCTCCGTCACAACCTCCGTGCTCATCGGCCATGTGGTCGAGGCTGCCGAGCGCACGCTGTAAACCGTTTTACCGCGCTGCCGCCGGTCTTTTCCGGCGGCAGTTTTTCGAAGGGAGAGTGGAAGTATGAAAGAAAAATTCAAGACTCCGCAGACCGCCATCCGCTGGCTGTTTGCCGGGTTCACGCTGCTGTGCCTGCTGGCCGCGGTCATCAGTGCTGCTTTGTACCACGAGTCGGCCTCCGACATTTTTGCGGGCCTTGGCCGCATCTGTACGCAGTCCGGCCAGACCGTCAAGAGCTACTTTGACAGCAGCTACGGCGGCTTCGGCGGAACGTTTTTGAATGCCGCGCTGGTCTGCGCCGTGTGTCTCGGGATTTACTGCCTGCCCGGCAGCAAGCCGGACGGCGTGTCCGTCCTCGCGTTTTTCCTGACGGCAGGCTTCTGCTTTTGGGGCACGACAATCCTCAACATCTGGTTCTCGTTCGCAGGCGTTCTGGTCTACTGTCTTGCCATGAAGAAAAAGCCCGGTGCGATGGCGAATGCCTTCCTGTTCTCCACGGGTCTTGCCCCGCTCATCACGGAAATGCTCTTCCGCTATCCCGGCGAGGCGTGGCACGGCTTTACGGGCCTCGGCATCGTTCTTGCGCTGGCTGTCGGCGTTTTTATCGGCTTCCTCTTCCCTGCCGTCCTGCCGCACAGCCCGCAGATGCACAAGGGCTACGACCTTTATAACGCAGCCGTGCCCATCGGCCTGCTCGCGTTCTTCCTGCGCTCGCTTCTGTATAAGATCTTCACCTCCGCGCCTCCCGCATCGGAAAACGTCGGTCTGGCAGACAGCTTCGTGCCCGTCAGCGTCGGCTTCTGTCTGGTGGTGTTCGCGCTGGCCATCATCTGGGGCCTTGCGCTCGGCGGGGCGAAGGAATACGGCAGGCTCCTGCGCGATTCCGGCTACAACGTCGACTACGGCACGAAATACGGCTCCGGCGCGGCGATCCTGAACTTCGGCATTTACGGGCTGTTTATCGTCCTGTACTACCTGCTTATCGGCGCAAAGTGGAACGCCGCGACGCTGGGCTGCGTGTTCTGCATGGTCTGCTGCTGCTATAAGGGCAGCCACCCGGCCAATGTCTGGCCGATCATGGTGGGCTATGTTGCCGCAAGCTACATCGCGGAATTCGTCTGCGGCCTCACCGGCGCGGAACATACGCTCATGGCAAACGCACAGGCCATCGTCATCGGCCTCTGCTTTGCAAACGGCCTGTCCCCTGTTACGGGCGTCTACGGCTGGCTGGCCGGCGTCGTATTCGGCATGATCCATTACACGTTCGTCACCTGCGTCCCGCTGCTGCACGGCGCGTTCTGCCTGTATAACGGCGGCTTTACGGCAGCCTTTACCTGCTTCCTGTTCATCCCCGTGCTGGAGCATTTCTGCAAGACAAAGAAGGAGCGCAAAGAGCTGCGGGCGCGGAAATAAGCGCCGGGAAGGAGCTGCGTCATGTTTTACTGTGAAAACTGTTATCTGCTGAACGAGGAAAACACCTGCGCGTTCTGCGGCAGCAGACTCACGCGCGGGCCGAAAATGGACGATTACTGCTTCATCGGCAACAAATGCTCCCCGTGGGCCGAGATGTATCACGGCATTCTCAAGGACGACCATATCCCCGTCATCATCCGCCAGTGGAGCCCGCGCTCCGCGGCCTATACCGGCGAGGTCGGCACCCGGACGGACTTCTTCGTCCCCTACTCCGAGCTTGACCACGCCCGGCAGCTTGAACAGGCGCTCATGGACAGCAGCTTCGAGCAGCCGGACTGACCGGCAGACAGGATAGAAAAACTCGCCGCCCCCGGAAAAAGACGGCGAGTTTTATTTTGACTAAAAATAATAATGATAACTACTTGCAAAATTGAATCAGATATGTTAGAATCATTTCAGACAGGCAAGGAATACTAAAATAACTGATTATTAAAAAGGAGACGGGATCATGAGCAAATATGCAGGCACGAAAACCGAAGCGAATCTGCGCGCAGCCTTTGCAGGCGAATCGCAGGCACGGAACCAGTACACCTTCTTCGCGTCCGTCGCGAAAAAAGAGGGCTACGAGCAGATGGCGGCGCTGTTTCTGAAAACAGCGGAGAACGAGAAGGAGCACGCAAAGCTCTGGCTCAAGGAGCTGTCCGGCATCGGCGACACGAAGGCCAATCTGGCCGCTGCCGCGGCAGGCGAAAACTACGAATGGACGGATATGTATCAGGACTTTGCCAAGACTGCCGAGGAAGAGGGCTTCCCGGAGCTGGCACAGCGCTTCCGCCTCGTCGCGGAGATCGAAAAGCACCACGAAGAGCGCTACCGCGCACTGCTGCACAATCTGGAGACAGCGCAGGTGTTCGAAAAGAGCGAAGTCAAGGTCTGGGAATGCCGCAACTGCGGCCACATCGCTGTCGGCACAAAGGCCCCCGAGGTCTGTCCCGCCTGCAATCACCCGCAGAGCTATTTTGAACTCCGCGAAGAAAACTATTGAGTATCATATCAGCAAAACGGGCTGCAGCGAAATGAACCTCGCTGCAGCCCCTTTATTCTTTATGAAGATCTATACCGAAAGCACGCGCCAGTGCTTCACCGAAAAAGGTTTAAAAAAACGATTACTATTCTGGAAATGTGTTGAAATGCGGAAAAGAGTGTGATACTATAATTATGCCAAACAAATCTTAATAACGCAAGCAGGTATTCTTTTCCTATCTATAGGGATAGTATGCCCTTTTTACGCACCATTCAAATCAGATTTGGTAAAAACGCAATTCTACTTGAATGGTGAGAGGGAATACCTTTTGCGTTTAAGATTTGTTTGGCGACAATCGGAGTTGCGTTTTTCAGTGCGTCAGCTTCGGTTGGCGCACTTTTTTATTTTAGAGAAAGAAGGATGTCCAATGGAAAAAGATCATGTAGAAATTTTGGCAAAAAGCAAAAAGGTATCTCAAAAGAAAAAAACCAATTTTGTCTGGTGTATTACGATTGTGTTGTTTGTCGCAATGATGGTTTCATTTACAATCGACTACATTGGATACAGAAGGGGTCAGAAATTCGGAGTTGCATCTGCAATCCTTGCGGGTTATACAAGAGAAAGCTATTCTTATGCTGAGCAATGCTCTGATATCAGGGAACAGCTTGAGCGCAATTATCAAAATGTCACTGTTCAAGGCATAACTTTTGACTATAGCGAAGCACGAGCAGCACAGAAAGATGTTGTGAACGCATTTTATGATGTTATGAAGTCTGGCGGTTATACACGATACGGTACATGGAACCTTGCGAAATGGTTCTACTATACCAATCCCGTGGAGTATTTTACCGGATATTATTGGAACAAAGTGCTTCCGCTTGTATCTTATGCATTTCTGGTGTTTGCTCTGGCATTTACCCTCTTAACCAAACGTGAAGCAAAAAAGGAACTTGTTGTCTATACAGACTCCGTTTTGTGTAAATTGAGCAGGAAGAAAACAAAAGAGTTTGGTTTTGAAGATATCAATAATGTAACTATAGGCAAGAACGCTTTAAAGTTGGTCGGCACAGGCATGAAATTTAAGATTGCAAACCTGAAAAATGCTGAGGAACTGAAAAGCGCGATTATGGAAAAGAAAAAGATGCTGCGAGATAAACCGGACAATGCAAACGCAGGAAACGCCGACGAACTGAAAAAATATAAAGATTTACTTGATAGCGGCGTCATTTCTCAGGAAGAATTCGACGCGAAGAAAAAGCAGCTGCTGGGGTTGTAAAAGATATGTAGACTTTACAACGCAGGAGTTCATATTAGAAATTTGCAGCCCGGAGGGAGTTCGATTTCCCTCCGGGCCTCCTTGAACCGACCAGAACTCCCCTTCGGTTTTTCCGGTCTTTTCCCACGAAGCTTGGGACAGCTCAAAATTTTCGACGCTGTCCCTAAAGGCGTAGTAGGGGCCGACGACTCTGTCGGCCCTGAAAATGTTGCGAATTCGCATGAAATTCCGTAAAATCGGTTTACTCTGCGGGCGGACAGAGTCATCCGTCCCTACATAGACCTCGATAGTCCTGCGCAAAAACGTGGTGACAGCAGTTTTTTGACAGACTAAGGGGCTGCCTCGCTAAGAGGCAGCCCCTTTGGTCTGTTTTGCAATTGTCAGCTGAGCCTGCGGATATATCCGTTTCCGCAGATCTGGCTGTAGTAGACCGCCTCGCCGACAGTGAACACGTCGGTGCTGCTGAACGCGCGGACGGTCTGGGTCTCGCCGTCGACGTCGACCGTCAGCGGGGAGACGGAGGTGACCGTCGCCGGATAGCTCGTCGTGACGAGGACCACGTCGAACGCGTTGTCGCCGTCGTGGTCGATCACGGTGATCTTGTCATTTTCGGACAGCGTGTTCAGGATATCCTTGTTCGAGGGCGTGTAGTTGTAGTAATATGCCGTCTCCTCCGTCAGGCGGAAGCCGCCGCCGGCACAGATCTCCTTGAGCTGGGACGCGTCGGTGAAGGTATAATAGACCTCGTCGACCGCATAGCAGGGAATGCCGAAGACCGTGCCGTCCTTCACATAGATATCAACGTTCCGGCCAAGCAGGCTGAGATCCGTAGAGATATCGAACGCCTTGTGACCGGCCAGCTTGCTCGTCCCGGCGGAAAGCGTATTGCCTGCGCTCGTCAGATCGGCGCATTCGTTGCCGGTCAGCGTGGCGGTGTAACGCGTCAGACCGAAACGGATCTCCAGATACGACATGGGGTTCATCAGGCCGTCGAGCACATAGCGCTGATCGCCCTCCAGCGAGGCGTCCGCGACCTTGGGGCAGAGCATGGCGTTGTAGATCAGCAGGCACGCCGTATCGCGCGTAGCGGCGGAGTCATAGTTGGCGGAGACGCCCGCGTAGATCCCCTTCACAAACGCGTCCTCGTCGACGTTCTGCGCCCAGCTCGCGCCGACATAGCGCGAAGCGTCCTCGCCGAGAATGACGAGCAGCATCTTTGCAAGCTCGCGGATCGTCACATGGTCCGCCGGGCGGAAGCGCCCGCTGCTGCCGGCGATAATGTCGTGCTCGGCGCAGTAGGCGATATAATCTGCAGCCCACGATGTGGTGCTGTCATAGAACGGAGCGGAGGCGTTCTGGGCCTGCGGCTCCGCCTCGCACAAAAGCGCCATCAGCTTGGCGACCTCTTCGCGCCGGATGGGGTTCAGCGGGCCGAAGCTGCCGTCCGAATAGCCGGAGATCAGGCCGAGGTCGTAGAGCATCCGCACGGCGTTGTTGTTTTCGATCTCCTGCTGGTCGGAAAAGCCTGCAAAGTCCGTTGCTGTGCAGGGGATCATAAGTGTCAGCGTCAGCACAGCTGCAAGCAGTGCGCAAAGCAGTTTTTTCAAGGCGATGCCCCCTTCCACGTATATTTATATTCAGTATAGGCGGCAGCCGGGAGGATTGCAAGCAAACCGGCCTGTTTGTAACAGAACTGTAATGAAAACAGGCAGAAAATCCGGACAGGATTGCATTTTTCCCGCAGGACTGGTACAATACAGACCGAAAGGAGGCGGAGCAATGGACAAACGCGAACAGATCGCGCGCATGGCGCAGACAAAGGAAGACGAAATGCTGCTGGCCAGAGTGTACGAGCGCATGACGAACGCCGCCGCGCGCAGCATCCCGGCTTCAACGTGCTTTTTGTCCAAACGGGAGCAGATGCTTGCCGCCGAGCTGCTGCGCGGGCAGGACATCCGGTTTTACGGCGGGCCGCCCATGGCTGAGCGCGAGATCTGCTGCTATCTGCCGGACTATCTGGACGAGAGCTGGCTGGAGAGCGAGGACGGGCCGATTGCCGCCGTCCGCGCATCCTATTTCGAGGGCGATACGCTCACGCACCGGGATTTTCTCGGCGCGCTGATGGGCTGCGGCGTGAAGCGCGAGACGATTGGAGATATCTATGTGGCCGAGGGCCGCTGCGACTTTCTCGTCACGCGCGAGGTGCTGCCGTATCTGCTGCAGAACTTTCTGTCCGCCGGACGCACGAAGCTGCACGTGGAGCGCATCATGGTCCCGGACGTTTCCGTGCCGGAGCAGAAGGTCCGGCAGATCCGCGACACCGTGCCCTCCCTGCGGCTCGACGGCATTGTTTCCTCCGGCTTTTCCATCAGCCGCGGCAAGGCTGCGGATTATATCAGCGCCGGAAAATGCGAGCTGAACTACGCGCCCTGCGTAAAGGGCGACAAGCAGACGACGGAGGGCGACGTGATCACCGTCCGGGGTCTTGGCAAGATCCGGCTGGACGCCGTCGGCGGCAATACGAAAAAGGGCCGCATCTGCGTTGAAATTACAAGATTTCTGTAAGGAGCATCTGCTATGAAAAAAGAAGACATTGACCGCATCAATGAGCTGGCCCGCAAGGCCAAGACCGTCGGCCTCACACCGGAGGAGAACGAGGAGCGCGCCGTGCTGCGCCGGGCGTATATCGATTCCGTCGTCGGCGATCTGCGCCAGCAGCTCGACAACACCTACATCGTCGACAGCAAGGGCAACAAGCGCAAGCTGCGCCAGTGATCAGCGGAACAGGAAATATAATATCGCGCACTGCGCCAGAAGCAGAAGCGGGACTGTGATGGTAAACAGCGGCTTTCTCGTCTTGTGGCGGCAGACATACATCCCCGCCAGCACACCGAGACTGCCGAAGCAGGCCGCAAACGCCAGCAGCAGCGCCTCCGGGACACGGCGGCGGTGACAGCGGGCAAGATTTTTATCCAGCAGCATAATTGCGAAGCCGGATGCATTCATTAGAAGCAGGAAAACAAGCATGGAACCATTCCTTTCTATTGGAGGCGATCTGGTATGAAGCGAATTCTGATTGGTTGGATGGCGGCGCTGAGCGCGCTGCTGTGCGCCTGCTCGGCGCAGACAGTCTGGGAAACGGTGGACGGCGGCTGTGTGCCGGCTGAAGGCGGCGCGGCCTATGCGATCCGCATTGCCCTGCCGCAGGACGCGGTCGAGGAGGTCTTTGCCGAGCGCGGTGCGCGGCAGATCTATACCCAGCCGGGCGGAGGCTATGAGATCACGACGGAAATTCTGGACGCCGCGCCCGCCGCCGCGATCGTCCGGCGGCTGTCGGGCTTCGATGCGTCCGCGCTGCACGTGTATAAGAGCGGCGGCAAGGACCGGCCCGTCTGGCAGTTTGCGTGGTACGCGGCCTCCGACGAGGGCGGGCGTATGTACCGCTGCAAGGTGATTTCCGACGGCAGCTACTGCTACGCGCTGACCGTCAGCGTGCCGGAGGGCGCCGGCACCAGCTATGATACCATGCTGACGGAGGTATTCTCAAGCATGGAATTGCAGCCGGTGTAGCCGCCAGTGAAAAAGTTTCACGATTTTAAAAATTGTTCTTGACATTTGCCGAACTGGCCGTTATAATACACACGTCGCTGAGAGATGCGGCTTGATGGAACGGAAGGTTAGCTCAGCTGGGAGAGCACCTGCCTTACAAGCAGGGGGTCACAGGTTCGAGCCCTGTACTTTCCACCAATTTACTTGGCCCGGTGGTGCAGTCGGTTAGCACGCCAGCCTGTCACGCTGGAGGTCGACAGTTCGAGTCTGTTCCGGGTCGCCATAATGTATTGAGGCGAGAGTGATCTCGCCTCAATATGCCTCTGTAGCTCAGTAGGTAGAGCAGCGGACTGAAAATCCGCGTGTCGTTGGTTCAACTCCGACCGGAGGCACCATTATGCGGGTGTAGCTCATCCGGTAGAGCGCCACCTTGCCAAGGTGGAGGTAGCGAGTTCGAGCCTCGTCACCCGCTCCAAATAAATAGGAATGCCTTCGCAGCATTCCTATTTTCATATCCGGTGCCGTGGCCAAGTGGTAAGGCAAAGGTCTGCAAAACCTTCACTCCCCAGTTCAAATCTGGGCGGCACCTCCAAATTAGACAAAAGCCGTGTATAACTTGAGTTATACACGGCTTTTGCTTTTTCTGCTGGAGAATCACATGAAATAACTCAAAAGCTGTGCAGAATGGCAACGCAGAAGGTAACAAAATATCATTTATTCCTATGTTTTATCTCTTGGATGAGATAGCAAACATAGGAATTTTTATTTTAGGAGGAACAAAACATGAGAATACCATATGGTTTTACTTTGACCAACAACGGGACACTTGAAATCAACAGGAGTGAAGCAGATAACGTTGCCCTGGTTTTTGACCTCTACATGGCAGGTGCAAGTTTGGGAAAGGTTGCAGATATGCTTTTTTCAAAACAAATACCGTCTCCGACTGGAAAGGCAAAATGGACTCGTGCCGCGGTAGACCATCTTCTTTCTAACGGAAAATATGTGGCGATCATCGGGCTAAAGAAGTTTCTGGATGTACAATTTGAAAAGGCGGCACGCTGTAACATTGATTATGACAAGGAGGGCTTGCCGAGAAAAAGTACGCGCTATGTTTCGCATATTATGGCTCAGAAATGATCCATCTTTTATATTTCTGTACATTATGCTACAATAACCTTAAGAGGTGAGAGATGTGGCAGAGAAACTTAGTTTGGTGGATATGATCGGTATCGGAAACTTGTTGGAGCCCCTCGTAGCTGAGGATATCATCACCTGTGAGGAGCGGGACCGAATTATATTGCGAATTGCGAAGGACAATGAGATTGACGAATACAGGCTTTCTGTTCTTGCCGGCTATAAGAGAAGTAAGGCGGAGGTGTTGGCCCGCATGGAACAGAGAAAGCAGTCGAAGTCTCAGCCCCAAAAGCAGGAGGATAGTTACATTTCACTGACTGAGCTTGCACGAAATCACAGCAAGAATACCCCGGGATATGTGATACAGAGCTGGCTGCGCAGTGAAAATACACTAGCCTTTTTAAATCTGTGGGAGCAGGAAAATAACCCCGATTATAGAGAAGCGGGCTACATTGAACTTTTAGAGAAAAAGAAAACTGCCTCGTTTACTTTGACACCAAAGCTATGGATCGAGAAAACAAAGGCGACCGGTATCGCTTCCAAACAAGGTAAAGGCGGCGGAACGTTTGCGCATCCGATGATTGGCTGCGAATTCGCGTCATGGATATCGCCGGAATTCAAGATGCTGTTGCTGAAGTTGTCACTGGATAGGGAGCGGTTAAAGGCATAATTGGTATTTCCAATGTGCTTGATTGGGCTGGCAGCACACATTGTACATTTGCTTTTCCCGTTTTCCTCTGTTACAATAAGTCTGTAGGGAGAGATGAATGATGCTGATGAATGCAAACGAATATCTGGAAACAGTCGAGCAAGTCAAGCAGGAGATCCGCACGGCGCAGTATCGCGCGGCGGTTCAGGTAAACTGCGAGCTGCTTCGGCTGTATCACGCCATCGGTACGGTCATCAACGCGCATAAGGTTTGGGGCAGCAGGTTTGTTGAAAACCTTGCCGCGGATATCAAGTTGTCCTTTCCAGAGATGAAGGGATATTCCGTCCGGAATCTCAAATATATGGCGAAGTTCGCGGAGGCGTATTCAGCCGATGAATTTGTGCAACAACCTGTTGCACAAATTCCGTGGGGCCATAACGTTGTTCTGTTGGATAAGGTCGCGGACAAAGTCGAACGGCTGTGGTATGCAGAACAGAGTCGAAAAAACGGCTGGTCGCGCAACGTTCTGGTGCATCAGATCGAGAGTGACCTATATCAGCGGCAGGCGCTGGCCGAAAAGGTATCTAATTTTGAATTGCGGCTGCCGTCCCCACAGAGTGAACTTGCCATCCAGACGATGAAAGATCCGTATATTTTCGATTTTATCCCGTTCAAGACGGATATGCTGGAACGGGAAATCGAAGAGGCGCTCGTGAAAGATGTGACGAAGCTTCTGTTGGAGCTTGGGACCGGGTTTGCGTTTCTCGGCAATCAGTATCATCTGAATGTCGGCGGCGACGATTTTTATATCGACCTGCTGTTTTATAACTTGAACCTCCGCTGCTACGTGGTAATTGAACTCAAAACCGGCGAATTTAAGCCGGAGTACGCAGGGCAGTTGAATTTCTATCTTTCCGCAGTCGATGGACTCTTGAAACAGAAACAGGATAATCCGTCTGTCGGGTTGCTGCTGTGCAAGAGCAAAAATGATCTAGTCGTGGAATATTCGCTGAAGGATATGAGCAAACCCATCGGCGTGAGTGCTTATCAGGTCACAAGCAAGCTGCCGGAGGAGCTGGAAAAACAGCTGCCGTCTGCGGAGGATATCCAGAAACGGATCAAGTAAAACAGCGAAAGTTCAATATGGTGGAGAACGTATTTTGCGGAAACGTGCTTGATTTTACTGCTGATTGAAGCTACTTCGACAAGTCTGGGGTTCATCTTTAGTGTAGTGATCACACATGATTGCCGAACACTATAGATGAAATGGCAAAAAAGCCAGTCATCTCAATGGGTTCGGCAATTTTTTATTCTCAAAATTCTTAGGTAACTCCATAGATGAAATCGCGGATGGCAGGGGCTTTGAACCTCTGCTTTTCCATATTCAAGGGATTTTTGCTGTCAGCGCCCTTTTTCAGAGGGCTGCGGCGGCAAGATTCCGGAAATAACGAAGAAAAATCTTTCACAAAGTTATGGGCGCTGGATTGTTGGTTTTCACGAACCAATGACCAGCGCCTTTTTTGCGCTCAAAAAGGGCGCTGAGAATGGAGGTGTATTGTATGATAGCAAAATGGCGGCACCCCATTGATACAATGAGATGCCGCCATCTTTAACAGCCCGACTCGGAATTCAGAGCCGGGCTGCTTGCTTATTCAGAAAAAATCAACGCTCCAAAGTACTTCGGAAGATGGAAATCGGGCCGTTCCGCGTCCACGCGGTTCCACGCAAGATAATGCTCCTGCACGGTCAGATCGCCGCATTTGTAGAAATTGCCCCGGATTGTTCCGGACGGAGCAAAATCCGGGAAGAACAGCCGCAGCAGCTGAAAAGGAAGCTCATACGTCACATCCCAGCCATTGGGCGTTCTTTCGCTGGCTGCATGCAAGGTCTTTGCGCCGTCCGGAAGCAGGAGCCGCATCAGATCCTCTCTTCCGGTCCCAAACCCGAAATAGATGCACAGGTTGGGGTTCAGCTCAATGTTGATATATCGCGCATCGTGCTCCGCAGCGCTGACGAAAAACTCCAGGCAGCTGTCCTGACACGGCTGGTCAAGCATGCCAGTATTTTCTGCGCGGATCGTTGGTTCCTCCGCGTGAAGACGCACATACAATCGGCTGTCATCGTACGCAAGCTGCGCGTAGGCGCTGACCTGCTCGCAGAGTAGCCACAGTTTCTGGTCGATCGGCGCTTTTTCGATCTTATTCCAGTCCGGTTTCCCGGTGATTTTTTGAATCTGATATTGTCTGGTCATCTTTTTTCCTTTCTTCGCTTTCCACGTCAATGCTTCGAGAAAATTGCCTCAAGCGTCTGCAAAACAGCCGCCTTCCGGACATCCTCGTATTTGCAGTCAAATAACTGGAGATTCAGCGCTCCAGTGCTGGTCAGGATGTGAAATTTCTCCGCGAGTACACCATTTCTACTCACGCCCCTGCGGGAGGGGCGACGTCGCCGTGACTGTTGCACCGGCGGATACCGTTACATTTCTACTCACGCCCCTGCGGGAGGGGCGACGGCTTCCTTGCGGACAGACTCGACGTCCTGCTTATTTCTACTCACGCCCCTGCGGGAGGGGCGACACGCCGTCATTGACATCGCCCTCGACGGTGATATTATTTCTACTCACGCCCCTGCGGGAGGGGCGACGAAAACGTCCAACACAAAATCCGTATCCATCACGATTTCTACTCACGCCCCTGCGGGAGGGGCGACATAAAACCACATTTTGTCTATTGGTTCTCTCCAATTTCTACTCACGCCCCTGCGGGAGGGGCGACGGTGTTGTCCTTTTCGACTGCGTCCGCCGTATCGACGATTTCTACTCACGCCCCTGCGGGAGGGGCGACGGGCGGTATGTGGAGGAAGAAACATGGAACGACTATTTCTACTCACGCCCCTGCGGGAGGGGCGACCCACCACAGACGTCACGCCGCGCTGCTCCGGCCTATTTCTACTCACGCCCCTGCGGGAGGGGCGACGGAGCGCCGCTTGAGTACGTTTCCAGTGTAGCATATTTCTACTCACGCCCCTGCGGGAGGGGCGACTTTTTGTAAACGCGCTTGTGCTGCCTAGCGTTACATTTCTACTCACGCCCCTGCGGGAGGGGCGACTTTTTGTAAACGCGCTTGTGCTGCCTAGCGTTACATTTCTACTCACGCCCCTGCGGGAGGGGCGACGTTGATGGCGATAAACTCTGCCTTGTCGCTCCATTCTATTTCTACTCACGCCCCTGCGGGAGGGGCGACTCGATCACGTCCGCCAGCTGGTCAGGGCGGAAGCTATTTCTACTCACGCCCCTGCGGGAGGGGCGACCATTGGTGATGCAATGGGGGCTACAACTGAGTTCATATTTCTACTCACGCCCCTGCGGGAGGGGCGACCAGCACCGGACTCGTACACTTTGTACAACTGCATATTTCTACTCACGCCCCTGCGGGAGGGGCGACCATGCTCGTAAAGCCTCTCCGAGATAAGATCTTTATTTCTACTCACGCCCCTGCGGGAGGGGCGACCTCCGCCTCAGATCGAATGGGGGCGAAGAGAATTTATTTCTACTCACGCCCCTGCGGGAGGGGCGACGTTCTATACCGGGTATGACTCTATTTGTATCAGAAGATTTCTACTCACGCCCCTGCGGGAGGGGCGACCCCGTCTGTGGTAAAACTTATCCTGTAATTGTAATTTCTACTCACGCCCCTGCGGGAGGGGCGACGAACGGCGCCCAGCCTTTTCCGCAGTCCGCCCCTCTATTTCTACTCACGCCCCTGCGGGAGGGGCGACGGGTATGCCTGCTGCGGCACTACGGCGTTTCCAAATTTCTACTCACGCCCCTGCGGGAGGGGCGACGCGGGCGCTCACGCCGGACAACATCACCGACCCGATTTCTACTCACGCCCCTGCGGGAGGGGCGACGCCAGGCGGGCAATCCTCCGGTCGCGCCGTCGAGATTTCTACTCACGCCCCTGCGGGAGGGGCGACATGAATTGTAATACAACACGATCTCATCCCCTCTATTTCTACTCACGCCCCTGCGGGAGGGGCGACATAGTCCGCCATGCTGTCTACCCAATAGGCCGCAATTTCTACTCACGCCCCTGCGGGAGGGGCGACTGGATATTCAGGCCGTCAAGCGTGTCGCTGTCCGAGATTTCTACTCACGCCCCTGCGGGAGGGGCGACCCTGCGCCTGCATCTTGCGGGCGCAGAGGGAGCGATTTCTACTCACGCCCCTGCGGGAGGGGCGACCCAGCTCTGCGTATCCCGCGTGATCGCCTTTGCATTTCTACTCACGCCCCTGCGGGAGGGGCGACTCGATCACGTCCGCCAGCTGGTCGGGGCGGAAACTATTTCTACTCACGCCCCTGCGGGAGGGGCGACCTGATCGTAACGGAGTCCAACGCGTCGAAGCTCATTATTTCTACTCACGCCCCTGCGGGAGGGGCGACGCGGAACGGCTGCGCCATGCTGCTCGTAGGTGCCATTTCTACTCACGCCCCTGCGGGAGGGGCGACTTGGAGTGGTGGCAGTAGTTTTCAAAAAATTCGAGATTTCTACTCACGCCCCTGCGGGAGGGGCGACGGACTGGAACCTGCTGAAAAAGCTGCAGATCTACATTTCTACTCACGCCCCTGCGGGAGGGGCGACCGGCTGATCGCCGACAGCGCAAAGCGCGCTTTTATTTCTACTCACGCCCCTGCGGGAGGGGCGACTGACGCTTGAGCAACTGCATACCGAGTCCAAGCAATTTCTACTCACGCCCCTGCGGGAGGGGCGACGGCAATGCAGCGGTTGACTGGGTGCTTGATTTCTCATTTCTACTCACGCCCCTGCGGGAGGGGCGACGCTCTCTAAAACAGTTCCAGTGGTGGTGTTTGATTTCTACTCACGCCCCTGCGGGAGGGGCGACGCGACCGGTGCTCCATCCGGCACGACTGTCGGCGAGAAATTTCTACTCACGCCCCTGCGGGAGGGGCGACAGTTTGGTGCGTCAAATTTGACGCAGGGGTATTTATTTCTACTCACGCCCCTGCGGGAGGGGCGACTTTGCCCCGTACCTCGAGGAATTCTACGGCGACGTATTTCTACTCACGCCCCTGCGGGAGGGGCGACGGCACGACAACGACGTCCACATGGCAGGAGATCACATTTCTACTCACGCCCCTGCGGGAGGGGCGACGTGATCGCAACGCCGAACGCCGCTGTGCTGGCGACAATTTCTACTCACGCCCCTGCGGGAGGGGCGACCTCATGCCATTTGTCGTAGGGGATCTTGTCCTCCGTATTTCTACTCACGCCCCTGCGGGAGGGGCGACGATGGGCGAGCTCGCAAATGCGTACAAATATTTGCGGATTTCTACTCACGCCCCTGCGGGAGGGGCGACCGCCGCCATCATCGACTGGCGCTACGGCGTGACATTTCTACTCACGCCCCTGCGGGAGGGGCGACGCGGTAGCCGAGCGGGGCGAGGCCGCCGAGGCTCAATTTCTACTCACGCCCCTGCGGGAGGGGCGACCCGCAGGCTGGAAAAGCTGGACTGCCGCGAAGACGATTTCTACTCACGCCCCTGCGGGAGGGGCGACCGCTGCTGTCGCCGACGCCCTCGGTAACGGACAAATTTCTACTCACGCCCCTGCGGGAGGGGCGACAGACCCGGCGTTTTCCGGCAGCGGGGAATACACAATTTCTACTCACGCCCCTGCGGGAGGGGCGACTATGTCCGATAATGCCAACAAAATGGGATCGGACATATTTCTACTCACGCCCCTGCGGGAGGGGCGACCTGCCGGGACGCCGGACGTGCCGCAGCTGGCGCGCCTATTTCTACTCACGCCCCTGCGGGAGGGGCGACCGGCACCAGGCACAAGCGCCGCCGAAACGATCAGCATTTCTACTCACGCCCCTGCGGGAGGGGCGACCCGGGACGCCGGACGCGCCGCAGCTGGGCCGCCTATTTCTACTCACGCCCCTGCGGGAGGGGCGACACCTACGGGTGCGCATGATGCCTACAATAAGGGTATTTCTACTCACGCCCCTGCGGGAGGGGCGACCTTCGTGGAGCAGGCACTTGCAAGATGCTCGGTGATTTCTACTCACGCCCCTGCGGGAGGGGCGACCTCGTCATGCGCGAGATCAACGCCATCACGGAAATTTCTACTCACGCCCCTGCGGGAGGGGCGACCAGCATATCGACGGCGGCCTTGGCGGTTTCAAGCATTTCTACTCACGCCCCTGCGGGAGGGGCGACGCAACCTGCGCTGCAGCTACTGCTATCAGGGCTGCAAATTTCTACTCACGCCCCTGCGGGAGGGGCGACATTGCGACGGAGGACGAACAGAGCGCGTATTTTATTTCTACTCACGCCCCTGCGGGAGGGGCGACCTGCATACGTTCCAGTACCACCAGTATCTCGGCTTTATTTCTACTCACGCCCCTGCGGGAGGGGCGACCAGCACCGGCCACATCAGCGAGGGCTGGGGACAGATATTTCTACTCACGCCCCTGCGGGAGGGGCGACAGCAATTTTCCACAAGTCCGTCATGAGGTTTTGCGGCAAATTGCCGAAAGATGATACAGTTTTATGTCTGGCTTCCTTTGGTTTTCCAAGAAGAGATCCAAAAGCTGTATATCTTGCATGGATTTCATGCGCCAACCTGCCGCAAAAATGTGTACGGCAGGGGTTGGCGTTAAAAGATCAAGGCACTTCCTGCTTCCACGAGGGGCTTGCGTCCCATGCTTTCGATCCGGTTCTCGTATGAATTGCCGAGTCGATAAAAGCGGACAGAATCCTGCTCCATATCGATAGCTTTTCCCAGTTCCTGTTTCAGCACGACCAGCTGTGCAGCGTCCACGAGCACCTCAAACACGGAGTTTTGAACACGCATCCCGTGTCGTTCACAGATCTTTGCTACTTTCCGCAAGCGCTTTTGCCCGGCAGAATCCGATGTGTCCACATCATAGGTTACGACCAGCATCATATGTCATGACCTCCACACAAACGGCGGGTATCGATCCAGATCCCCGCGCAGCACACGGGCAAACAGCATAGACTGTACGTATGGGATTATCCCAATGGGAACTTTCTCCTTCAAAAACGGGTGCTGAATGGACTCGCGCTTTCTGGCCCGCCACTGTTCAAGAACCTTTCGCCGCCCTTTCTCGCTGAGGTATACCGCTTCAAAGTCTGTCGTAAAATCCTGCGTCTGAAACTGATCCCTGTTGAACATGGAAATGACCAGCCGGTCGCACAGGGGCGCACGCAGCTCCTCCATGATGTCCAGCGCAAAGGATAGCCGCCCCGGGCGAAGGGTGTGCAGATACCCGGCGGCAGGGTCCAGCCCCACAGCTTCCATCGAAGATCGAACGTCATGTGCCAACAGCGTATAGACAAAAGACAGCACCGCATTGACTTCGTTCAGCGGCGGACGCCGACTTCTCGTCTCAAAGCGGTATCCCTTCGGACTGGAGAGCAGATCGTCAAAGCGAGAGAAGTAGACAGACGCAGCGGCGCCCTCGATTCCGCGCATGGAATCAATGTCCGTACAGTCATCCAGACGATTTGCGATTGCGGTCAAATCAGCTGCCGCCGCAGCAACGCCGCTCTTTTCTGCTTCATCAGAGGCAGTACGGGCATACCGCACCAACACAGATCTGCTGTTTCGCAGCTTACAGAACAGCAGATCCTTGACAAACCGGTTTGCAAAGGCTGTATCTGCCAGTGTTTCATACTGGCGCTTTCTTAACAGCACATTTCCGCTGACCGGGCCGCATAGCCGCCCCAGAAAAAAGCCGTTCTCGCTGAGAAATGTAATCGTCACGTCGTTTTTGGAGCAAAATGAGAGCAATGCAGTTGAGAGTGTGTTCTTTCCGAACAGAACGATGGAGTTCACCTGTGTGATTGGAACAGCGGCCTTTTCTGCACCGCCGATGGAGATGCAGATATTCCCGTTCCGCTCAAACAGATAGCTTTCAGGCGTTGTAATATAGAGCGTCTCCAGCAGCTTTTTCATGGGACATCCTCCTCGTGCATGGCCTCTTTGCGCAGCTGCATACAGTAGCCGGACGCGGATCGCTGCACGCTGGGAAGGCAGTGCTCCCGCAGGGAGCACGCCTTGCATTTCGCCCCGTATTCCGCCGGCGGGATCGAAAAGCTTCGGCGAAACGCCTCGATCCTTTCGATTGTTTCCTTTACAAGACTGCGGAGCTCCGCTGTAAAAGAGACCGGATAGCGGCGGTGCGATGTGATGTAGTAGATGGCGCCCTCCGGGATCTGTGTCTGGAACATTTCTTCCAGACACATGGCCTGCGCGCACAGCTGAACCTCATATTCCTGTTCTGCGCGGAGTTTTCCGTGCTTGTACTCAACCGGATACAGCCTGACCGGGAAATCCAGCGCAGGGATCATGCAGCCCTGGGCGGATGCTTCCGCTTCTATGCAGTCGCATTTCCCGGAAACTCCCATAGCTTTGGAGAATACAGGGAACTCATACAGCTTTGCTGAATCGCCCCGGCGTTCTATCCGCTGCGTGTGGACCCGCTCATGCTCAGAACGTCCTTTTGCGGTATCCGCACTTTCCGCCCAGACCTGCTCATTGGTCAGCAGTGCAGCCCGACGCAGGCAGAACCCTGCGTGAGACAGTCGGGAAAGAGGAATCGGCTCCCACTCATCCATGGCAGAACCAGTCTTCGTCTGCGGGAAGCGCGTCCCAGACTACCGGCTCAAAGGCGCTTGGCTTGAACCCGATCTGCACGCCCTTGGGAACCCTGTCCAGAGAGACAAGCGCGTCATAATCCCGATAGCTTCTGGGATAGGAAACGGAAGCTTTTTTCGTGACCTTGACCAGATCAAAGAGCTTGTGGGCCGGGGCGCAGCCCAGTTTGGCCTGACGGATTCTCTGCGCCGCGTCGGTATCCGTGCCAACGTGCCTGAAAATAATCAGCGGAGAAACGACGGCCATTTCGCCCTTGCTGGCGGAGTGGTCATGCTCGTACATATTCAGAATGGCTTCAAACAGGACATTCAAATCTTCGTCATCAAACCCGGTCTCTTCAGCAAGGTTGGCGCTGACAAAGCCGCGAACCTCGTACAGGCCGAAGGGGATGATCTGCTTGCGGCCCATTGTGCGAAGCTTGTCCTCCGGCTGCTCCTGCTCCCATGCCGCGTAATCCTCTACTGTAGCGCCATCCTTTACCTTGTCGGCAACCGCCATACGGGTGATGGAAATGTCCAGCGGAAGAACGGCGTCCAGACTTTTTCCGTAGGTGATCTGCACCGGCCCGCGCACCTGCCCCGCGTTGGGGCCTGTGGACATGACTGCGCCGAAGGTACGTACATCGTAGAACAGCTCACAGGCCTTTTTTCTGCCCGCGTAAACGGCTTCCTTTGCCTTTGCGCAGTCTTCAACACCGGCTGCCCGCTTGGCCTCCGCGATATGGCGGTTGATGTTGGTCGCCTGCTGGATGATGATGTTCATACCGGGCTCGCCCTGATGGGCCAGCTCCACGTAATTTCGAATGCGGCGCTTGGTTGCAGCGTCGGTGATGAAGCCCTGCATGGTCTGCGGATCGAGCCGGGGCATATTGCCCATGTCCGGGTCTCCGTTCGGGTTACAATTTGTGCACGCAACGTAATACATGAACTCATATCGGTTCTGAATTGCCATAAGATACTCCTCCTCTTATTCTTCTGCCGCGCCGGTCTTTTCTCTGGCGGCGGCGACGTTTCTGTTTCTCTCCTGATTGAGCTTCGCGCCCATCTGATAGTAGCCCAGCGCAAAATAGGACTGCTGTTCCAGATTCAGCGTAGCAGGAATGGACGTCCCCAGCGCGACGGAAATTTCCTGCAGCTTCTCGCGGTATTTATCGGCGAGCCATCCGTTTTCGATCTTTTCCAGATGGTGATTTGAGCGGCTGCTGAGCTGGCCGATGACCAGCGCGGGCATCTGAATGGCGGAGGCGTAGTACCGCTCCACAATGCCGGTATTGACGTCCGGCATGGCCGTCCTCTGGATCGCCGCATATACGGCCATCAATCCGCCGCAGTGATATGCGGCATTGCGAAGATGCAGATTGTATGCTTCCAAAATTGTTCCCTCCTGATGATGGATTCGATTTTTCCGGAGCAGCCAGACCTTCAGCCATTGACAGGCCAGACTGTTTGGCAGGGTGCTTCGCGTGTCGCTGTCGTCGTTCGACAGCAGCTCCGAGCGAATATAGGCCAGCGCCTTTGCCGCGACGGCATCCGGCAGGCATCCGCCTGACAAAATCGCCTGCACGACCGCCGGTGTGATCCCGGCCAGCTCCTTTGACAGCCGCTCAAAGGGTCGGCTGTCGGTTTTCTGGAATTTTAAAAGACGAAGCAGACGAGCAGCCAGCTTCACAGGCCTGATGTTTCCGGTGCCGCCCTGATTGGTCAGTGCCAGATCGGCATACCATCGTCCCAGATTGCGGCGAAGATCCGGATAGCTGCCTCTGTCATATCTGCGGATCATAACGCGGCTGTTTGCGCCGGACAGCAGCAGAATATAGTAGGATACGTTGTCCAAATCGGGAACAGGCTGCCCGGAATAGACGCTTTCCGGAATTTGATTCGCCTGATTTCGCGCTGTCAGCTCGTTGACGGCGGCTTCCGGTTCTGCTTCCTCGTCCGTTTCATCCTCCGGCAGATCATAACCAAAGTCCACGGTATAAAGCGGATCATCCTCCTGTGGAATCTCGCGGTCAAACCAGTGGACAAATTTCATTCCTGCAAGGATCGGCGCATCCTTCAAAAGATCATCCAGCGCAGCCTTCACGACGCTGAAAGCCTCTTCCGAAACAGGTGCGTTCGCCGCTTTTTTCTGGTTATAGGAGCAGAATGCCGTCTTGTCAAAGCAAATCAGCGCATCCCCGCTCGCGTGCCCTCCGACGACTCGCAGGCCCTGTATCGGCGTGGTCGTCGTCATGGGAACCGTCGGTTCGCCGGTGATCAGGCACAGGGCGGATGGGTGTTCGTCCGCCGCGGAAAACTGCTTTCGGTAGGACTTCCACCATGCGCGAAGTTTTTCCGATTGCAGGATAGACTGCCCGTTGACCCGAAATGAGATCCGATCTCCCGGCTTGATTTTGGCCCGATCCAGCTCTGCGCGAATGGCCGCCGCAAGTTCAGGCGTTTCCAGCACACGGACGCAGACCTTTAGCTGCGGTTCTTCCTCTGCTGCGCTGCGGAGTGCCTCCAAAAAGAATGTGCTTTTGCTTCCGGGCTCCTCGGGAATGACGACGGAGCGCTTCTCTGCAAGAACATTGCTCTTATCCTTACCGTTGGCCAGACTGCCGATATCCGGGCACGGAACAGGCTCGTCTCCCCCCAGATAGACGCTGACATGGTCATCGCTTTCAGAGAGGGAAATATATGCCTTCATGGTTTTCCCCGCGAATCCCGGCGGCAAAGCCAGCTGGCGGCGTACTCCGTAGTCATATAGTGCTTTCAGCATAGGCCTTCCCCCTTCAGAACCTCCGGACTGTCATAGGGCGGGATCAGAATCACGCCGTTCTCCATGACCGCGTGGAACAGGGACATTTTGATTTTCGTCTTTTTCGTGACCTCCACATCATCCGGCGCAAACAGGTCGTAGACCATCAGCCCTGCGTCCATCGACTGCTGGATAGGCGAACGCGTCCCGTCGCTCTCCTCAAAATAGCAGACAAACTCGCGCATTCCAAGCTCCGGCTGATGGAAACATTTTCCCGTTCGGATGCGCCGCAGCGCCTGCTCATACAGTTGGAGCTCTTTTCCCGCAAAAGCCGGGCGGGGAATGATCGACGCCGCGATCCGGTAGCGAACGTCCTGCAGCGCCGTCGTCTGCCGCTGCGTTCGCTCCTCCTCGGTGGAGATCGGCTCCGAACCGACAGTACATTTGACCTCGTTGCGCTTGAAGCTGATATAGCGGATGGGGTTCAATACCTCAATGCGGTTGATCTGCCAGCGGAACTCCTTCGGTTTCATATAAATTGCCGATAAAATCCCTCTGGCGGCTGATGGGGTTGGGAATAGGTAGGTCAGCCGTTCTACTTTTGCATAAGGGGCAGAGAAACAGGCGAAATCTCCCCAGACCTCGATCGTGATTTCTTTCAAATACGCTTCACCTCCGTAATTTGTTCGTCCTGATTCGGACTGTGAACAGGACGTCCATAGCACGTGTCTGTTAGAAGAATGAAATATCTGACAAAATAAGTATGAAATATAACGGGTAATTTGTCAAGTATCCACGAAAAATAGAATAGCACACCAGCTGTCCAATAATCCGGACAACCAGTGTGCTTTTTTTCAAAATATAGAATCAAATCGCTCTTCTTGCGGAAAATGCAGGCCCAGCTGCTCAGAATACAGGTCCTCATACTGCGGGCACAGCAGATAGACATTGCTGCCTGCGGCCTGTTCGGCAGACTGTTCTCTGCCACGGCGGGCAAACGGAATCTGCTCGGCATACAGGGCCAGATTTTTTGCAAAACAGGTCAGGGTGATCGGCGCTGCCTGCTTCAGCAGCGCGCCGGTGACGCCCTGCGTTCGCAGCTGCTCTGCGATCTGTTCATACAGCTTCCGCTCTGCGGCATAGGGAACAATGACCTGCGCACCGGCACTGGAGATCAGCTTGTATTGCGCCGCCGTTTCTGCAAAGGCCCGTGCGTCGATTGCCTTCGTCAGCTCCGGTTTATCGACCGTGCCGTCAAACAGCCGCCGGTAGTATTCCCGGATGTTCTCCGGGTCATGGATGGAAAACGGCGGATTCATTTCCTGTACTGTGACCGCAGCATTGTTGTACCAGTCGTCAGGATACGGTATACGGCTGTCCTCCGGGCGAAATACGATCACTTGCCCCATAGAATCGCAGCCGTTCCGGTTGCAGCGTCCGGCAGCCTGAATGATGGAATCCAGCGGAGCCAGCGCGCGATACAGCGTTTCAAAGTCAAGGTCTACCCCAGCCTCGATGCACTGGGTCGCCACGACCCGGCAGGGCAGCTTCTGCTTCAGCCGCTGACGGATGATCTCAATTTGCCGGCTCCGGTGCGCGGGGCACAGGTCCGTGGTAAGAAAGAAAACCGTGTCTTCGGGGCAAAGCCGTGACAGTACGTCAGCGATCTGCCGGGCGTGACGGCGCAGATTGACGATGGCGCAGACCCGCGCACAGCCCGCCATTTCCTCCGCAATGGCTTCGAGGGGCGTTTCATTCCCGATCCGCCATTCCACATTCACCCGCTTCAGAGCCTCGAACAATTTTCTGTGCTCCGGAAGGATCTCACAGGGCGTCCAATTCAGATCCTTTCGCGCGGCAAAATCCGGCTGCGTCGCTGTGGAGAATACCATGGTCGTGTGATAGCGGCTGCACAGCGCATTCACTGCGCGAAGCGTGGCGGAGGTCAGACTGGCGGGCAGGCTCTGGGCCTCGTCAAATACCACAACGCTGCCTGCAATGTTGTGGAGCTTTCGGCAAACGGTCGGGCGGTCTGAAAACAGAGCTTCAAAAAAACGGACAGACGTGGTGATGATAACCGGAGCGCTCCATCTGGCGGCCAGCTCCCGGGCCTCCTCCGGTAAATCACTTTGGCTATGGTCGACCAGCACGTTTGGAATGATTTTAGCATACGTATCTGCATTCTGTTCCGCCAACGTCAAAAACGGGAGGACAATAATGATCCGCTTTTTCCCATGCTTCAGGCAGTGCCGCAGCGCAAAGTGCAGCAGCGCCAGCGTTTTTCCGGTTCCGGTAGGCGCCGTCAGCGTATATAATCCCTCCGGCTTATCACCCATCTTCCCACACTGTTCAAAGACCTGATCCCGGTACTGATTCAGGGTTTTGTCCGCAGTGGAGGCTTGCCGGATGCTGCCGCAATAGGCGTACAGTGTTTCCAGAAGCGCCTGCGGGTCAAAATAGCAGTCCTCCGCACGATCAAGGTATGTACTGTCGTCATTCATTGCAGAGGCCGTGTAGTCTGCATCCACCAGACAGGAAAACAGCAATCTGGTATACAGCATGGATTCCAGTTCATCGGCAGGAGGTATCGGAAGCTTTGGCAGTCTGAAATCAGGAAAATCCTTTTGAAACGCGGCGTTTGCCTCTTTCAGCTGCGCTGCGTTTTCAATCGAGGGCGTTTTTCCGGCGTTTCCGTGGGCTTGCTTACGATCATCTGCAATCGCGTGCAGCTCCGCCTTTATCATATCGTAGGCCACAAGACCGGCATGGTGTCCATTGACCGCCTCTATCACAGGACGGCTGCCGGGTCTCCCCCTATAGCAGCATTCCAGGAAGCAGGCCCCGCTTATCGCATGGTCAACGCCTGTTCGTTTGCCTTTCCACACATCCTGAAACGCCTTGGTATACTTTCCAAAATCATGTACCAGCCCTTCCAGTCCTGCGGCATCTGCAAGGCCAAGCGCCTCCCCGTACTCCCGCGCAAGCGCAGCGACCTTTTGTAAATGCTCCTTCACAGTTTCCTGATGCCCCTGCAGATTTTCGGATTTCGCATAGTATTCCATAGCTGCCTCCCCGGCTACCGGTTTTATCCATTCTATTATACCAAGCGCACGCACCCATGCCAACAGTTATTACGGAAAACGGAACAATTGCCTTCGCCGTGCAGGCGTGGTTGGCCGTTTGGATAGAACAGTATTCTTTGCGCCAATGGCAACTGGTACTGAGCGCAATGTGGAGCTCCCGGCTGCGTGCGTTCAAAGTGGTCCCTTGTTCATATCGGCGGACGGCTTCCTTTTTAAAGGAAGGAATGTATTCTTTTGGCATGATTGTACTTCCATTATACCCAATCCGCAAATAGTTTCAAGTAAAACACGTTATTCGGATAACACTGCGGATTTTCCGCTCCAGCGACGCACGACGAAGCAAGAGGTGAAGAAACAGGAATCTGAAAGAAGCGCGTTCTGTTTCTCCATCCTCGCCAGACGTCCTTCCGCCAGAACCGCCCTTTCCATATCACGCGCTTTCCCGCATCCAAACGGACGTCTCCATATGTAAGGCAAGCGAGCGTACTTGCTGATTACAAGAGCAATCACGATCAAATGCTGATCTTTTTCCGCAAGCAGTATGGGCGGTATCGGAATTTCCCCGTCCGGTGCATGATTTCTTACGATTTTCTGAAAATATACAGTTTGTTGATAAATTTTGCCGCAGATGTGATATGATATCAGCAACTACTTGGAGGAGGACGGCATTTGTGGCAGCGTCATTCCTGAAACGAAAACCGAAGGAGCCGGACGGGCCGCAGCGGCGGGAGATCTCCGTTTTGGAGGCGGACGCCGAGACGGGCTTAAGCGCCGCGCAGGCGCAGGAGCGGCTGGACGGCGGCTGGGGCAACGCGCCGGTGGAGTCTCCCGGCGCGTCGGTCCGGGAGATCATCGCAAAAAACGTTTTTACGTACTTTAACTTCCTGTTCTTCCTGCTGGCAGGCTGTGTGATCGCCGTGCGGCAGTGGCTGAATTTGACGTTCCTCGGCCCCGTGTTCTGCAATATGTTCATCGGCATCGTGCAGGATCTGCGGGTGAAGAAAAAGGTCGACGGGCTGAAGATCATGGCCGCGCCGAAATGCCGCGCCGTGCGGGACGGGCAGATCGTCGAGCTGGACGCGGCCCAGCTCGTGCGGGACGATATCGCCGTCTTTTCCCCCGGCGACCAGATCCCGGCGGACGCCGTCGTTGCGGCGGGTGAATGCCGCGTCAACGAGGCGCTCGTCACCGGCGAGGCCGATGAGATCGTTAAAAAGCCGGGCGAGCGGCTGCTCTCCGGCAGCTTTGTTGTGTCCGGCAGCTGCCGCGCACGGCTGACCGCCGTGGGCGCGGACAGCTTCGTCTCCCGGCTCACGCTGGAGGCCAAGCAGACCGGATCGCAGCCGCAGTCAGAGATGATGCATTCGCTGACGAGTCTGATCAAATGGATCGGCTTCCTTGTCATTCCGCTGGGCGCGGTGATGTTCATCAAGGAGTATCTGTGGCTGAAAAGCCCGATTGTGGACGCGGTGACAAGCACAGTCGGCTCCATCGTCGGCATGATCCCGGAGGGGCTGTATCTGCTGACAAGTCTTGCGCTGGTGGCCAGCGTCATCCGGCTGGCAAACCGGCGCACGCTCGTGCACGACATGGGCTGCATTGAGACGCTTGCGCGCGTCGACACGCTCTGCGTCGACAAGACCGGCACGATCACAGAGCCGAAAATGACCGTCGACGACATTGTTCCCTTACAGCCGGAGCGCTATATCGCCGACGATATCCGCATGATCATGGCCGATTACGTCTGCGCCATGCAGGACGACAACGACACCATGGCCGCGCTGCGGCGATATTTTACCGGACAGTCCATGCAGACGGCGATTGACGCCGTGCCGTTCCGGTCGGCGAAAAAATACGGCGGCGTATCCTTCCATGAGGATGAGACGTATCTGCTGGGCGCGCCGGAAATTCTGCTGGCGAACTGCCCGGAAAAGGAGCAGTATCTGCCGCTGGCGGAGGAATGGTCGGCGAAGGGCTGCCGCGTGCTGCTGCTGGCGCTTTACGACGGGAAGCTGTCGGACGAAGCGCTGGACGCGGAAATGATGCCGCTGGCGCTGATCCTGCTGAGCAACAAGATCCGGCCCGAAGCGCCGCAGACGTTCTCCTATTTTGCGCAGCAGGGCGTGCGCACGAAGGTCATTTCCGGCGACAATCCCCTGACTGTTTCGGAGGTCGCGCGGCGGGCCGGGATCCCGGACGCGGAGAAATTTGTCGACGCGCGGACGCTCAAAACGGACGCGGAGCTTGCGAAGGCGGCGGAGGACATGACCGTCTTCGGACGCGTCACGCCGGATCAGAAAAAGAAGCTCGTCGCAGCCATGAAGCGGGCGGGGCACACGGTCGCCATGACCGGCGACGGCGTGAACGACGTGCTGGCGCTGCGCGAGGCAGACTGCTCCATCGCCATGGCCTCCGGCTCGGGCGTCGCGTGTCAGGCATCGCATATCGTGCTGCTTGATTCGCAGTTTTCCGCGCTGCCGTCCGTCGTGGCCGAGGGCAGGCGCGTCATCAACAATATTGAGCGCAGCGCGTCGCTGTATCTCGTCAAGAATATTTTCACGTTCGTGCTTTCCCTCATCACGCTGTTCTTTACGCTCCCCTATCCGTATACGCCCGCGCAGCTGAGTCTGGTCAACGCGCTGACCATCGGCATCCCGTCGTTCATCCTTGCCATGGAGCCGAACGAGAACCGCATCAGCGGCCGGTTTATGCCGAACGTCATTTACCGGGCGCTGCCCGCCGCGCTGTCTGACCTCATTCTCGTGGTCGGCGTGATGCTGTTCTATCTGGCATTCCATATCAAAGAGGATATGCTCTCCACGCTCTGCACCGGCATTATGGGCATCGTCGGCCTGCTGATGGTCCATCAGACCTCGCTGCCGATGAATAAGCTCCGCAAGGCCATGCTCGTCGGACTGTGCATCGCATTCGTGGTGTGCTACTTCTTCCTGCCGGAGCTGTTTACACTGAGTGCGCTGGATAAGCCGTCGCTGCTGATCCTCGTCGTGCTGGGCCTGCTTGCGTTCTCGGTCATGTTTGTCTGCCGCCGGGGACTGCGCAAGGCAAAGGCGCGGCTGGACAAGGGAATTTTCCCGCACAGGAAAAAAAGATAAAAATCCGCAAATACTAGAGCCAGCCGGGAAAACCGGCTGGCTCAGACTTTTCTATATAAAGGAGAATGCATATGCACTATCATGTGAATGAAGACGTCTGCATCGGCTGCGGCCTGTGCGCCGAAACGTGCCCGGAGGTCTTTTCTCTCAGGGACGACGGCTTTGCCGAGGCAGCGCCCGACCCCGTGCCGGAAAGCGCGCAGGAGACTGCCGCCGAGGCCATGGACGCCTGCCCGACGAGCGCGATCGAAGAGGGCTGACAAGGGGCGAAAAATCTGCTATACTGGTTCCATCCTGTCAAATGGGGTGGAACTATGGAAGAACGTTATGTGGCGTTCGACGTGGAAACGCCGAACGCGCAGAACCGGCGCATGAGCGCCATCGGCGTCAGCGTGATCGAGCGCGGCGAGATCGTGCAGGAGCTTTACACACTTGTCGACCCGCAGACGCACTTTGATCCGTTCAATATCGCGCTGACCGGCATCACGCCGGAACAGGTGCGCGGCCAGCCGGACTTTCCCGCGCTCTGGCAGCTGCTGGAGCCGATGCTGGCCGGCTGCATTCTGGTCGCGCACAACGCGCCGTTTGATTTGCGGGTGCTGGCCAGCTGCCTGCATGACTATCACATCGACTGGAAGCCGGAGGCCGCGTATCTGTGCACCTGCCAGATGGGCCGAAAGGCATATCCGTACCTGCCGAACCACAAGCTGAACACGCTCTGCGACCATCTGCGGCTCGACCTCGACCACCACAACGCCGGCAGCGACAGCCGCGCCTGCGCACTTTTGCTGCTCGACTATCTGCAAAAGGGCCTTCGCCCGGAGCCGTTTCTGCGCACCTACCGCTTCGCGGACCGGAAAACGCTCCCGTACTGCACGGTATAAGCGCCCGCGCCCATGCCTCCCCCTGCCATGCGCTGCATGGCAGGGGGAGGCTTTTTGCCGTGTCAGCGCAGCGTTTCGAAGCGCTTTACGCCGCGGGTCATGAGCCAGCGGGCGGTAAGCGCGTACAGGGCCGCCATCAGCGCCAGAATCAGGCCGAGGGCGGCCGTCGCCGGCATCAGAACCGCCAGCAGGAAGAAATAGAGCGCGCCGACCGCCACCACGAAGCCAAAGCCCAGCAGCATACTCAGCAGCACGCCTGCGCCCTGCTTTGCCGCCTGCGTCTCGTTGATCCAGTCGAGGTTGCAGTGGCGCAGATCCTCCATCAGCCCGACGTTCGCCGTCAGCAGCACGAACAGCAGCTGACAGGCCAGCAGCAGCGCCGTCTCCGCGGCGGAAACACGCAGCACCAGCGCGGCGGCGAGCATCATGACGAGTGCCGGCGCGACGGCCAGCGAATTGGACAGATTCAGCTTCGCCTGCAAAATCTTTTTGGTTTCGACCGGCATGGAGCGCACGATCCAGTAGCTCTTGCCCTCCAGCGACACGGACGACGCCGTAAAGAATACCATGCCGGAAACCATCATGCAGGCCAGCAGCAAGATGGGCGCGGCTGCTGCGTACAGCTCCGGGATCGCGGTCAGCGCGCCCAGAAGCTCCCGCCGCTTGACCACCGCCAGCACAGCCAGCACCAGCTCAAACACGAGGCCAAGCCCGGCGTTGAGCATATAGCCGGAGCTGCTGGTCAGCCGGGCAAGCTCCCGGCGGTAGAGCGCCGCACTCTGCGAGGAGGCGCGCATGGCTTTTTTCTCGTACCGCACCTTGACCTGTCCGCGCCGCATGGTGACGATGCGGATAAAGCTGCGGTTCAGCAGCACATAGGCCAGCACGAACGGCAGGACTGTCCACAAAAGCGTCAGGCCGAGGTCTGCAAGGCTGCCGTCCGCAGCGGCCCGGCCCAGCCAGACGAGCGGGGCAGCCGAGCCGAGCGCGCCCGCGATCGCCGCGCCGTTCGCAGCCAGCTGGGTCACATAGCTGTTCATGCGGAAGCAGAACAGGAAATATGCCAGCATGAACACGACCGAGATCACCATGGTCACGGCAGTCGTATTGCGCATATGGCTGGTCACAAGCGAGACAAGCCACGCAAACAGGCAGCTCACCGCCAGCGAAAACAGCGGCAGCGCCAGCACGATCACGACGAACGCCGTAATGCCCGTTCCGCTTGTCTCACCGTATTGCAGCCACGAAACAAAGACCGGGAGGGCCACGACAAGCTCAAGCACGAAGTTCATGGCCAGCAGCGCCGCCATGCGGCTGAGCAGGATCATGCCGGGCGGCACGGGCATGGACAGAAGCAGCTCGTTGTCCTTCGCCTCAAACAGCTGCGATTTGGCCGTAAACACGCTGCCGATGAACATGAGCGCAAAGGCCATGATCGCAAACATGGCAAAATACAGCCAGCCGAGTCCCGCCGGGAAAAACGCGGCGGCAAGCTGGGAAAACGAGGCATAGAACAGGAAGACGAACGCACAGAAGCAGTAAAGCATCAAAAATGCATAGCCGACGGCCTTGCCCTTCGTCTGGCTCTTCCGCTTCCGGCTCTGTCCGGTAAACGCGGCGAGCAGCGCCGCCATCCGGACGCGAAGCAGCGTTTTAAGCATTCTTCTCACCCTCCAGCTCCAGGAACACAGCCTCCAGCGACTGGTCGCCCTTGACCTCGTCCATCGTGCCGGAGGCGATAAGACGGCCTTGCTTGATGATGGCGACCTTGTCGCAGAGCTTTTCCGCGACCTCCAGCACGTGCGTGGAGAAGAAGATCGCGCCGCCGCGGTCGCAGTGCTCGCGCATGATGCCCTTGACCTGATAGGCTGCCGTCGGGTCGAGGCCGACAAACGGCTCGTCCATGATGATGAGCTTCGGGTCGTGGAGCAGGGCGGAGATGATCGCCAGCTTCTGCTTCATGCCGTGCGAATAGGCCGAGATGGGCTGCGCCAGATCGCCGGTCAGGTCGAACAGATCCGCGTATTTTTCGATCCGCGCCTCGCGGTCGGCCTTCGACACGCCGAAAATATCGGCCACGAAGTTCAGATATTTGATGCCGGACAGGAATTCATACAGATCCGGGTTGTCCGGGATGTACGCTAAAATCTGCTTGCAGCCGAGCGGGTCGGCCTTGACGGACTTCCCGTCTATGGTGATCTCGCCCTGTTCAAACTGCAGAATGCCCGCGCAGCTTTTGATCGTCGTGGTCTTGCCTGCGCCGTTGTGGCCGATGAAGCCGTAAATTTCGCCGGGCCTGATGTGCAGGCTCAGGTCGTCGACCGCCTTTTTCTCTCCGTAAAGCTTTGTAAGATGCTCAATTTTCAGCATCAAATCCACTCCTTTCAAGATGGGTGTCCCTTCAGACGTTTTGTTTGGGCAAAAGTTCCCATGTGTCTATATCATAGCAGATTTTTTCAGTTTGTACAGGCAAACAATTTGGCAGTCGTAGCGTGAGACTGCTAAAATTCACAGTCCGTTCACACAAAGATGCAGAATTGTTCACAGACCGGGCCTATCATGTGACTTGTAAACAAGAGATGAGCAAGACGCTCAGATCGAGTTTTCAGACATTATATATTACAAGACTCAAGGAGGTCTTTTCCATGTTAGTACCGTATGCACGTAAAAATCACAATGTTTCCAATTTCAATCCGTTCCACGATTTTGACGAGCTGGAGCGCGCGTTCTTCTCCGACAACGCCCTCGGCGAGTTCAAGGCCGACATCCAAGAGGACGGCGACAACTTCGTTCTGGAGGCTGACCTGCCCGGCTTCAAGAAGGAGGATATCCACGTGGACGTCGCCGACGACCGGCTGACCGTCTCCGCCGAGCGTCATTCCAACTATGAAGACAAAGACAAGAAGGGCAATTACCTCCGCTGCGAGCGTTCCTATGGCTCCTACGCCAGAAGCTTTGATATCTCCGGCATCGACGCCGCAGGCATCAAGGCCGCATACGCCGACGGCGTCCTGCGCGTGACGCTGCCGAAGCAGAAGGAAGTCCCCGCCTCGTCCAGACGGCTGGAGATCGAATAACAGATAGATCTTCTACCGCATCGAGGGCGAATTCGTGTCCGTCGGTGCCGTGATCCACGGGAAAACGGACTATCTGGATGTCCTTTTTCGGAAAGAACGGTAAACAAAATTTCCAAACAGAAAACCCAGCCTCTTATATAAGAAGCTGGGTTTTCTGCGTAATTGCAGAGCCCCGCGCGCAACAAACGACGCGGTTTCCATGACGCTTGCTCCGCCGCCGGAAAGAACACGACTGGACGGTTATGGGTGGCTTGGCAGATGGTTTGGCCGGGCCGGGTGCTGGCATTGTATGTCTTGTTTTATCCCTTTTTCAAAGCCGTCCGGGGCTGTTTTCCTGCTGCGGCGCAAAAAGTTTACAGGCCGGAAACAAATTTTTGCATGATTGCACTTTCCTGTTGTGTCCGTATGTGGTACAATGTATTCGGATTTTTATGCTGTTGCGCAGATTTGGATAGATAAAGGAAGATCATCATGGAATTACTCGCTCCCGCCGGTTCGATGGAGGCGCTGCGCGCCGCCGTCTGCAACGGCGCTGATGCTGTTTATTTAGGCGCCGATACCTTCAACGCGCGTATAAACGCCCGCAATTTTTCCGCCGCCGATCTGCAGGAGGCCGTTGTCTACTGTCATGTGCGCGGCGTCAAGGTACATCTGACGCTCAACACACTCGTGCTCGACCGCGAGATGCCGCGTGCGGCGGAGCTGATCCGGCTGGCCGCGTCCTGCGGCGTCGACGCGTTCATCGTGCAGGATCTGGGCATGGTATCGCTGTGCCGGCAGCTTGCGCCGGACGTGCCCATCCATGCCTCCACGCAGATGAGCATCCATTCGCTTGAGGGCGTATTAGAGGCCGCCGCGCTCGGATGCAGCCGCGTCGTGCTTGCGCGGGAGCTTCCCGCGGAGGAGATCGCGCATATCTGTAAGAAAAGCCCGGTCGAGATCGAGGTTTTCGTCCACGGCGCTTTGTGCATGTGCTATTCCGGACAGTGCTACCTGTCCTCCGTCATCGGCCGCCGCTCCGGCAACCGGGGTCAGTGCGCGCAGCCCTGCCGCCTGCCCTACGGCTACGGCCGGTTCGAATCGACGCGCTACCCGCTCAGCCTCAAGGATAACTGTCTGGTGGGCGAGCTGGACGAGCTGCGGCGCATGGGCGTCGCGTCCATCAAGATCGAAGGCCGCATGAAGCGGCCTGAGTACGTCGCCATCGTCACGCGCGCTTACCGCACGGTTTTAAACGGCGGCAAGCTGATGCCGTCCGATCTGCAGGAGCTGGAGACGGCCTTCTCCCGGCAGGGCTTTACCGACGGCTATTTCAGAGGCCAGACCGGCAGCGATATGTTTGGCCGCCGTCAGGAGGGCGAGGACACGGCCGACCTGTTCGCCTCTGCCCGCGCCACCTATGAACAGGGTGAGCCGCAGCGCATCGGCGTGCGCTTCTACGCCATGATCCGCCGCGGAGAGCCTGCGCAGCTCGCCGTCGAGGACCCGGACGGCAACCTCTGCCGGACCCGCGGCCCCGTTCCGGAGCAGGCGGTCTACCGGTCACTCACGCCGCAGGATCTGGAGCAGCAGCTGAAAAAAACCGGCGGAACGCCGTATCTGTGCACCGCCGTCCGCTCGTCTCTGGACCCCGATCTGATGCTCCCGGCGTCCGCCATCAACGCCATGCGGCGCGATGTGATCGCGGAGCTGACCGCAAAGCGCGGCCGTGCCGCGCCCGCACGTCTGAACGCGTATGACGAGCCGCCGCGCTACGACGGCATTGCCGGGGAGCCGCAGCTGACCATCGCCGTCCGCACAGCCGGGCAGATCACCTCCCGTATGCTCTCCATGAAGCCAACGGTGCTCTATGTCCCCCTGTCCGAGCTGGCGGAGCACCCGGATCTGCCGCAGCGCGTGGGCGTTGAGACGCAGCTTGCGGCCATTCTGCCGCGCGTGATCTGGAGCGGCGAACTCGTTCCCATCGCGCGGCAGCTGCGCACGGTCTATGAGATGGGCGTGCGGCAGGTTCTGGCCGGAAATCTCGGACAGCTGCACATTGCCCGCGCGGCGGGCTTCGCCGTCCGCGGCGATTTCGGCCTCAATATCGTCAATTCCCGCGCCATGCGGTACCTGCGCGAGCAGGGGCTTGATTCGCAGCTTTTGTCGTTTGAGCTGACGCTGCCGCAGATCCGCGATATCTCCAAGGCCGTCCCGGCGGAGCTGCTGATCTACGGGCGGCTGCCGCTGATGCTGATGGAAAACTGCGTCATGAAGAACCGCACCGGCATCTGCGCCTGCCAGACCGGCACGGTCCGTCTGGTCGACCGTGTGGGCGAGGAATTCCCCATCGTCAAGGACCCCGGCACGTGCCGCAACGTGCTGCTGAACGGCAAGAAGCTGTATCTGCTCGACAAAAAGGACGCGCTGCGCGGCATGGGCCTGTGGGCGCTGCGCCTGCAGTTTACAACGGAAAACCCCGGCGAGATCGACAAGGTGCTGATGGACTATCAGGGCCGGGCCGTCTTCGACGCCGGAAGCTATACGCGCGGACTGTATTCGCGCGGCGTGGAATAAGCAAAAAAGAAGGAACTTCTTATGATCATCCTTGCATCGCAATCTCCCCGCAGGCACGAGCTGATGAAGCTCACCGGCCTGCCGTTTACCGTTCGTGTCGCGGATATCGACGAAACGATGGATCCGGCGCTGCCCGTCCAGCAGGAGGTCACGCGCGTCAGCCGCAGGAAGGCACAGGCCATCGCCGCCGGCGCGTCGCCGGACGATATTGTCATCGCCGCCGACACCATCGTGGTCATTGACGGGCGCGAGCTGGGAAAGCCGCGCTCGGAGGAAGAAGCGCTCGGCATGCTCCGCCTGCTCTCCGGCAGAACGCACGAGGTCGTGACCGTTCTGTCCGTCTGCAAAGGCTCACAGCTTGAGTCCGAAGCCGTCGTGACGAAGGTGACGTTCCGCACGCTCTGCGAGGAGGAGCTTCGCGCCTATGTCAGGACCGGCGAGCCTATGGACAAGGCCGGAAGCTACGGCATTCAGGGCTACGGGGCCATGTTCGTCAGCCGGATCGAGGGCGATTATTTCTCCGTCATGGGCCTGCCCCTGTGCCCGCTGTGCCGGATGCTGCGCGCGTTCGGTGTTCCGATCCTTGACGTGCAGGAGGCGCAGGCATGAAGAAAAAATTCTGGACGGGCCGCCTCAAGACCATTCTCATTGTCGCGCTCATCATCGCTATCTGCGCCGCCGTGACGCTTGCCATCACAAACGGGACAAGCGCCATTGAAAACGTGGTCGGGACGATCCTGTCCCCCATCCGTGCGGGCGTTGCGTCCATCGACCGGCTGGCCGAGCGGTATTACAACTATATGTTCCGCTATGAGACGCTTGAGGCGGAGAACGCGGAGATGGAAAAGCAGATCCTTGCCATGCAGGAGGATATCCGCGACGCCGAGCAGCTGCAGCGCGAGAACGAATGGCTCAAGGCGCTTCTGAAGCTGTCCGAAGAGCATGAGGATTATAAATTCCTCACATCGTACATCATTTCGTGGGATTCCTCCGACTATAAAAGCGCCTTTACCATCGGCAAGGGCACGAACGCGGGGCTGGAGGAGGGTATGTGCGCCGTGACGGAAAACGGGCAGGTCGTGGGCCTTGTGACCAAGGTCGGCGCCAACTGGGCCACCGTCACGACGATCATGGACTCATCGCTTGAAATTTCCGCCTCCGTGGCCTCGTCCGGCTATACGGGCGTGGTACAGGGCACATTCCTCGAGGACGGAACGGAGATCCTGCGCATGAACTATCTGCTGACAGACGCGATCGTCAAGAATAACGATCAGGTCGTCACGACCGGCTCGACGCTCTATCCGCGCGGACTGCTGCTGGGGTACATCACGAACGCCAGTCTCGACGAGACAGGCGTTGCGAAATACGCCACGCTCGAACCGTCCTGCGACCTGTCCAAGCTGGAGCAGATCGCGATCATTACGGAGTATAATGTGCAGTGACGCAAGGAACGTTCGATTTTCGTGCCGCACTGCGAACACTGTGTTGTAGGGGCCGATGCCCATCTTCGGCGCTAAGAGCCGCGCAAAGCGCGGTTGCGCCTCGAAACTAGCCTGCGGGCATCGCATCGGCCCGGCAGAATGCACCGTTTTTACGGTATTCTTCGGCAAATTCGCAACCTCCAAGCGGGCCGATGTAGGCATCGGCCCCTACAGTCAAACCATGGAGTTTCCGGTTTGATGTTTTGACTTCTCTCCCCGAAAGGAGGCCCGCGCGATGCACGCGACCTATAAAAATGCGCTGATGTGGACGCTTTACGGCGTGCTGTTTCTTTTGATCGCCGTTTTGCAGACGGTCGTGTTTGGCCGGGCGCGATTCTTCGGCGTCAAGCTGACGCTGATCCCCGTCTGCATCGCCTGTGTTTCCATGCTGGCAGGCGCGGAGGCCGGGGCGCTCTACGGACTTTGCTGCGGCACGGTCTGGTGCTTCACGGGCGCGGCCGGCGGCGCGATGCACATCGTCCTGCTGACCGTCTGCGGCGCGGTGATCGGCTATATCTGCGACCGGTATCTCGTGCGGCAGCTGCTGTCCGCCATTCTGATGAGTCTGTTGGCGCTCGTATTCTGCCAGACGCTCCTGTTTCTGCTTCAATGCTATCTCGGCACGATCCACATCGGCATGATCACTGCTCTGCCGGTCCAGATCGGCCTGAGCCTGCTCGCGTGCCCGCTCCTGTATCTCGGAGCCTGGGCGATCCGAAAGGTTGGTGCCAAATAAATGCAGCGAATTTCCCGCTTCCGCATGATCGTATTCATCGTCGTCATTCTGGCCATGATCGGCGTGTTCTCCCTGCGGCTTTACAAGACGCAGGCCGCTGTCACGGAGGACTCCCTCGTCGCGGCGGACGCCGACTCCATGGAGTACCAGTCGACGGTCGAGGCTGCGCGCGGCAATATTCTCGACCGCAACGGCAACGTGCTGGTGTCGAACCGCGCAAGCTATAACCTCGTCATCATCAACTTCGTCTTTTTCAACGCGCCCGACCCGAACGGGAACCTGCTGAAGGTCCTGAACCTCTGCGACGAGCTTGGGATCGCGTATGAATCGCATTTCCCCGTCTCCGCCGAGCGTCCCTATACCTATACCGATACCGACGACACCGCCTGGCAGGGCTATTTCCGCAGCTTCCTTGCCAGCCGGAGCTATGACCTCGATATCTCCGCGCCCACGCTCATGAAGCGCCTGCGCGACGAATATAAGATCCCCGACGACTGGACCCAGCAGGACGTGTACCGCGTCATTTCCGTCCGCTATGAGCTGGAGCTGCGCTCGGTAGACGAGATCGGCATGGAAAACTATATGCTGGCAGAGGACGTCGACGCGGAATCGCTGGCTGCCGTGATGGAGCTGGCCGTGCCGGGCGTTGTGGTCGAAAACGGCACGGTGCGCGAGTACAACACCACCTATGCCGCGCACATTCTCGGCTACATCGGCCCGATCTGGAGCGAGGAGGCCGCCGAATACCGCGAAAAGGGCTACTCCATGAACGCGCTTGTCGGAAAATCCGGCGTGGAGCAGGCGTTTGAGGAATATCTGCACGGTTCAAGCGGCATCAAGCGGACGACCGTCTCCTCGACCGGCGAAATTCTGAACCGATACTATGTGACGGAGCCTGTGCCGGGCAACAACGTCGAGCTGACCATCGACATTTCGCTGCAGTCCGTGGCCGAACAGGCGCTGGAAAAGGTCATTCTCGACCTGCGGGAAAACGGCGTCGGCCGGAACAAGGAGGGCAAGGACGCCAGAGGCGGCGCGGTCGTCGTGCAGATGTGCAAGACCGGTGAAATTCTCGCCATGGCAAGCTACCCGACCTATGATCTTGCCACACGCGCGGAAAACGCCGTCGCGCTGAACGAAGACGAGACTGCGCCGATGTTCAACCGCGCGCTCGCAGCCTACCCGCCCGGCTCGGTCTATAAGATGGTCACGGCCATCGCCGCCGTCGATATGGGCGGCTTCGACCCCGGCTATATCATCGAGGACAAGGGTCTTTACACCTTCTATGAATCCTTCCAGCCCAAGTGCCACATCTGGTCGCTTGCCAACCCGCGCACGCACGGCAAGATCAATCTGATGGAGGCCATCGCCTATTCCTGCAACTATTATTTCTACGAGGTCGGCCGTCTGACCTACGACAGCTATAAAAAGGAAACGGGAAACAACCCGTTTGATATCGTTGCCAAGGCCCTTGGCCTCGGCGAGCCGACGGGCATCGAGCTGCCGGAGGACACCGGCGCACGCGCGAACGCAGAGGAAAAGAACAAGCAGTACGCAGGCGAGGACGCAGGCTGGTTCGGCGCGGACGTTCTGCAGGCCGTCATCGGCCAGAGCCTGAACAAATTTACACCCCTGCAGCTGGCCTGCTACGCCTCGGCGCTGGCAAACAAGGGCACGCGCTATGAAGCGACGCTCCTGTCCCGCGTCGTCTCGTGGGACTATCAGGATCTGATCGAGGAGTCCAAGCCCGTCGTGGCAAGCACGCTGGAGATCTCGGAAAAGGCGCTGAACGCGCTCGATCAGGGCATGCGCATGACCGCCTCCATCGGCACAGCGGAGCAGTACCTCAGGGATTACCCCATTGCCATCGCCTGCAAGACCGGCACGGCGCAGTGGCAGGGCACGACCTCCACCGGCTCGTTCTCCGGCTCTGACCACGCTTCGTTCGTGCTCTACGCTCCGGCGGACAATCCCGAGATCGCCATCTCCGTCTATGTCGAGCGCGGCTCGCAGGGCGGCAATCTGGCGAATGTCTGCATTCCCATTCTCGACGCCTATTTCTCCAGCTCCGCCAAATATGAGACTGTCGCGACTGAAAATATCGCTTACTAAGAGAGGAACCGCACATGACCGACCTTTCGCATATCCGCAATTTTTCGATCATCGCCCACATTGACCACGGCAAATCCACGCTGGCCGACCGCCTGCTGGAGGAGTGCCATTCCGTTGAAAAGCGCGAGATGGAGGACCAGATTCTCGACTCCATGGAGCTTGAACGCGAACGCGGCATCACCATCAAGGCCCGCGCCGTGCGTCTGGACTACCGCGCCGACGACGGCGAAACCTATGTATTGAACCTCATCGACACGCCGGGTCACGTCGACTTCAACTATGAAGTCTCCCGCAGTCTGTCCGCCTGCGAGGGCGCGGTGCTGGTCGTCGACGCGTCGCAGGGCATCGAGGCCCAGACGCTGGCGAACACCTATCTGGCCGTTGACAACGGCTTGGAGGTCCTGCCCGTCGTCAACAAAATTGACCTCCCGGCGGCGCGGCCCGCCGAGGTCAAGAAGGAAATTGAGGACGTCATCGGCATCCCCGCCATGGACGCGCCTGAAATTTCCGCCAAGAACGGCATCAACATTCATTCCGTGCTGGAAATGATCGTGAAGAATGTCCCCGCGCCCACGGGCGACCGCGAAGCGCCTTTACAGTGCCTGATTTTCGACAGCCAGTATGATTCCTACCGCGGCGCGATCGTCTATCTGCGTGTCGTGAACGGCACGGTGTATCCCGGCATGGATATCCGCATGATGGCCTCCGGCGCAGTCTACAAGGTCGTGGAGGTCGGATATCTGCACCCGAAGGGCATGATCCCGGCCGAAAGTCTCGGCGCGGGCGAGGTCGGATATCTCACGGCCTCCATCAAGACCGTCTCCGACACCCGCGTGGGCGACACCATCACGGGCGTGGAAAATCCGGCAGCCGAGGCGCTTCCGGGCTACCATCAGGCGCAGCCGATGGTCTTCTCAGGCGTGTACCCGGCGGACGGCTCGAAATACGGCGATCTGCGCGACGCGTTGGAAAAGCTGAAGCTGAACGACGCGTCCATGAGCTTCACGCAGGAAAACTCCATCGCGCTGGGCTTCGGCTTCCGGTGCGGCTTTTTGGGCCTTCTGCACATGGAGATCATTCTCGAGCGTCTCGAGCGCGAATATAACCTCGACCTCATCACGACGGCCCCGAACGTCGTCTATAAGATCACCAAGACCGACGGCACGCAGCTCGACGTCTATACCCCGCTCAACTACCCCGACCCCGCCGAAATTGCCGAGGCGCAGGAGCCGTATGCGAAGGCGAACCTCATCGCCCCGCCCGAATACGTCGGCGCGATCATGGATCTGTGCCAGAACCGGCGCGGCGAATTCAAGGATATGCAGTACCTCGACCCCACGCGCGTTGAGCTGCACTATTCCATGCCGCTCAACGAGATCATCTATGACTTCTTCGACGCGCTCAAGAGCCGCACGCGCGGCTACGGCTCGCTGGACTACGAGCTGGAGGGCTACCGCCCGTCGAAGCTCGTCAAGCTCGACATTCTCCTGAACGGAGAGATCGTCGACGCGCTGAGCTTCATCCTCTTCGCCGACAACGCCTACGCAAGAGCCAGAAAGATCTGCGAAAAGCTCAAGGACAATATCCCGCGCCAGATGTTTGAGATCCCCGTGCAGGCTGCCGTCGGCGGAAAAATCATCGCCCGCGAGACGATCAAGGCCCTGCGCAAGGACGTGCTTGCCAAGTGCTACGGCGGCGATATCACGCGCAAAAAGAAACTGCTCGAAAAGCAGAAGGAGGGCAAGAAGCGTATGCGCACGTTCGGCACGGTCGCCGTGCCGTCCGAGGCGTTCATGGCCGTCCTCAAGCTCGACGACGAATCGTAGGAGGTTTTTCCGTGGCGCTCATTCAGATCGTTGAAAACAAGAAAAAAAGCCTCGGCATCTACGTCCACATCCCGTTCTGCCGGAGCAAATGCGAATACTGCGACTTTTATTCCGTTCCCGGCGCACGCAGCCGGGATCTGATGGATCGGTATCTCGACGCCGTGATCCTGCACATCCGCGAGGCGGCGCAGGGTGCAGCGGGCTATGAGGTCGACACCGTCTATTTTGGCGGCGGCACGCCGTCGTTCTTCGGCGCCGGCGGGCTTGCGAAGATTTTTGCCGAGATCGACCGCCGCTTCGACGTCAGCCGCGACGCGGAGGTCTCGCTTGAGGCCAACCCCGACTCCGTGACGCTGCCCATGCTCACGCGGCTGCGCCGCGCGGGCTTCAACCGCATCTCCATCGGCGTGCAGTCGGACGACGACGCGCAGCTCAAGGCGCTGGGCCGCCCGCATACCTACCGGCAGGCGCAGCAGGCCGTGTCGCTCTCGCGGCGCGCGGGCTTTGACAACGTTTCGGTCGACCTCATGTTCGGCCTGCCGAGCCAGTCGCGCGAGCAGTGGATGCAGACGCTTCGCAACGTCATCGACCTCAAGGCCGACCACATCAGCTGCTACGGGCTGAAGGTCGAGCCGGGCACGAAGCTCTGGACGTACAAGGACTGCGCCAACCTCCCGGACGACGACGCGCAGGCGGATATGTATTTTTACGCCGTCGAAACGCTGGAGCAGTTTGGCTATCACCAGTACGAGATCTCCAATTTCGCGCACGACGGCTTCATCTGCCGCCACAACATGAAATACTGGGTCGGCGACGAGTATCTGGGCTTCGGCCCGTGCGCGGCGTCAGACTTTGCCGGACGGCGGTTCACCATCAAGCCCGATCTGGAGGGCTATATCAAGGGCGTGACGGACAAGGGCCAGATTTTGTCCGAATCTGAGCTTGTCCCGCTGCGCGAACGCGCGGGCGAATACCTCATGCTCCGATTGCGGACGGTCGACGGCATTGAAAAGAGCGAATACACCCGCTCGTTCCTGCTGCCGTTTGAGCCGATCGAGGACATTCTTGTCCGGCTGCAGGCGCGGGAATACGCCGCGTTTACCTCCGGCCGCTGGCACCTGACGCCGAAGGGCTTCATGCTCTCGAACACCATTCTGGTGGAGCTTCTCGAAGCGCAGCAGAAATCCAGACCGCTGGCGCAGAAGCGCTGAAGACAAACAGAGCCGGGGAAGCGTCGACGCTTCCCCGGCTCTTGCCGGAAAAAACAGCCCTTCCGGTCAATCGGTGCGGCCGGAACAGGAGACTGCGAAGAAACCAGGCAGCTGCTTTTCGGGCTCCGCCCGGATCAGCGGGACGCGGAACCCCCGTTCTGCCTGCCTTCTGCCGCTCCGGCGAAGCGCGGCGTCTGACCGAAACGCGCACCTGCGTATGGATCATCCGGCGGACAAAGCATCTCATACTAAAGTCTAATTAAAACAATTGATTATCCAACTACGCCGTGTAATGCTCTTTATCGTATCAGAGGTCAAGGTGCAAATGATATCGCAAAGCCGATCTACTACCTTCTCCAAAGAAGCAAACACTTCATTGTGGAAGCCCGTGATTCGAAGTTCTTTCCATATCTGCTCGATGGGATTCATCTCAGG
>OLSD01000425.1_pt1 | contig 43710 bp, 47 predicted proteins | sample 1672211 | NCBI WGS metagenome assembly OLSD01 (sample SAMEA3136659, study PRJEB25190) | human gut metagenome | reverse complement strand
GCTGCCGGTGTCCTGATTTACCTTGCGGCGGCGGAACTGGCGCTTCGCAAATCTGTCGCACTCAGCGGGGTACGCCAGCACACACAGGAGTCCCTTGTGGAGTCCGTGTTGGAGTATATTCAGGGCATGGGGATTGTCAAAGCATTTGGGCTGGAACGGGACAGCACACAGTCTATCGGCAGTGCAATTAAGGCAAGCTGCCGGGACAATTTGAAACTGACAAAGGCCAGTGTTCCCTATGACGCTATCAAACAGGCCGTTGTTCGGGTGTTCAGCGTCATGCTGCTTTTGGCCTCAGTCTGGTTCTGGCTGGACGGCTCCCTGCCGCTGGCCTACGGCCTGATTTTGGTGATTGCTTCTTTCATGGTGTTCAACGATTTGGAGAACGCCGGGAATATGGCCTCTCTGCTGCAAATGCTGGCGGCCTCGATGGATACGGCAAACTCCATTGATGACACGCCGGTGATGGACGAAAAAGGCGCTGACATTACGCCGAAGTCCAGCGAGATTGTGTTTGACAAGGTGGATTTTTCCTACGCAGACCGCAAGATATTGGATCAGGTCAGCTTCACCATTCCCGAAAAAACAACTACGGCCATTGTCGGTCCTTCCGGGGCAGGTAAGACAACGATGTGCAACCTGATTGCCCGTTTTTGGGATGTGAACGCCGGGAAGATTACCATTGGCGGTACGGATATACGGGATTTCAAGCTGGACAGCCTGATGAAGAATATCTCGATGGTGTTCCAGAGCGTGTACCTCTTTGCAGATACGATTGAGAACAATATCAAGTTTGGCTGTCCGGACGCCTCCCATGAACAAGTGGTTGAGGCAGCGAAGAAGGCTTGCTGCCATGACTTTATTTCTGCTCTGCCGGAGGGCTATGACACCGTGATTGGCGAGGGCGGCGGCACTTTGTCCGGCGGCGAGAAGCAGCGGATTTCTATCGCCCGCGCCATGCTGAAAAATGCACCAATTATCATTTTAGACGAGGCGACAAGCAGCGTTGACCCCGAGAATGAGGATGAATTGCAGCGGGCTATCGAAGCATTGACCCACGACAAGACCATTATTATGATTGCGCATCGCTTGAAAACCGTTCGGAATGCTGACCAAATCCTTGTGTTAGACAACGCTCATATTGTCCAGCGCGGTACTCATGCAGAACTGATTCAGCAAAAGGGCCTGTATGCCGATTTTGTATCGGCCAGACAGGAGGCCATAGGCTGGAAACTTGCGCAGTAATTTGGAAAGGAGGTGCGCCATTGGCCTTGACATCATCTATGGAGGATTATCTTGAAGCTGTACTTATCCTTCATCAAAAGCATGGTAGTGTTCGTGGCGTTGATATAGCTGTGTATTTGGGTGTTACAAAGCCTTCTGTAAGCCGGGCAGTTAAGGAATTATCAAAAATGGGCTACCTTCTAAAAGAGGCTGATGGTACGCTTTCCTTAACACATAATGGTCAAAAGGCCGCAAAACAGATTTACGAAAAGCACCAGTTTTTCACCAGGCAGCTCATCGAGGCTGGTGTACCCCAGGATATTGCAGCACAGGACGCTTGCAAACTGGAACACGTCATCAGTGAAACGAGCTATAAGAAATTGAGAGAAGCCGCCTGGCCAAGCAGCCGGGAGGTGATACCATCGGACGAGTCGTGATTATGGAGCTGGAGGATAAAGACAAAAGGACATTTGAGGATTTTCTTACCTTTTTACAGTTCCACCCGGATTTGAAAATGTGGGAGATTGACCCGGAGCCGATCCTGTCCCTTCCCGGTCTGCAAATCTACCCAGACCGCCGAAAAATCTATCACGGCCAGCAGGAAATTGAGCTGAATACCAAGGAGTTCGCCCTGCTCTGCCTATTAGTGACCAATAAAGGGCGGGTACTTACCTACGGACAGATGTATGAAAAAGTCTGGAAGGAAGAACCCTTTGGCAATGAAAATATCGCGGTGGGCAGCCATGTCCGCAGTATGCGGCAGAAATTATATGCCGTATATCCCAAACCACCGTTTGTGATTTCCTGTATCCGGGATGTGGGGTATCGCTTCGAGGTTCATTCTTAGTATAAAGCAGCAGTCTAACGGTTTAGGCTGCTGCTTTTTCCTGTCTGTTTTCACTCCAACTCGCCAAAACCTTGCAAATGCCGTTTTTTTATGAGATTTTCCCGCCGCATATTGTCTGAACTTGCGACCGAATTGTGTTCCATTTGCGTTTTTTGCTCATTTTATTTGTATTTCACCTATTATACTACCCCTATTAACATTTTAGTTTGGGGAAAGGTGGTGATGTCTGTCAGCTTATCCCCATAAGGGGATAGCACATGGAGCCAGAAAAGAAAAAGCCGGGGGCCTGCCCGCCCCGCGCCGGATTAAATCCGCATTTCCTACATACCGCAGTCCTCAAGGGGATTGCGGTATTTTTTTGTTCGACAGGCTTTTTCCTTTTCCCTGGGCCTTACCCACCATCCGCCAAAAGCCAACAGCCGAGCGCGTACACCAGAAGGTGTGCGCGCTTTTTCTATGTCGGGAAATGCAGATTTCTGTTATTTCCCGTTAGGACAAGCCAGCCGCGTTGCAGGGGGCCGCCGTCCGTCTGGATTTCTTCCCGAAATTCAGACGAAACGGAGGTACACAGCGTGGACGCTGGTAAAAAGAAAATATGGGTTCGCGGCCAATTTGTCGAGGTCACGGACGAAGTATATACCGCTTATATGCGGGGCGACCGAAAAATGCGCTACTTTGAGGCGGATCTGAAAAGCGAGCGCCCGGTTTACGGCAGCAACGGCGAAATCAAACAGGTTCTCCCCAGTCGGGAGGATTCCCTGGACAGGCTCATGGAAGAAAATGCCCGCCAGTTTGCCGCTGCTGCGGAGAGCGTGGAGGATGTAGTGATCCGAAAACTTGCGGTGGACAAGCTACATACCGCGCTTATGCAGCTTACCAAAGAAGAACGGGATTTCATTTGTGCCCTGTTCTTTGACGAGAAAACAGAAAGCGAAGTGGCAAAGGGCCTGGGCGTTTCCCAGCAGGCCGTCCACAAGCGGAAAAACCGGATACTCAAAAAGCTGAAAAACTTTTTTGAGTAAATAGGGTTGTTAGACCTCTCACTCAACGGCAAATAGAGTGAGAGGTCTTTTTTATCTCTCCCGGAACTTTGACAACTGCATACCCATTCATCAGGCACATTCCCGCTGCTTTGGCGAAAGCCAAAGCCCAGGCGGCTGCTGCGCGGCGATCTGCCGGAAGAAAACAACGAGACACCACCGAAAAAGAAAATGCAGGTCTTTGGTTTGTTCTTCCCAGCAAGGAGCGAGAAACAGCAGGCTGTCAGTACCGGATGGCTCCCGGTACGGCCATGACCGGCAGCGGGGACAATGATACTCCCGTCCAGCCTAACGTCCGAGCGTTGAAGCGGCTCTATTTTGCCGTGATCCGTCGCAGGCAATGGGGGCGGTTGCGTGAGAACCACGCGAGGGGTGAGATTCCCCGTGGAGCTGGCCAGCCGCCAGCCGTTTGATGACTTCCCACCCGGTGCTTCGGGGCGTCGAGGACAAATAGGAGCACCTTTGAAATACGGGCCGTACAGCAGGACGGGCCAATGAAAACAGGAGAATGGTTTTATCTCTCCCCGGCCTTCATTCTGTTCTGCTGCGCGGCCTCTACATAGGCGGCCCATGCCGCCTAATTTTTCAAAGGGAGGTCATAAGACATGAACAGGACATATCTGCGCGGCGATATGTACTATGCCGATCTGGGCCGGGGAATCGGCTCCGAGCAGGAAGGCTATCGCCCCGTCCTTATTCTTCAGAACAACACGGGGAACAAATACAGCCCCACCGTCATTGTGGCGGCCATTTCCAGCAAAGTGGACGCCAAGGCCAAGCTGCCCACCCACTATCTTCTCCAGGCGGAAAACGGGCTGGAACTGCCTTCTCTCGTTCTTTTGGAACAGCTCCGCACGATTGACAAGAAACGGCTGGGCGCGTACATTGGACGTCTGGAGGAAAAGCATATCCGCAAAATCAACCACGCCCTGGCGGTCAGCGTGGGGCTGATTGAGGAAGTTCCCGAAAACTTAATCATGTGCCTTTGCCCGGCCTGTGCCAATAATTTCTACGGCACAGGCTCTTATTATTTGCGCAGGGTTCACCCCGAACGGGTGGAAAAGGACATCTGCACCTACTGCGGTCAGCGGCCCGGCTTTGACTATGAGGTTGTGCGCCGGAATGGGCACGACAATGGAAAAGGAGGGCTGCGATGATGAATTACCCGGACGTTCCTATCTGGGAAAAATATACCTTAACCATTGAGGAGGCAGCCCGTTATTTCCGTATTGGGGAAAAGAAACTCCGAAAGCTGGCGGAGGAAAACCCGGACGCAAGCTGGCTCATTATGAACGGCAACCGTGTCCAAATCAAACGCCGTCAGTTTGAAAAGGTAATAGACTCTCTCGATGTGATCTGAAATCGCACATTTGCACCGGGCCGTGATTGCGGTATAATATGGATGTATCTCGTATCAAGGCTCATTCCGGGGCGGAAAGGAGCTGCATACTATGTCAGAAAAACGGCGCGATAACAGAGGCCGCATTTTAAGAACCGGAGAGAGCCAGAGAAAAGACGGGAGATACGCATTTAAGTACACGGACGCATACGGGAAGCCCCAATTTGTCTATGCCTGGAAACTGGTGCCCACAGACAAAACGCCTGCGGGCAAGCGGGATGATAAATCCCTGCGGGAGAAAGAAAAGGAAATCCGCAGGGATATAGACGACGGGATCGACACCATTGGCAAAAAGATAACGGTATGCCAGCTCTACGCCAAGCACACCGCATTGAAAAAGAATGTCAAGTACGGCACCGAAAAGGCCCGAAAAAACTTTCTGAAGCTGCTGGGTGACGATCCCCTCGGTTCCCAAAGCATTGAAGATGTGAAGCCGTCCGACGCCAAAGCCTGGGCCATCCGCATGAGCGAGAAAGGGTACAGCTACCAGACCATAAAAAACCACCAGCGCTCCTTGCTGGCGGCCTTTTACACGGCGGTGGAGGACAACTACATCCGAAAAAATCCTTTCCGGTTTGCCATGAACACGGTGATTGAGGATGACCGGGAGGAAAAAATCATCCTTACCCCAGAACAGGAAGAAAGCCTCATTGCCTTTGCACAGGGCGACCCGGTTTATTCCAAGTATGCGGATGAACTCATCATCCTCTCAGAGACGGGTGTGCGGATTTCAGAGCTTTGCGGTTTCACCACTCACCTGGATTTCAAAAACCGTGCCATCCTGGTAGACCACCAGCTTTTGCGCGACGCTGAAATAGGCTTCTATATTGAAACGCCGAAAACCAAAAGCGGCGTCCGGCAGCTCCACATGAGCGAGAAAGCCTACGAAGCCTTCCGGCGCATACTCAAACGGCGCGGCAAGGTGGAGACGATCACGGTGGATGGCTACACGGATTTCCTGTTCCTCAACCGGGACGGTTTACCCAAGACGGCGGCCAACTACAATGCCATGATTAAAGGGCTTGTGAAGAAGTATAACAAGCTCCATAAGGAGCAGCTTCCCAAAATCACAGCCCACACTTTCCGGCATAATTTCTGTACGAGGATGGCCAATGCCGGTATGAACCCCAAAGCCTTGCAGTACATCATGGGCCATGCGAACATCACCATGACATTAGGCTATTACGCCCATGCGTCCTTTGAATCGGCCAAGGCCGAGATGGAGCGTATCGAGGCTGAAAAGGCAGCGCCAGCCTCAATAGCTGCGTAGTAGTAAAGGCCAGGTTTACTACCCCTCTACTACTTTTAGCGGCAATTTCATGCCGGGACTTGCCACTATATGCGTATTGTTCTCCCATAAAGCAAATGGCGAAAAAGCCCATAAATACAGGCTTTGCCGCCATTTGCCGAGTTACATAGGGTTAGGTCTAAAAATTGTTTCGAGATTAGAGCTAAAAACAAAACAGAAATCGTTAATGAACAAGTGATTTATAAATGAGAAAAAGGCACAACTTACGGAGAAAATTTCCGTAGGCTGTGCCTTAAATTTTATTTGCCAAGTTGCAATGCATAATCTTAGCGAGCAGACCATTTGGTTATCCAAACGGTAATTTTCTCGTTAGTGACACCCTAAGCCCCGCTTTTGTATTCGACTTTAATATTAAAAAAATAAAGTGGCTCAATGTTGCAAAGGAAAACATTATTGACATATAGTCAAAGAGATAAAGCAGTAGGTGTTCGTTATCGCCAAGGAGGAAAAACTGATTTTTCAGGAACAGGTAAGATGCTATATCCCGTTTGAAAAATGCGTAAATTCCGTATGCAAAAATGAGTATGAATATTATTTTGAAAACAGTCTTCACTTTTGGTGAAAGTTGCTTTTTCTTTTTTATCATTAGCAAAATCATATTGAAATGAAGTCCGAGGTGGAGTGACATAAACACAAATCCCCAATATGCAGAAAGCATATGGATTCTGTTCGCTGCATAGGTTGATTTTATATTCAAAAATACAAACAGATGCCTTGAAACAATTACCCCGCTGACGATTGAGCCGACAAATGATATAAGCACAAGCAAAACAAGAATATTTTGAAAAATTCTTATAGGTGTTTGCCTGCCTTTTGCTAAATGCTTTGCCCAATTTATATTGAGTGCGTGATGAACAACAAAAAGCACAAACATAGCAACGCCGACTACCTCGTGTGCAGTTGAGCCTAAAAGTTCGTAGGACATCAAAAGAAGCAGAGCAAATGTCATTAAAATATCAATTATCGGTTTTAGCTTTAATTTTGTTTTTGAATTCATACGGTTTTGTTTAAGTCTTCAGCCTCTTTGCTGTTCGTTGCCATTCCCATATATTCCATACCGTAAAGAGAGGCAAAGCGTTTCATCGTGTATTCGCCTGCGTCAAGCATCCACTTTTCGGGTGCCGCACCTTGGAATACAAAATATAGCTTTCTGCCTAAGAGCTCGCTCTCGTCAACCTTGCCGTAAAAACGGTCTAAAACATTACGAACAGAGCCGCAAATATTGTGCCAATAAAGCGGAGAACCGATAACGATTGTGTCAGCCTCTTTCATTTTTTCAATCACTTTGTCAAGTCCGTCATAAGGTAAAGTTTGACCGTATGAGCCGATTGTGAAGTCAGTTAAATTAAGTGTTTCGTATTCCTTGCCGTTCAAAAGAATTTTGGCAAGATTAGCAGTATTTCCGTTTTTGTTCGGACTGCCGTTAATAAAAAGAATTTTCATAATATTACCTCTCTTAATAATTTAATGTTCGCCGAAAAGCCAAGACATAATGGTATCACCGTAACAGTAACCGCCAAAAGCACAACTGTAAATTTGTGGATTTTATTTAAGGTCAAGACCGTTTACCCAAGATTCAACCTTGCTTGATGAGGCACCTGAAGAAAATCTTTCGCCGTCCTGCCAATTGCCTGTGCCTGCCATATCGGCTAAAAGGTCACCACTCTGACCTAAGCCTGATGATGTTGATGTGCAAAACGGAATAACGGTTTTGCCGCTGAAATCATTGCCCTTAACAAAATTGTTTACAGGCCAAGCAGCAATGCCCCACCAAATCGGATAGCCGATAAATACTGTATCATAATCTGCCCAATTATCAGGCATAGTCTTTGTAAGTGGTACATCACGCTTGCTTTCGTCGTTGTGCTCAACACTTACACGGCTGTTGTCATCAGTCCAATTAAGGTCATCGCTTGTGTAATGGTCAACAGGTGTAATCTCAAACAAATCTGCTCCGGAAGTGTCGGCTATAGTTTCTGCAACGGCTTTTGTGCTACCTGTTGCAGAATAATAAACAACTAATATTTTTGAACTTGTATTAGAATTTTGGGTATTTTCATCGGTAGATTTTGAAGTATCTGCCGTTTGTGAAGTACTTGGGGTTGTATTTAAATTGTCGCTCGAATTATTAGAGCAAGCTGCGAACGAAAACACAAGCACGAGTGCCAAAAGAATTGAGGTTAATTTTTTCATAATCTTAATCTCCTTTAGTTTAATTATTTTTGTTCGTCAACAGGCGGTATCATCTCGGCATACTTTTTAAGCATTTCCGGTGTTGAGGTATAATATCTTACACCCTTATCAAGTAATGATATTTTTGCCATTTCTTCATCAGTAAGTGAAAAATCAAAAATATCAAAATTAGCCTTGATATGGTCGCTGTTCTTTGAACCCGGAATAACAATATTTCCGTCTTGAATATGCCAACGAAGAATGATTTGAGCTGTCGACTTACCGTATTTTTCCGCAAGGCTCTTAAAGAGTGGCTCATTGAGAAGTGCATTATCGCCGTGACCCAGCGGATACCAAGCCTGAATTTTAATATCCTCGTGAGAAAGGAATTTTTTAAGTTCCTTTTCCTGATAATACGGGTGCACCTCGGTTTGAAGAACAGACGGCTTAACCTCGCAGATATTTAAGATTTCACAAATCTGCTCTTCGTTAAAGTTTGAAAGACCGATTGCACGAACCTTGCCTTCCTTGTATGCCTTTTCCATTTGCTTATATCCTGCAATGTAGTTTCCGGCAGGCTGATGAATTAAAAGCAAATCGATATAATCTGTTTGAAGTCTTTCAAGCGTTTTGTCTACTGCATCGTCCTGCTCATAAAATGACGGCCAAAGCTTTGTTTCAAGAAAAATATTTTTTCGGTCAATGCCTGCATTTTTCATTGCTCTGCCTACTGCTTTTTCGTTGCAATAAGCATTTGCTGTATCAATAAGCTGACATCCGTTTTTGAGAGCGTAGGTTGCAGATGCCTCTGCCTCGTCAGGGGACAGCAAAAATGTTCCGATACCCTGCATAGGCATTTCTACACCATTGTTTAATTTTATAAATTCCATACTGATTACTCCTTTTCTGTTTGAAAATTTAATATCTAAAATTAGCTTTAGATTAAATAGTTATTTGCATTCTTCAAAAATTTGAAGAATTTCTTCGTGTGTCATCTTTTTGTATGCACCCGGTACAATGCCGCATGAGTCTGCAATTTCTTTAAGGTTGATATTTTCATCAATTCCAAGTTCCTTAAAGGTTGTCGGCATACCGATTTCATTAATAAAATCTGCCAGTGCCTCAACACCTGCTTTTGCAAGCTCTTCGTCTGTTTTGCCGTCTTTTGAAATACCCCAAACATTAACTGCAAACTGAGCAAATTTCTTTTCGCCTGCCTTGCAAATATGTCTGTAATAAACAGGATGAAGAACGGCAAGACCTGCACCGTGATTGCAGTTAGTGTATGCACCGAGCTGATGCTCCATTTGGTGGCACTCAAAATCCGTCTTTTTGCCAAGTTTGATGATACGGTTTTCTGCCATTGTTGCGTCCCACATCAGGTTACTTCTTGCTGTGTAGTCCTCGGGATTTTTGATAGCGGCACGCAAATTGGTGATAACATTTTTCATAAGAGCCTCGGATATATCGTCCGATACATTGCTTTCATTCGGCTCGCTGAAATAGATTTCCATAATGTGTGAAAGAGTATCAAAAGCACCCGATACCATTTGAAATTCAGGAACGCTGTAGGTGTAAGTCGAATCAAGCATAACGAATTTTGCGTTAAGCTGAGGATAATCTTTGCCTGTTTTGATTTTAAGTTCTTCGTTTGTGATTACGGCACCGCCGTTACATTCGCTGCCCGTGCCTGAAACAGTGACGATAATACCAAGTGGCAACGGTTCAAAATCAATCACACCCGGTCTTGCCCAAAAGTCAGCCCAAATGTCGCCGTCATATTTTGCACCGAGTGAAATTGCCTTACAGCAGTCCATAACACTTCCGCCGCCTACTGCAAGAATCAAATCAGCATGGCTTTCTTTAGCAAGCTTAACCCCAGCAAGCACCTTGCCGTAAGTCGGGTTTGACGGAATACCGCTAAACTCAACAACTGCCTTCTTTTCTTTTTTGAGTACGGTTATAACCTCGTCATAAATGCCGTTTTTCTTAATCGAGCCACCGCCGTAGCAGAGCATAACTGTGTCGCCGTAAGCTGAAAGAATATTTGAAAGATATTCTTTTACACAGCCTTCACCGAAATATACCTTTGACGAATTTTCAAAAATAAAATTATTCATAGCATTTTCTCCTATCCTGAAAATTTGATTTTATTATTTCATCGAGTGATACATTTTCATTCCTGTATCGCTCGTTTTTGTTTTTCTCGTGCTTAACGATAATTGCCTTTTGAGGGCAAGCGTGAACGCAGGCAAGGCAGTATTCGCATTTTTTGCTTCGCCTTTGTGCGTAATCCGTCAGCACAATTATATTGCCTGTCGGGCAAACCTTTTCGCATATCTTACAGCCGATACATTTATCGGTTATTTTAATCATCTTGCCGTTATTAAATGACGGAATGATTTTATTCAGCGTTGCCACTTGCTTGTGGAGTTTCCTGTCTGCGTCTGTTGCAGTTGGAACACCTTTTTTCATCAGTCTGATATTCTTGATTATATGTGCAATTTGAGCATCTGTATCTTTGTCAATTTTCTTTTCTTCTGCCATATCAAAAACAGGCAGGTAATTATCAACGCAGTGAACGGTATCTATATAATCAAAGTTGATACCGAGAGCCTTAAACTCGTTATATGTAAACTCGGGGCAGTCGCTTGCACTGTTGCCGTAGGTTAAAATGAGATACATATATTTTGTATCAAACTTCGATTCTTTCAAAAACTCTTTTACCGTATTCGGTATTTCGCCGCAATAAACAGGGCAAACAATACCGATTTGGTTGTCTGAATAGATTGACGAATTTTTGATAACCTGCGGTATGCTGACAGAATATTCGTCAATACACTTTGCAACATAAAGGCTGTTGCCCGTTGCGGTGAAATAAAATACCATAATTACTCCCTCTTTTTTATCACTTTCGACCCACCGAAAACAGCGGACATATTTATATTATCAAGCTTATTATCAATCGCTGATACCTCACCGCTCGTTAATATAATATCTGCCACTCCTTCGTTGTTTTTCTTTTCAACTATATTATAAGAAAAACGAGACCTCGTATGAAGTCTCGTTTTGTTATTCAGTATATACCTTTCGGTTATAACTGCTTATTTAGTTTTAACTATATTCTTAGCCGCATCTAAAACTCGTCTGACATTTTCGCTTGGAGTCATCGAATGTAAAAGACCGTACGGAATGCTGTATTCCCACTCAACAGGAATAACTTTCAGCAGAGGATGAACATTTGCCCAACCCGGTATCGCAAGCAAAACATCGTTCGTGTTTTCGCATCTGTTAAATATGCTCATATTGTAAAAATCGAAATCAACAATATGTATCTGCGTATGATTTTGCCAAATATCGTCACGCAATTGGTCAACATAATTGCTCCAGCCGCGGTGCATAAGCATTAAATTTTCGCCGTATAAATCGCTGATTTGAAGCTTATCCTTTTGTGCAAGCTTGTGGTGAATGGATACGGCACAGCAAAATGGCTCACGGGATAATTGCAAGCCCTCGCATTTTCTGAGTTTAAGCATTGTGTCGTCAAATATTCCGCCGATAATATCAATGTTCTTACCTAAATTCGCAAGTATTTCTTTTGCGTTTTCAGGCGTGTTTTCAAACGGAACAATCTCAAATTTTATATCAGGGCATTGTTCTTGAATTTTCGGCCACATTTGCATAAGTAATTGAGCAGGAGTTGTAGGCGACGAGCCGATACGAATAATATTTTCGCCCTCGCTCATTGCGTTTTTCGCCCTGACAACACTGTCCTTGCAATAGCCGATAATGTACTTAGCGTCCTGATAAAGCGACTTGCCTGCGTTAGTCAGTATCAACCCACGGTGCGTACGCTCAAACAAAACCAAGTCAAGTGAGCTTTCAAGCAAATTGATTTGCTTAATAACGGCAGTCGGCGTGATATACAATTCCTCTGCCGCTTTGTTAAAACTTCCTGCGTCCGCAACCTTTATAAATGTTTCTATCTGTGGATTATACATCATCCCACCACCTACATAAACAAAATTTAATCACAATCTGTTGTATACCAAAATGATAAATCTTTTTTTAATTATACTTTAATACTCTCAAAAAATCAAATTGACTAATAAATAGCCGTCTGAACATACGGCGGTTATTTTAATTTTTTAACTTTTTCATCTTATGGGGGTACTAAACGCCTCCGACCGTTGTAAACAAACTAATTGAGCGTATCAGACGAATTTTGTTACCAAATTTTTTAACCAAAGAAATTCAACAATATCTTTCTTGATTAAAAGATATTGTTGAAGATAAACGAATGTTTCCGTTTACAAAATCCTATCTGCATCATGAAATGCGGCGAGGTTTTGCTGCCAGCTGTGTAAAGAAAATAAAAATTCATGGTATCAGACATTCGCATATTTCGTTGCTAATTGATATGGGCTGCAATGTAGTTGCTATTGCTGACCGTGTTGGGCATGAAAGTGTAGATGTTACATACCGATATGCACATGTGTTTCCGTCCACACAGCAGGAAGTAGTGTCGAGAATTGACAATATGATGATTTCATATAGTGATTTCGTTGAAAATTAGCGGGTTTTGTAGTATAATATGTAGTAGGCTTTGCCCTGCCAAGTCAACCGTGTGGAAGGAATTAAATGCGGTTTTGAGTGAATAAAAGGGCTGTTTTTAGGGGATGAAGTGGCGGCATGTTTGAAATGGCGGATAGTTCCTTTTCCCTGAGACATATGGCAGTTGCGGTAGTTTTCACTAAAGAATCACCATGCGTAAAATAATGGTATGATAACCGATAGTTCATGGTTTTTAAATTGATGGATAAGTATTCAGAGAAAAAGCAGAAAAATGAGGGGGGACAGCATGGCAAAGAAACAAAAAGCAAATAAGAAGCCTGTTGCTAAAAATATTCTTCAGGAACTACAGGAATCAAGAAATGGTGGTCAAATTGCATTGAGGGGCTATTCTTATCAATTTTTATATTCGTGCAATTTGATTTTATCTTCTAACACTGATACAATTTTTACTCTTGAGGGAATTGAAGATATCGATGCTATAAAATACAGTGACGGCAGTAAAACAATTACACACATCCAGTTAAAATACTCTATTCAACGGCAGGATGCCAGCTTTATGGATAGCGTGTTGAAAAACTATCTTGAGACATACCTAATTGATAAGAATAGACATTTTAAATTAGTGTATGATTTTTCTGTCGCAACCGGAAATTTAAGTAAACTATTTTCGGGAAATCTTGATAAAAATTCAAAGGATTTCTGGAAGACTAAAATCGATAATATTAAAAAGGAAACCTCTTTATGGAATTGGAGTAATTTCGATTTCGAAGATTTTATCAATCGATTATCTTTCGAAAATGTTAAAAAGGACTCTCTCGAGAAAAGTATTGAGGATTTGTTGATAAAGAGTTTTGAGATTGAAACTGACAATATTTCTTTGTTTGCCAATGGTATTAAATTATTATGCTTTGACAAAATGGGAAGTCGTGCCGAAGTAACACATAGTGAAATAACTCAATGCATAGAGAAAATAAAATTTGATATAAGTAAAGGACCTCAAAATCCAGCTCATGCTTGGATTCAAAAGCTTCAATTTTCTAAATCTGATGAATATTCTTCAGGTTACTATGAGGGTAAGAAAGCCACTCCTTCCGACATTGCAAACAATCTACCAGTGATACGCCCAATTATTGAAAATGAAATCATTGATTCGATCAACAAAAACACAATTACTATCATCAAAACATCCAGCGGTCAAGGTAAAACTACACTTGCGTTAAGAGCAATATCTTTATTAACCGAAGAGTACACACCATATCAAATTATAAGGTGTGACAGCGATGCGGAGTTAGGGTATATTGTTGAATATTTTCGTATGCGTACACGAATAGGTGAAAAGCCGCTTATTCTACTTGATAATCTCGATGCTCATTTGAGCGAGTGGAATTTGCTAGCTCAACTCATGCAAACAGATGTCACATACCATTATAAACTACTCGTCACTTCTCGTGAAAATGATTGGTACAATTATGGCGGTGACATAAGTAGCCTTCATAATTTACAAATCATCAAGCCTGTTCTCGGCGAAAAAGAAGCCGAAAATATATATAACACGCTCAAAAAAGAGAAAAAGCTTCATGAAGATATTACCGATTGGAAAAAAGCGTGGTCAAAGATTGCAGATCGTCAACTTCTAATTGAGTATATATATCTTTTGACTCATGGTGAGATGATATCCGAACGAATCTCTGCACAAATGAAGCAGATTGGTAATGCATCAGCAGGAGGAACCAAACTTGAAATTCTAAGAAAAGTTTGTTTTGCTGACGTCTGCGGTATTAAACTTGAAACCAAGCCTTTAATTAGCAATTTAATGACTAAAACCGACTTAGATATTGGTGAAGTACTTAAAAGCTTGGCTGATGAATTTCTGGTAAATATCAGCTCGGAGGGTAACTATATCGAGGGATTGCATCCTGTACGATCACAGCATATTATTAATCGATTACATGAATACATTTCTCTTGATGAAACAGCTCTTTCTATTGCAAAGATTGCGTCTGGTTTAGATATATCAGTTCTGTTTTCTCATTATCCTGAGTTTGATTTTGACAAAGATAAATTTTATGCTAAAGTTGTTGATATGTGGATATGTAAACCGGACTTATTACGCTTTGTTCAAGCAATTCGAGGTGCTTTTTCAGGAAGCGTAATGCAGTATTTCCGAACTCATAAGGCATTGTTTGATGACGCATATGAGCACGGCGGATTAATGCTTGTAGCAACAGATCTTTGTCCCTTTACAAAGTTTAAAGATTATGAAAATGAGTTAAATACACTCGAAAAAATGGCCGAAGTGATGCCAGATAATACTAATATTCAGTATTTGATTAAACTACGTGATTCAATCCCCAAATTTAGGACTTTAAAAACTGACATCTATTGCTTGAGTTCTGCCCTATATTTAAAACTAAAAGAAAGTGATTTTACACACATAGCAGATTTAGAATCATATGCAATTATTGTAGATTGGCTTTACAATATTGATCATTCAATGAATTTAACACCCCTAATTTCTTTGGATAGCCTATGGACCAGAGCAGAAAACTACTCTATAAAAACTGTATCGTTGTTAATGTATTCATCTTTTTGCGGCAACAAAGATGAATACAGCGAGTTTGTAAAAAACAACCTCTCGAGAATTATTTGCTATCTCAAACACAAAACCAACTCTCACAAAGTTCAAATAAGTGATGATAATAAGGAAATAAAGGTCGAGTATTTACTTAGAGCAAGTGAGATTACAAAAGGTAATAATGAAAGCGTTTCAAGACTGACTGACATATGCCGTACGCTTCCTATCTTTGAAACATATTGTTCAGACGCAATCAAGCCTCAAATTGATTTATTGGAAGCCTATCAAATTCCCAATGATGCACACAAGGAAATGCCCAAAAGGAACATAATCATAATGTTTCATCAAGAACTTAATGGTCTATGGTTGAGAACTATAGAAAGTAATTATGAGTTTGAAACAGTATATGAATGGATTGATCATTGGCTTGATGTTCGCAAATGCGCATGTGATTTATTGGCTGCAAGTTCTGTATGTTTACACAAATTGTTGGGAAATAGAAAGCTTGGCAATTCCGGTAGTTCATTTGACAGCTTGCATAACTGCTATAATAGTATAATGGTTGCGCATTTATCATATCCAAGAGAACATCGTCCGTTTGAAAAAGAACTCGAAGTCCCGAAATTGTTTGCCAAAGCAAAAAGGAATTACTTTGATGGAATCCAAAATTTTGCTAATCAATTAATTGGTTTTATTAAAAAAGAGAAACAAGCAAGACGCTTGGCTATTTATAACTTAAAAACAGCATTAGCATCACTGCCCAATGTTCAAAAATTCTTTGATGAAATTACATTGGACAACGAACAACAAAGCAAACATATAAAGCTATGTGCTCTTGAAGAAAAAGTTATCTTTGAGACATATGTGTGTTGTGAATATTTTTTATCCCATATACCGGATACCCATTACAATAAATATCAGGCAAAAGTCTGGTTTTTATCAGCTCAGAAAGCAGAAATAGATGAGATCAATAGCGCCATGACAGATTTATCCATCTCATACGCTGCTGTTTTCCCTAAAAGTACATATCACGACAACACATTTGTGTACTACCCAATACTGCTAAAAAATTTTGATCCAACAAATGAAGAAATGATGAATGAGTTCTTAATTGCCGCTATTCCGTTTGCAAAATCTCCGTATGATTATTTGCTTTTATTGATGACAAACGATATGGGTGAAATTATTCCGAATGCAATCAAGTTTCCTAAAAAGGTATTCCAATATCTCTACGATGTCATAAATTTAGGACTTGAAGAAGAAATGGATCCTTTAGCTTCTCCATATCCTATTGAGGTAACTCAAAAGATGTTGGGGTGCTTTGATGGTGAGCATATACTTCAGGAACAACAACCAACAAATACTTGGATTGGTCGCATAGTTGATATCGGTGAAGAATTATGGATGTATTCGAAAAATCGTGAATTTCTTGTTGGTGAAGAAGACAAGCAGTATCTTTCCGATAATCTCAATGAAATAAAAAAACGAATTGATAGAATGATAAAAGGCATAGAAGCAAATGCAGATGTACGATCAATGGTAAATGAGTTGTGCTCTGCAGTTTATCATGGTGATTCGTTTGATGATGAAAAATACAATAAATTGATATCTTATGTTCAAACAGCAATTTCCTGATTACATATGTGTAACATTAAATTGGTTACACATATTTGTTATAATATGATTGTTCATCAAGAATCATGACTATATACATAATTCATAATTAAACATCTGAGACATGACATCTGATTCAATTGATAAATAATTAGAGTAAAACATCAATGATGCAAATGAATTAGCAAAAAGTTTTGAACTAGTATGCAAGCCCACGGCAATTATTCTTTTGCGATAATTGCAACATATTTTGCAACACGAGTGATGATAAAGAAAATAAGACAAAGAAAAGCACCTCTAAAATAGCACTAAAATGGCTTGAAATAGAGGTAAAATAGGACAAATGATAATCTCGGAAAAGAGGTGCGATTTGTATGGCTGATAATGAAATCAAAAGGCGGCTTGCCGGTCGTGCTGCCGAATATATGATGTTCAAGGACGATGAAGAAGATATCGAAGTTCCGGCAGAAATTTCATCATCCGATAGTGTTATCGACTTTTTAGATCTTGAAGAGTCAAAAAAAATTCAAAGTGACAATAAGAAGTCACTTTGATGAGCTGAAATAAAAATGCTTTTAGGTTTATTCCTAATTCATTTAACACATAAGGTGAGCGTATATACTAATCATTAATTTGAATTCTAATCAAAAAAATGTTATAATAAACAATAAATCTTACGAGAAATTTTAGTTTTCAGAGGTGCAATATGGCGCTTGAAAATATCGATAAAATGTCTCAAACAACTTTCAAGGCTGAAGAATTATAAAATTCATACCGAAAGGGTTTTACTATTATTTGTCACTGCCTACTGCAGTGGGATGCATTATATTTGAGTTATAAATATGTTTCATTTTTCAAGAGCATCAAAAAAGCATCAATTTTCAACAAAAACTATAAAGACAAAAACGAACAGCACTTTCAAATCCTGAAAGTGCTGTTTTTATGCGGATTTTGTGGGGGACTGTATTTTAACACGCGGCTTAACTGAAAGCGTGCTTTTCGCTCCAAAACCGCGTGCCGAGGGTTCAAGTCCTTCTGCCCCTGCCAAAACAAAAAGACACCTGCGGGTGTCTTTTTGTTTTGGCTCGGATTGAATAATTTGAACACTCGGCACGCGGAGCGTGTCGAGGGGTGCGGGTCTCCGGTGGAGACCTCTGCACGAAGTGCAGAAGCACCGACCGAGCCGGCAGGCGAGACCAAGTCCTTCTGCCCCTGCCAAGAAAAAGACCAAGTCATATGACTTGGTCTTTTTCAGTGAAATTCGTTCCTTCGGAACGAGTGAAATATCTTCGATGTGAAATATTTGCTCCGCAAATGTGAAATACGCCTGCGGCGTGTGAAGAACGAATTTTATTTCACATTGCGACGAAGGAGCAATATTTCACGTTTGCCGTAAGGCAAACATTTCACATCCCGCGTCAGCGGGATATTTCACAGGATTATGTTTATAAAAGCGCAAGTAAATCGGTTTTTAGATATTGTAGAAGCTCAAAGTCTTTTACACAGGACTGCGTGCTTTTTTCAACGAAATAAATCCCTTTCGGGATTTGTGAAATGCCCTACGGGCGTGAAATACGCCTGCGGCGTGTGAAATCGCTGCGGCGGTGAGGGATTTATTTAATTTCACTTGATGCGAAGCATCAAATTTCACAATTTGCAGAGCAAATTATTTCACCGTGAGCGACAGCGAGCGATTTCACTCTTGTTTAGATTAAGTGTTTTGAACCAGAAGCGCGGAACGTGCCGGGCTTCGTCGCCGAGCGCTGCCGGTGGCAGATGCAGCGAGGCGAGGATGGCGCAGCGGTCAAAAGGGGTTGCGAAGCAACTTCAAGTCCTTCCGTGAAGACACCATTGAAATCTGCACCCTTAAGTTAAATGGTGTTTTTTATAGAATTCAGTATTCATGCGGCTTTTTGAAGCTGCATTTTTCTTTTTTGCAATTGACCGCAGATTTATAAGTTGAATTATGTTGAATTCTATAAAACAATTTTACGACATTTTCTGTAGGAATTGAAAGAAATGTGGAAATATGATATAGTTAGAAAAACAATCATTTTTATTTGATAAAAAGATTCACGACTTTTTATTAATTATAAGACCATCGCCTCAAAAAACGTACTTAATAGGTGAAAGCGCTTTTAGGTCAAATGAGGGAGGTGAACAACATGGATGATCTGAGAATCATAGAACTCTACTTTGAACGGGATGAGCAGGCAATCAAGGAAACGGATGCAAAGTACGGAAAACTTTGCCACAGTATTGCCTATAACATTCTAAATAATCACGAAGATTCTGAGGAATGCGTTAATGATACTTATGTGAGTGTGTGGAACACCATTCCGCCTACAAGACCGCACAATTTCATGCCCTTTATCTGCAAGATTGCACGAAATCTCTCTTTGAAGCGACTGGAGTTTATGAAGCGAAAGAAACGATCAGCGGAGATCATTTTATCCTTGGACGAGCTTGCGGCAGTATTGCCGGATGAACGATATGCCCCCGATGTGAGCGACGAGGATGTAGGTGAGCTGATCAGTACGTTTCTTCGCAGTCAGGAGGAATATGTCAGAAATGTCTTCATCCGCAAGTATTTTTATTTCGATTCTATAAGGAAGATTGCAAAGCGCTATTCTTTTACTGAGAGTAAGGTCAAAAATATGTTGTTCTACACCCGAAACAAGCTAAAAGATTACTTGATTAAGGAGGGCGTTGAAATATGAAAACACCGAGAATCGCAAATGCCATCGGGCAAATTGATGACGATCTTGTCGCCGGCGCAGCTAAGTGCAAGACGAAAAATAAGAAACATTGGTTAAAATGGGGTTCCTTGGCAGCATGCTTTGCAGTGCTTGTAATTGCAGGGGCAGCAATCCTCCCATCGCTATTTCGGGAAAATGTAACACCGGAGGGAACCGACGGCAGATACAAGGACTTTTCTATCCGAGCCAGCGAATCTGCAATTGTATGGCCATGGGAGTATCAGACTGTATATGAAAAATATAGGAATGTCAAAATTGACGGTATTGAGTATCATGGAAAAGGCCGTGCGGTATCAGAAACATGGATTGGCGAGAGTATTGGCAACTACACTGTGGTTGGATATGATGAAGTCAATAATGGAAAAAAATATTCTGCCGAGTTTGAAGCATATGCATTGAAGGATATTGCTCAAAGTCAGTTTATAGCCGTAAAGATGGAGGACAGTTATTATGTCTTTCAAAATGACGAGTATGCTCCTCCGAACACCCTTGGTGAGCTTATGGATGCCGTAAATCTGTCCGAGGTCGTGGAGCTTCAGCGCTTTTCTGAGGGAGACAATACTCCTGATAGCAAACGTTTTGCATTGAGCAGTGACGATTATGTGTGGGAAGTTCTGTCCGAATGTAGGAACGCCCCTTTCGTTGAAGATCAAACATGGACGGCTGGTGACAGAAGTTACCTCAGTTTTACGATTACTTCCGAAGCTCTTGGTGTTTACAAAGTTGCTCTGTATGTGACGGAAGACGGCTATCTGTGGACAAACGCTTTTAATTACCAATACCTCTTCAATATCGGAGAAGATGCAGCCAGTAAGATTATCAAATATGCAAAAGAGAATTCCACCGAAGCAGAGTATGAGCCGTATCAGAATACCATTGTCGGTAAGATTACGGAGATAACCGATGAGTATATTCTGTTAGACGATTCCATTCTCTGCGCCAATCCCGATGACGGAATCACGTACAAAATCCTTCTGAATGATCTGCGCATCTCCCGTTATGCAGAAAGCGGAGCTATCCGAGTGGGAGAAAATGTTCAGATAACATACGAAGGCGAAATTGACGAATCGAATACCATTGACAGTGCCATTTCCGCATCTGACGTGGTAATCTCCGGCGGGGATGTTCTTATTCCCGAATAATAAAATAAAAGTCGCATATATGATTAACCGAATATAAGTTTTTGCGAGAGTTCGAAGTCATACGCAAAACTGCCGAAAATATCTTTTTCGTAGCCCATAGACAAAACTCCTGCGCATTAGCGCGGGAGTTTTACTTTTTCACTTTTAACTCTTCACTGATTTGCTCGGAGTTTTGGCAAGGTTAAAAGTAATAGTGAACAGTGAAAAAGTAAGGTAGCTTTTCTACATGCGGTAGAAAAGCATTTGGTAAAGGAGCGAGGAAAAATGGCAGAAAGTTCGCTGATTATGAAATTTTTGATTGAGAGCGGATATTATGACGACAAAACGATGCTTAATAGATGTATCGGGATAAAAAGAATCCTTATCGCCTCCATAAATACAGCCAAAGGGAATAAGTAGCTCTAATACACGCAGATGTATTTTTACTCTTAGCGGCAAAGGAATGTTGACTTGATAATTTTTGCATGTTATGATGAACTCGCAGATATATAAAGGAGAGCCAACATGACGCGGCAGGAATTTGTTGATCAGCTTATAGAGAACGGAATAAATCCTGATATTGTATTGTTTGATTTTGACAACAATGTGAAGGACGGTTATTGCATAAGAAAAAACTATTTTCGTTGGGAAGTTCTGGAAAGGGAAAGAGGAACGGAGTTTTGTTGCATGGGTTTCCCGTCGGAGAGTGATGCATTGACCTACTTGCTCAATAAACTTCTCGGTATATACGCAAGTTGCTGATAAATCAACAATCGAAGTCGGAAGTGCCGATGATATCAGAAATAAACTTTCTTCTTTAATTAATGATAAATATTTTATTTACAAATATTAAAATCAAGACATCTCAAGACATCTATTGAAATGCACATCTCATATATTGATATCAATTATAAGCGCTTCGCCGGGGACTGTTTCGAGATGAATTCTTCCGCAGTGCAACTGAACCTGCGCTTTTTGCGTCATTCCGCTTGGGGAGAGCGAATATATCTTCGCTTCATTCCCGGAAAACGGCACTTTTGCGTCGATTGTCTCGCCCGTTTTGCTGTAAGCAAAGCAGTTTTCTCTGTGGATATACGGCAGCAATCACGTCGGCGGCATCGACTGCGCCAACGGCTATATATACGCGCCTGTCGAGGGCAAGGTTGACGGAAAGCATCTGTATAATTTCATCCTGCTCTATGACTGCAAAACGCTCAAATATACCGGGATATATTATGATATGTCGAGCGAGTATCTGACCGACGGCATCCCGTGGTGTGCGATAGACAGGGAAAACGGATATCTCTATACCTCGCAGTTCCACAATGTCGGCGAGATACTTCAATATGACCTCGAAACAATGACTTTCCTGCGCGCGATACCGCTCGAAGAGAAGCTCGACAGAATACAGGGCGGCTCGGTCTATAATAGCATGCTTTATCTCTCCTATGACGCGGCGAACAGCACTCAGGAGCAGATAATCGCGGTCGATCCGAACACCGGCTCGGTTCGCGTGGAGTTCACAAGATATTGCCCGAACTATGACAACGAGGCGGAGGATGTCTGCGTTTATCCCATGGAGGACGGCTCGCTGTTCCATGTTGTCGATTACGATAAACTCATCAACGCGAATGTGAGCCACTATAAGCCCGCAGAGGGCTGAATTTCCGAAGCTATTTTTATTCAAATATAAAGGAAGAGGTGGAGTTTATGGCAACATTACTTAAAAACTGCAGGATCTACGATGGAACGGGCAGCGACGCCGTGAACGGCAGCGTTCTGTTCGAGGGAGACAGAATAATTGAAGTGGGCGATGTTGACGAGAGCCGTGCCGACAGCGTTATCGACCTCGAGGGCAGGTCGCTCGCCTCCGGCTTTATCGATCCCCATTCCCACAATGACTGGTTCGCCATAAAGACGGAACCGCTCAAATATTTTGAGCCGTTTATCCGCCAGGGCATAACCACATTCGTGACCGGAAACTGTGGCCTTTCCGCCATCGGCTTTGACGATGATACGCCCTATAAAGACAAGATAGGCGGCGGCCTTTTCTTCTTCAACGGCACCACCGGGAAATACGGCTCTATAAAAGAATTCAACGCCGCTATAGACAGAAATATGCCCTGCAATATCGCGACGCTCGTGGGTCATTGCTCGGCGCGTGCGTCTGTTTCCGGATATGAAAACAGAAAGCTCTCGGCGCAGGAGGAGGAGAAAATGCTCGGCATCCTCGAAGATAACCTGCGCGACGGCGCGGCGGGCGTCTCGCTCGGTCTGATGTATGAGCCGGGGCTCTACGCCGACACAGAGGAGCTCAAAAAAGTTGTCAAGCTCTGCTGTAAGTATAATAAGCCGCTCACCGTCCATCCGAGGGCGGAGAGCAAAGTCTCAATGTCCTACGATTCGCTTTTCGGACGTTCGCATCTGCTCAGAGCCGAGGATGAGCTCGTTGAAATATCAAAGGGTACGAACCTCAAGCTCCAGCATTCGCACGCGATATTTGTCGGCCGCCAGTCGTTCGGCGACAAGGATGAGTTCGTCGCCATTCAGAATAGTCTGCGCGAAAACGGCGTCGACGCGATGTTCGATATATATAATGAAACTCTGGGCGTGTCCGTCATAACGGTCGTGCTCCCCGTGTGGTATCAGGGAATGAGCAAAGAGGAGCGCAAAAAGCCGCTCAACAAGCTCAAACTCAGCGTGCTCATCAAGGCGACGAGCATACTTCTCGGCTTCGGCTTCAAAGATATTCAGATAGCGTATATCGGTCCGGGATATGAGAAATACGAGGGCAAGACCGTCCACGAGATAGCAAAGGAGAACGGAAAATCGGATCTCGACATGTATCTCCAACTCTGCGAGGAGAGCGACTTCAAGGGCAGGGTCAATATGGGACCGTACAGCACTCCCGAGATAATCCGCGAGTTCGAGCATAACCCCAACTGCCTCTACATGACCGATGCTTGGGTCGAGGATTTCGGCGTTCAGAACCCGGCTATCTATGACTGCTATCCGAAGTTCCTGCGCGATTCTCTCAGAGGTACGGGCGACACTCTGCCCAACACCGTCCGCCGCATGACCGGCGCGACCGCCGACAGATTCATGCTCAAAGACCGCGGATATGTAAAGCCCGGCTATTTCGCCGATTTCACCGTGTTCGATGAGGACGAGACGAAGAACGCAACGCCCGATCAGACGAAGTCTTTCGGCATAAAGAAAGTGTTTATCAACGGCGAGCTCGTGCTCGATAACGATGAACTCAACAAGTCTGCACTCAAAACCACAGGCCGTGCGCTGACAGTGTGAAATATTATAAGGAACTCTAAACCATGCAAACCGCAACCGACAAAAAGATAGATTTTCTAAACGACCTTGAGGGTACAAATATCGACAACTCCGTATACCCGGAACTTGAAAGGCTTTCGCGCGATTGTAATCCCGAGATTCGCAACAGGGTCGCGCAGGTGCTGGGCGGTGCGCGCGGCGAATATACAGATATTTTGCTGCGCCTTCTGAATGACCGGGATGAGCTCGTTAGGGTCAATGCCTGCGATTCTCTGAGCGGAACTGACAGCTGCGAGAAGATAAAGACGCAGAACTGCAATAATATAAACGTCAGATGAACCTGAAAGGAATATTGCCATGACAGAGAATATCAACAGCGCGGAGTTCCTCGACCGCATAACTTCAATCGTGCCGTCCGAGCGGCAGACAGAGCTCCAGCGCATGGGCTATTATAATTTCATCCATTTCGGGCTCAATACATTCACCCGCAGAGAGTGGCGCAACGGTTATGCTCAGAAAGCTGTCGAACACCGACAAGTCGCTCGGCGAGCGCGAACAGCTTGTCGGCGAGGAGCTTTGGTGGTATCCTGCGGAGATGGATACCCCGGTCACATATTTCGGCTGGTTCTGGCGTCCGCTGTTTGAGATATTCTTCACCAGCACTGTCTCGAATCTCACGAAGTGCTATTATAACTCTGTTGGCGGCAACGCGATGCTCCTTGTGAATATCCCGCCGAACAATCGCGGCGAGCTGCCCGACAGGTTCATAAACCGCCTCGTAAAAGCGCGGAAGAGAATCGAAAAGCGCTTTGAAAACAAGGCGGAAATACTGAAAACCGAGAGCGACGGAAATATTTTCACCGTCTCGATAAAACCGCATAAAGTTAAGACAGTAGTGATATCCGAGGATATCACGAAGAGCCAGCGCATCGAAAAATTCCATATAACCGCCGGGAACAGAACCGTATACAGCGGCACGACCGTCGGCTATAAAAAAATATGCCGCCTGATGCGCGTGATAAGAAACTGCACGGAGCTAAGAATTCATATAGACGAGTGCCGCAAAGAGCCGCATATCGCGGGGATAAGGGTATATTGATTGCGAGGTGCATCAGAGTGATACATAAATTCGGCAGATTTTTGGGCGGCGCGGCAGCCGCGCTTGTCTGCATAATGTTTATTTTCAGCGCGACCGTTTCGGCTTTGCCGCTGGATATCGGTTTTTCGACGACGAAATTGAGTGCCGAAGAGAGGAACAGATTTCTTGGGAGTATCAATTTTGAGTCGACAAATAAAGAGCCCGATTGGGAGTCGATATCCTGCTTTGATGTAAGCGACAGCGGATATATCGCCATTGTCGGTGAATCAAAAAATGGTCACAACAGCATATCGGTGTATGACAAAGACGGGAAGTTTGCCTATGGATATACTCTTGATTGCAGCGGGCGTTTCGGCGTCGGTTGGAACGGAGATAACATAGCCGTCTATTTTGTCAGGGAAGATATTGCAGCGACCTTTGACAGGAATGCAAATAATATCACTTGTGATGAAATACCGGATACAACTGCGAACAGTTCGTATTGGAGCAACGAGGTGCTTTATAAGACCCGGCGCGTCAAAAACGGAGTTCGTTATGAAATGAAGAACACCGGAAAAGTAGCGAGTGCTATATCGCCGTCGTACGCTGTTTTTGAGATGACGGAGCCGGACGGCACAGTGCATGTTATTTTTGACAATAGCAAGGATTATGATATAAAACTGATTAAAACATGCATTGAGGTGGTTGTGTCCTTTGCAGTGGTTGCGTCAATACTAACACTGAAAACCATTGAAGACCGTAAAAAAATAAAACAAAAAAATAAATAAAAGCGAACTTTAATTGCTGCAACCGGTGATTTGGCATTCATGAATGTATGAACGCTCAGAGCCAAAAAACAGTTGCAAACTGCGCGGAGCTCAAAATCCATATATACGAGTGCCGCAAAGAGCCGTATCTCGCGGCGGCCTATGTCTTGGTGCTGAATCTCGGCTACGGCTTTTTCTGCGGCTCGCTTCTGTTTTTGATAAATCTAAGCGGCAGCCGCGTGCTGGGCTTCGCCGTGCTCTCGGCTCAGCATATCATTTCATATCTGATTAGGTTTAAGTATCTCCCGTTTTTTATCTCCGTATTTTCGAATCACGGCTTCTCAGAAGATGCCGGTCTGCCGTCGGTCGGGTTTGTAAAAGATGCGCTTGAGAGTCTTTTGGAAGATATCCCGGCATAGCACAGTGAAATTGCATCAAAGAGCGTTCTCCGAAAAGAGGACGCTCTTTCGTCTTTCCGTCTTGCTTCTTAGCCGTGCAATCTGATAGAATAGACTCATTAGCAGTGAATTTTTGGAGGACAACTCTGAAAATATTTAACGCCGCCGATTTCGGCATAGTCCCGAATGAGGATATTTCGGAGAAGCTCGCAGAGTTTATCTCGGCATTGAAAGCTGAGGACGGGGAGAAGACCGCCGTGTTCGACAGCGGCACTTATCATATCACAGTCGACCCGAAGCTTTTTATGCCGGCTGTTACGCCGTATCTCGCGGCGTGTCGGATCTTGTTTTTGACGGCGGAGATTCGATTTTTGTTATCGACGGCAAGGTGACTAACATAGCCGTTGAAGATTGCCGGAATATAACTCTGCGCAATCTCGAGATACGCCACGCTCACCCGGATATGCATGAGTTTTTGGTCGTTAGAAAAAGTGCATTCAGCGTGGATTTCAAAATCGACAGCGACAGCAGCTTTTCGGTCTATGCACTATTATGCTAAATTTGACAAATGTATTTTCTCGGTGTATAATATAAAATGTCAAGACTTCCCAAAAGCTATTTTCGCCGGGATTTTTCGCCCGAATTTTATCCTGTTAAAAGCCGCTTTCGGCGGCGGGAAAGGGGATATTTTTTGTGAAAAAATCTGCTTTGATTTTTCTTGCTTTTTCTATATTGCTGCTTGCGGCCTGCCAAAAAACGCCCGAGTCCGTCATGGACGGAAATGTCCTGTGCGCAAAAAGCTCGAATGATTTGCTCGTCGAGTCCCTCGTCAATGCTCCCGCCGATAACGGCAATCAGGGCGGCACGATGCCCGTTCTCTCAAAAAACGAGCATCTCAAGCGAGACATTTCATCCGGAGGCATAACCGTGCATATCGACGCCGATATAAAAGTGCCGAAGATAACCGGAGATATACGGACATATTCCGCGCAGTACCGCTTCTTCGACCTGTTCGAGCTCGAAGACCTGTTCTTCTCCGGTGACGACCCGATGTTCAATCCCGGCTCGGAGAAAACGGCGGAGGACGATCCGTCTGCCGGGCTGCTCCCGGGCGGATTTTATTTCGGCGTGTCCGAAGTCCTGAGCGCGTCAAATCATCCGACTGCTTTGAAACCCGGCTGGGCAAAGGGCTGCAATATCTCTCCCGACGATGCGCGCCGCCTGTCGGATAAGCTTCTCGGACGTCTCGGAATGACCGATTTTGAGCTCGTCTCTTCGCAGGTCGTTGAGCCTCTGACCGAGCGAGGCAACCGTGCCAAACGCGGCAGATATGAATATAAATATGTCCAGGTCGCAGACGGAATACCGCTTTCGAGCGGCGAGCCGGACAGCACCGGATGCACCGTCGCAATAGACGACAGGGGTGTTGTCGAAGCAAGGCTCACAAGACTTGAGCTTGGCGAGTCGAAAATCGTAAACAGCAAGGTTATGACGCTCGACGGCGTTCTCGCAGTTTTGCAGAAGAAGCTTGCCGCCGCGGGACTTGTCAAAGACTCTATAGTAAAAGAGATAAGCTTTGAATATATGTCGGTCGAAGACCCCGAAACATATAATTCGACCGTGTTCCCGTGCTGGCGTTTCTGCATCGCTACTACCGCAACGCTGGAACAATACGGCGAATATGAAAATGATATTATAATCAATGCCGTAACCGGTGAATTTTACGCCGTTACGAATAGATACGAATAACTAAAAGGAGGAAAACAAAATGTTGAAACGCACAAAAGGATTCGTATCGCTCGCTGCCGCAATCGCACTCATGCTGGGACTCTGTTCCTGCAGCGGCAAACCCGAAACAGACCCGAGCACAACTGCCGACCCGACCGGAATAGGGGCGCAGGCAGAGGCCGGGGAGAACACCACGGCGAAGGATATTGCTCCCGAAAGCGGCGCACCGGAAACCGCCGCAGAGGAAGCAAACACTGCCAAAGAAGCGGGCACCGCCGCGCAGACGGAAAAGACAACAAAGAAAACAGATGCGTCAAATGCAAATGTCAGCGCCGCCGGATTCATTTGGCCCGTGCCCGGCTATACACAGCTTTCCTCTCCGTACAGCACTCAGTATAAGCGCATAAGCATCAAAGCTGATTTCGGTGCAAAGGTTGTTGCCTGCGCCACCGGAAAAATTACGAAGATATATAACAAAGATGATGAAAGCAAAACTCCGTGTGCCGTGCTGACCTGCGCCAACGGCTATGTCATTGAATACAGCGCGGCAAATTTCTCCGTTAAGGAGGGCGATGTTGTCGCCCGCGGCGACAGTATCGGCTTCGTCGGCAGATACGGAACAGGTCCTCACCTGAATATTTCAGCCACGAAGGACGGCGCAAGTATTGATCCCGCAACGATCATAAAGCCCTGAGCGGGGTGATCCTATGCTCAGAAAGGATGTAAAAAGCCAGCTCTTTTCAACCGGGATGTTGATATCCCTGCTGCTCGGACTCGTTCTGCTTGTCGAGCCGCAGTATCAGTATTTTCTGTATTTTGCGCGGTGGGACAACAAGGCGGATTATATCAATTTCTTCTTCTCGTCCCTCGCACTCGGCGGATATCTTATCTTTACGCCGATAATAACCGTTATGCCCGGCGTGTTCCGCTTTTGCGATGAGTATAACAGCGGATACCTGCGCTTTATGCTCGTGCGCTCGAAGAGCCGCAGAAAATATATTTTCTCAAGACTTTTTTCAAACGCTGTCTGCGGCGGCGCGGCAAACGCTCTGCCGCTTGCGGTGTTTGCGCTGATAATGCTCATTTTCTGCGACCCGTATGTCCCGAACGGACATTCGAAAACTCCGCTTGACGGAAGCATATTGCAGCCGTTTGAAAACGTCGCGGGCGGGCTCGGCCTGGTCGGAGTGATAATCCTGCTCGCGTTCATCTTCGGCGTCGTGTGGGGAGTTATCGGCACGGCTCTGTCCGCCGCGGTGCCCAACAGATATGTGGCTCTCTGCGGTCCGTTCGTGCTGTTCTTCCTGATGCACCTCATCACGAGTGCGCTGCAAAAAGAAAAATTCAGCCCGACCAACACCATCCTGCCCGATATCCTGCCGTCGTTCGGCTTTCTGTTTTTGTATCAGGCGGTGCTTCTGGTGCTCGGCTGCGCGGCGTTCATCTTCTTTGCGCGAAGGAGGCTGCTGCAATGAAACAGTGTCTCTCTGTGATGCGCTGGCAGTTCGGCACATGGCTCGGCAGTGCGCGGACTGTTACGGCTTTTCTCGTCTGCGCCGCCGCTTCGCTGCTCGATTCCGTGAATCTTATGCAGTTCGCCCGGGCGAGCGGAGATCCGCTTAACATATTTGAGCCGTTTATATATAACAGCTCAACGCTCCATATCGCGACATTGATGTTCCTCGGGCTTATGCTCCTGTTCGCCGATGCGCCTTTTACCGAGCAGAGCGCGATGTATTCGCTCGTGCGCTGTTCGCGGGTGCAGTGGGTAGTCGGAAAGCTCATGTATATCCTGCTCTCCTGCGCCGTGTATTACATATTTTCGCTCGCGGTGACCGTGATATTCTTTTCGCCCAACGCCTTTGCGGGCAATGTGTGGAGCGCGCCGTTTTATGAGCTCGTCATGCGCGATGCGGCGGCTTCGTCTTATCATATCACAGTCGACCCGAAGCTTTTTATGCCGGCTGTTACGCCGTATCTCGCGGCGGCCTACGCCCTAGCGCTGAATCTTGGCTACGGCTTTTTCTGCGGTTCGCTTCTGTTTTTGATAAATTTAAGCGGCAGCCGCGTGCTGGGCTTTGCCGTGCTCTCGGCTCAGCATATCATTTCATATCTGATACGGTTTAAGTACCTCCCGTTTTTTATCTCCGTATTTTCGAATCACGGCTTCTCGGAAGATGCCGGTCTGCCGTCGGTCGGCTTTTCGTGCGCGTATTTCTGCCTGTTCTCGGCGATTATTGTCGCGTGTGTTCTTCGCGCCGTTCGGCATGTCGATCTCAAAATAACAGTGGGGACTCGAATATGAAGATAACTTTTTTTGCGGGATTGCGGCATCGGCTTTTCAATATGCTGCCGTATCTCGCCGTGTCTCTGCTCATATGGGCGGTCTGCGTGCTCTCGTCTTTCGGCGGCGAGCGGGAAACATTTTTCTCTGTTTTCACAGAAGCCGTCGGCGGCGTTGAACATATCGGACAGTTTGATCTCTTCGGCTTCTTCCGCTATTTCGGAACATTTTTTGCGGGACTCTTTCTCGGTATGGCGGGCTCGGTTTCCGATTCCGAGGCAATGCCGTATTTCGTCCTGCCGCGCTCGAAGAGCTTTTTCAAATGGTGGATAAAAACCGTTTCGTCCGCGCTTCTCTGGTGCGTGCTCTATTGCCTTATCGGCATAGCTGTCTGCGCGGCAGCTGCGGAAAAAATCGGAACGCTTTCCGCCGTTGAGCTTATGCGCATGGCGGCATATCCGCTCGCGCTCGGTGCGGCAATGTGCGTGCTGTGCCTTCTGCGTTTTCTTCTCGGGCAGAAGCCTGCGGCGGCAATTGTAATTGCGGTTGTCGGCACAACGGGGCTCATATGCGGAAAGCTGAAAAGCTTCAGCTTCGCCATGCTCGGCGCATACGGCATGGCAAAACAGCTGACCGATGCCAAAACGGCTGCGGCGGTACTCTTTGCAGACGCGGCGGTGATAATCCTTGTCTTTTTCTGCTCCGGCGCAGTGAAGAGAAGGGTTTTGAAAGGAGGACATTATTTTGACTGATGTTATAGTTATAGATAAGCTGACAAAAAGCTTCAAAGGAAAAACGGTTCTCGAAGATGTCAATATGCGGCTGCAAGAGGGCAGAATATATGGCATCGTCGGCGACAACGGCAGTGGAAAGACTGTACTTTTGAAGCTTATTTGCGGATTCATGAAGCCCGACAGCGGCACGGTCACCGTCAACGGCAAGGTGATAGGCAAGGACTCGGATTTCCCGGAGAACACGGGAATTATAATCGAAGCGCCCGGCTTTCTGCCCAATTACAGCGGCATGAAAAATCTTGAATATCTCGCCTCGATACGCGGCAAGATCGGCAAAGAGCAGATAGAGGCCGCCATGAAAACGGTCGGGCTTGACCCGTCGTCAAAGCTGCGTGTCGGCAAATATTCGCTCGGCATGAAACAGCGCCTCGGCATAGCGCAGGCGATAATGGAGGATCAGCAATTATTGATTCTCGACGAGCCGATGAACGCGCTCGACAAGGATGCAGTCGAGGAGATGCGAAAGCTCTTCCTGAGCTTTAAAGCGAGCGGAAAAACCATGCTCATAGTCTCGCACAACGAGGGTGATATCTCGACCCTCTGCGACAAGGTTTATGAATTTGACGGCGCGCGGATAAAACGGCGCGAAAATATCTGAAAATATACTCACGGAGCTGAAAAATAATGAAATCAAACAGAAACAGAAAAATTATCATGTCCGCCTTCACCCTGCTTCTTGCTGCAATCTCGCTTGCCGGGTGTGCTAAAGTGGCACGCGAGCCGGAAACGACGACTGCACCCGAAACTACGACCGAGGAGCAAACGACGGAGCCGACCACCGAACCGACAACGCAGGCGGAGACAACAAAGGCGACCTCCGCACGCGGCGCGGAAACGACCCGCCGGGCTTCCGGTTCTTCAAATACCGCGTCAAAGACTACGGAATTTCAGGTCGATTTTGATGCGATAAGAATGCTCGGGGTTCCGAAATTTCGCGCATATGCCGACCTGGGCGACGGCTTTTCATCAACGGGCAAGACCGCGACCGTGAACGGAGTCAAGTGCAAGACCTATAAAATAACTTTTGAAGGCAGCGACGATGTCCTGCTCGCATACGATGAGCAGAACAAGGTGCTGTATGAGTACGACAACGAAACAAAAGATTGGATAGAATTATAAAAAAACAGGCGTTTTACGGTTTTGCCGCAGAACGCCTGTTCTTTTTTGTGTTTATATGTGCAGTGCTTTGAGTATCGCGTCGGTGCCCTCGAAGTGCGGGATTATCATATCGGCGCCCGCCGACATGAGCCTTGCCCGTTTCTTTTCGTCTATTCCGTCGCCGGTCTTTTCGTTTGTCGCCACGCCGACTGCGTATCCGCCGAGTTTTGCCGTGAGCTCTATCTCAACAAATCCGTCGCCGAAAGTGACAAGCTCCTCCGGATCTAGCTTCTGCTCTTCAATCATGTTCTTTATAACCGCCTCTTTCGAGCAGTCGAGCAGCGCGTCCTTCGCGCCGTGAATACCGCCGTCGAAAAGATTTTTGACTCCGATTAAGGACGCCTCATATATAACATCTTTTTCGTCCGTTCCGCTCGCGAGGAAGCATCTTATCCCGGCGTTCCTCAGCGCCTTTATGAACTCGACAGACCCTCTTACCGCGAGATCGGCGGGTGAAAGACAGCCGCTTTCGAGTCCCTTTTTTCTGTCGGCTATCCGCGTTTCGAGTCTGCGCAGATATTCTTTTTTGTATTCGCCCGGGTCAACGTGCTCTCCGCCGCGGCGAACAACTGCCTCGTTGAGCGCGATGCACTGGAATATTGTCTGCTTGCCGGTCAGTCGGTCGACGAATTCCGTGACCTCTTCGCATATTCCGTCTTTATTTTCATTTGTGCCGAGAGCTTCGATGACCTCGCAGAAATACGGAATCATCACTTTCTGCCAGCCCTCGCGTATAAGGCTTATCGTGCCGTCAAAATCGAACAGCGCGCATTTGAAGCCCCTGCCGCTGTATTCTTTTATCGTTTCAATTGAAAAACTCATTCCTGTGCCTCTTAGTTCTATTTTTTACTGTGCGAGCGCTTCTATTTCCTCGGGCGATGCCGTGCCCGTGACGCCGATTTTCCTGACCGTCACGCCGGACGCGAGCCCCGCAAACTGAGCTGCCGTTTTGAGCTCGGTCTTTGCGGCGATTGCCGCAGAAAATGCGGAGAGCGAGGTGTCGCCCGCGCCGCAGATATCAACTTCTCCGTCGAACAGCACCGCGTCGGCTTTCTCTGTCCTGTCGCCGTCGGTGACTATCGAACCGCGCTTTCCGAGCGTGCAGAACACGGTCGAGCGGTTCTTTTTCGCGAGCAGCTTCGCCTCTTCGATAAATTCATCGTACCCCGCGTTTATGTAGCCTTCGTTGTTATACACTGCGCGCCAGCATTCGACCTCGTTGGGCTTCAATATGCAGTCAGTGTATTTGCCGATGTTGTATCGGCTGTCCGCAATGACGGTGAGCCCCGATTTTGCAAGTGCAATTATCTCATCGCGCACGCGCTTTGTGATTATGCCGAATCTGAACTGATCCGCGACGCACAGCACGTCGATATTTCCGGAGATCTTTCTGAGATTTTCAATCACCTTGTCCTCGGTCTCTTTTGATATCGGCTCGTAGTTGTCGAAGTCGAGACGCGGATCTTCGTATTCAAGCTCCGATATGCCCTTTCGCATCGGCTTGCAGTAGGCGTTGGTGAAGCGGTCGGGCACTTTGATGACAAAATCCCTGTTCATGCCGCTCTTTTCGAATATATCTTCCATGAGCATGCCGCGCCAGTCGCCGCCGATAAGGGATATCGGAATAAGCTCTTTTGGGGAGAGCGCCGCGAGATTCGACGCAACATTTCCGCCCGCACCGAGATAGACCCTCTCGCCGACTATCGGCAGGGGATAGTGCGGAGTCTCGCGCGAGAGCTCGGATTTCGTCATATCCGCGTGCCAGTAGATATCAACGCAGAAGTCGCCGATTATGCCTATGCGCGCATTTTTTATGCCGGCGCATATTTTTTTGACCTGTTCTTTTGAAAGCATATCTTACCTCAAATCAAAGCTGCTCTTTGAGCTTGCCGTAGAGCGTGGGTATGGTTATCTGATGGTCGCCCTCAAAGTGCCAACCCATGCCGCCGCGGCAGGTCGGGCGGTTGACGATATTCTTGCGGGGGCGGTAATAGTAGTTCGGATCTTCGTAGCCTATCTTGCAGCGGAAGTTGCCCAGGCGCACGAGGTCGAAGTTCGCCGTGGTTATGTTGAACGTGGGATAGCCGAGGTTGCGCGCTATTGAAAGAGTCTTGAGGAACACCTCGGGACCGATAACGGCAGAGCCGAAGTTGAGAAAAACGCCGCCGTCAAGCTGCGACACGCTGTAAGCCATCTTCTTGAAATCAATGCCCGAGCATTTGCCGATAGCCTCCATGTCGCAGGTGGGGTGCTGGTGGATGATATCCGTGCCGAGTGCTATGTGATAGGTCGCGGGAATGTCCAGTTTATATGCGTTCCAGAGTATGCAGTCCTCGCGGTTCGGAAACTTCTCGGGGTGCATGTCTATATATTCGCCGAGCGCCTCGCCGTATCCGATGTTGAGCTTCGCGCCGCGTTGAATAGCCTCGTTCATCCATGCTCCCGTCTGTTCCCACATTCCGAATGAGCCGTCCTCGATCGCGGTCGGCACATCCTCGGAGGTGCCGCCGAGATACGCGAGCTCAAAGTCGTGTATGCTCGTCGCACCGTTTGCGGCGATGTGCGTGATAACGCCCATTTTCATCAGCTCTATGACATAGCGTGAAAGGCGGTTTTTGACAACGTGCGCGCCCATGCTCCATATGACGGGACGCCCGTTCTTGCGCGCCTTGACTATTCTCTCAACAAGCTCGTCAAAGCCCTCGTATTTGTATTCCTCGTGCGGAGTGACGCCGGGTGTCATCATGTTGTCTATGGTGACGAGATTGTGGCGATCCTCGGCTGAATATGTCTTTATACCGGAAAAATCAAGCTGCATCTGTCTGCGAAGCATAATACCCTCTCCTTAAATCATCGTTCTTATCGGATTTTAACATATTGCTGTGGAATTTACCACAGTTTTACTAAAATTTGTTGCAAATTCCCACAAAAAGCGATACGCCCGCAGAATAACTGCGGGCGCGCCTGCTTTAGGATTATTTTTCGCTTAAATCCTTTTCGTTTTTCTCTTTTTCTTCTCTCGCGGCTCTCTTTTTCTTGATGAACGCGGGAGTTATCTTGTCGAGTATTTCATCGAGCTTTTGCCATTCCGCCTCGGCTTTTATCGAGTCCTCTTCGAGGCGTTTGTCCATGTCGTAGTACATGATACTGCATCCGCAGTGGGGGCAGTTGGGCTTTAAGTCGAATATTCCGAGCTTACCGCCGCATTTCGGGCATTTGCGTTCCATTTATATCTCTCCTTCCGACTTGGATATCGTCTTCGAGTTGAGCTCGCGGCGGGCGATCATCTCTTCCTGAATGTCCTTGAGCTTCTTGCCCTCGAGGTCATAGAATCTGTAGGGTATGAGCGAGATGAGCGACGCCACGGGCGGGAGTATGGTGACCAGAGCCCAGAGCCAGAAACGGGTGTTTATCTGCGGGTTTTCAACAAGCTGAAGCGAGTTGTCCGCGAGCTGAACGGTGACAAGGCCGATGACCGGGATTATGGCCGTTGCGATAGCCGTGCAGAGCGAGCCCGTGAGCTTGCTGATGAAGGTCAGCAGCGAGAACGCCATGCCCTCGTTTCTTTCGCCCGTCTTCCACTCCATGTAGTCGACAGTGTCGCCTATCATCTTTGTGGGGACGACCATGTTTATGCTCGTCAGCGAGCTGAAGATGAAGCCCTGAATCATAAGCAGCGGGACAATGACCGCCGGGTTGCGATAGAATTTCATGCCGATTAGGAAGGTGGTCGTACCGACGAGTGCCTTGAGAATAGTTGTGCGAACGACTATCTGCTTCGACGTCCATCTTCTCTCGAGAGCGGGCAGGAGGAGATAAGTCAAAAATCCGGAAATAACGCCGGGAATGCCGATTATCGTGCCCCAGCTCGCCGCACCGAGGGAGAATATGTAGAAATACTGCGAGAATGTGTCCGTGACTCCGCCGACCGTCGCGAGAATATTTGAGCAGACTATGAGAAGCAGGGGCTTGTTCTTGAAAAGGAATCTGAAGCAGTCGAGAACCTTCGGCTCGTCGGAATTCTGAACCACGCGCTCGCGGCAGAAGATACCAGAGAGCGAGAAGAGTCCCATGCCGACAGTTCCCGCGACAATTCCCATGACAAGGAAGAGCTGGCGCATATTGATTCCGATAACGCCCTTGTTGCTCAGGTCGATGAGCAGGGATATAACGGGCGTAGCAAGTCCGCCGATTATGCCGGAGAGGAAGCGCGCCGAGGTTATGGCGTTCGATCTGTCAACGGGGTTCGGGGATATGGCGGCGGACAGACCCCAGAACGGGATGTCGCCTATTGTGTAGAAGAACTCCCAGATGAAATATGTGACGCACATATAGACTATCTTGAGCGTCGTTGACTGAACTCCCGCGAGGAATTCCGCGCCGCCGAAGAACACGACAGTCGCTATTCCGAGCGGAATGGGCACGAACAGCAGATACGGGCGAAGCTTTCCCAAGTTTGTGCGGGTCTTGTCAACAAGGGTTCCCATCATCGGGTCGTTGAGTGCATCCCAGATTCCCATGACGGTTATCATCGTTGCGACCGCTGTGCTCGGTATGCCGAACACGGTCACAAGGAAGAATGTCAGCTGCATGCGGACCATGTTGTATCCGATGACCTGACCGCCGTTTGCTACGCCGTAGATAACCGTTTCTTTTACTCCGACGTATCGTTTTTCTTTCAGCCTTTCGTTGTTAGCCAATTTGTTTTCCTCCTCCGGGCGCGGAAAGCGCAGATGTATTTTCAGTGTTTTCGCATTCGTTTATGAATTTTTCCGCCGCCGCCTCATAAGCGCGCGGGTCGGTATAGTAGCTCTGCGCGTGAACCGCATTTTCGACCGTCAGCATTTCTTTTTGGGTCGGGCACGCGTCAAACAGCTCTTTTTGCATCTTTACGGGCACGAGCGCGTCTTTTGCGCCGTGAATAAAAAGTATCGGCACTTTCGCGCCGCGAACGGCTTTTATCGGCGACGCGTCGCGCAGGCTGTATTTGCAGATTATGCGGCAATACAGGTCGAATATATATAGCAGGGGAAACGCCGTGAGCCCGAACGGATTTTTGAGCTGATAGGCGAATTCATCCCATGCGCTCGTGTAGGAGCAGTCCGCGATGATTCCCTTGACTGCCGGGTCGGTTATTTTGTCGCTCATCATTAGAACCGTCGCGCCGCCCATCGACACGCCGAGCAGGAATATGTCGAGCTCCGGGAATCGTTTGCGGGCGCAGTCTATCCAAAGAAAAGTGTCCTTTGATTCGTGCGTGCCGTAGCCTAAGAATTTTCCCTCACTCTCGCCGCAGCCGCGGTGCTCTGGCATCAGAATTGTATAACCCATGCGGTGAAAGTACGGTGCGGAAAAGCAGAATTCGCATATCCCTGAGCTGTGCGCCCCGTGGCAGGCGATTATCATGCGCCCGTTGCTCTTCTCGGGCAGGAGCAGGCGCGCATATATCTTTTCGCCGTTCGATGCCGTAAGCGTGAGCTTTTCGAACGGCATTTTCCCGAACTCTTCTTCGGCTTTTCTGTGATCTTTTGCAAAGTCATCCTCAACCTCGCCTTTTGCGGCGGGCAGCTTTATCGGCTTATACCATATTACCTGATTGAACAGGAAGCCGCATATCGCGAACAGCAGCACAACGGCTATCGCGAGCACAACAAGCAGAATTATTATCACGGTGTTCATAATTCGGCACCTCTCAGATATTCTGTCGTATCAGACAAGCTCCATTATACGGGAACAAAACCCAAAAAGCAATACAAATTCAACATAAAGATAAAATTTATATACATAATTATATGAAACTTTTACAAAAATCATGGACGACAGACGAAATAACACGCTTTCCAGAGGAACGAGATATCAAGCGGCAGATAAAATTAATTGCATTATCAAATCGTTATATGACATGAGTGTTGGTTTTATATCAATTAATATCCAAACTGATGATTGTTAATCAGACTCGGTGTTTGTATAATTAAGTTATACAAGAAACTTGTGGGGTGAATAAAGTATGAAGAAATATGCTTATAATCCGATCTTGCCGCTCGACAAATATATTCCCGACGGCGAGCCGCACGTTTTTGACGGCAGGGTATATCTGTTCGGAAGCCACGACAGAGAAGGCGGCAATACTTTTTGTGAGCTTGACTATGAATTCTTTTCCGCGCCGATAGACGATCTGAGTAACTGGAGCAGCAATGGCATAAATTATTGCTCCAAACAGGATGCACTTTACACAAACGAAAGACCGTATATGTATGCACCCGATGTTGTCCGCGGCAACGACGGAAAATATTATCTCTACTACTGCCTTGCCGGAGAAAAGGGAAGCGGCGGATATAACGGTCCCGTCAGCGTTGCAGTATGCGATAAGCCGGACGGAAAATATGAATATCTCGGATATGTTAAAAACCGTGACGGAACACCGTTTAATAAATATGTTTGCTTTGATCCCGCAGTCATAAACGATGGCGGAGTTATCCGTCTTTATTACGGAACTTCAATGCCTATGGGCGTGTGCCTACCTCGATTTGTGCGCAAAATCGCTTCGACAGCTCTTGGAAAAACCTATGGCAAAAGCAGGGCGGAGATAACAGCCGAGCCCGGCGTCTGGGGCGCAAATATGGTGACGCTATGCGATGATATGCAGACGGTCGAGTCGGACGCAGTCAGAATTATACCGGAAAAAACCAAGGGAACATCGTTCGAAAATCATGCATTTTTTGAGGGTTCATCTATTCGTAAAATAAACGGAATGTACTATTTCATATATTCCTCTCAGAAAAATCACGAGCTTTGCTATGCGGTGAGCAAAGAGCCTGACAGGAACTTTGAATACGGCGGAACTATTGTCTCAACAGGTGATGTCGGATTTGACGGTCGCAAAGAAAAAGACCGTCTCAATGTGACAGGCACAACACATGGCAGCATCGAATTCATAAACGGCAGATGGTATGTTTTTTATCACAGATTGACTCATGCGAGCGATTACAGCAGACAGGCTTGTGCCGAGCCGATAAAAATTAATGAGGATTCAAGCATCTGCCAGGTTGAAATCAGCAGCAGCGGACTTGAAGCAAAGCCTTTGTCGGCGAGCGGGATATATCCGGCAGTTATTGCTTGCAATATAACAAACGGCAGAATGCCGCATATATCCAACAGGCGATATAACGGAAATATTCCGAAAATTACCGATTGCCGCGGCGAAAGATATATTGCGGATATTGACCGCAGAACCGCTGTCTGTTACAAATGGTTTGACTTCGTAAGTGATACCGGCGAGATTATCCTTGATATTGATTCGCACGCTGACGGAAAAATCGTTGTTTTCGCCAACCGTATTCCAATAGCGTCTGCGGCGATAACCCCATGCGGCAGAAGCAAAATAATTATGCAATATAAGGTTCATGACGCAAACAGTCAAACGCTGTCAATTAACTTTTCGGGTAAAGGCACATTCGATTTATATACAATTGAATTTAAGGAGTGACGATATGGTTTAAAGGAACCGATATGAGCGACAATGGCGCTTATATGAAGAAAGTGCTTTTGCAGGTTGAAGATCTGAATGCGGTAATAGAGAAAATCAAGTCTGAGGATTTTGTCGATAAAGATAATATTTATTTGCTTGGAAGCAGCATGGGAGGGGTTACCGTTGCAACCTGTGCGGTTACTCATACAGACGATATAAAGGGTATAATATTGCAGTATTCGGCTATATTCCTTAACGAACAGGCTTATGAGATCGGTGCTGAATATGATGTAAACGGATATAAAAATCCCGTCTTGCTTCTTCAGGGTGATAGCGACAAGGTGGTGCCGGATAAATACTCAATAGAGCTTTGTGACTATTATAACAGCATTGATAAGAATCATTGCCGGATGATAATATATAACGGTCAGCCTCATGTGTTTACCGGGAAATATAAAGTGATCGCAGCAAAAGATATTTACGAATTCATTAATTCCTGATGCTGTTAATATGACAAAACCGCCTTGCTTTCGCTTGGCGGTTATATTTATCAAAAAAAGAAGGGGTCTCGCAAGTGCTGAACATGTCTCAACCCGCAGCTTACGTCCCTGACGCCCCATGCGTTCGCCCCTTCCGTTCAGAATATAGCATAGCCGCGAACGCGAAGTCAAGCGTTTGGTAAAATATTATGAGCAAAGGACAATATATCGGACAGTGGATAAGCCCAAGACAAAATTCTATTGATGAATTTCCGACGGCGGTGTAAGATGTAAATGACAGTGGGGAGGGCGACCACCGCTGCCCGAAGATGTCAACGGGGGCGCGATATATTTCAATCCACGCCCTCCGTGGGGAGGGCGACTTTGTGATAACTGCTGAAAGCCTTAGGCTCCGTTGTCTCACTCCCCGTATTTTGTTGGCTTCAACATACATTATTTTAGAGAAAATTGTCAACTTAACTGCAAAAACGATGCGATTTTTGTCGAAAGTGATGCAAAAACGAAAAGTTTAGTTCTTCTTTATAACAAAACTCCCGACGCTGTCGTCACCGAGCGAGGCGATGACATTCATAAACGTGTTCTTTGACATAACGGAAAAATATCCGCTTGTTTCAAATTTTTCCGGGAAATGCTTTTCGATTTTTTCGAGCGCTGATTTCAGCGCGAAAACAGCCGCCACACCGTGCTTGCAGATGCCGCACGCCCAGCAGTCGCAGGTGATGTTTGCAATCATGCCGTTCTTGTAGTCAAATTCAACTTCGTGCAGCTCGTTTGTGCCTACTATCGCGTGTCCCTTGCCGTCTTCAACGCTGAGATACAGGATCTCGCCGCAGTTTAAGTCGGATTTGCCTACCATTATCGTGTGCTCGTATGCTCCCATGCCCTCGAGATCGTCGAGGCTATAGAACTTGTTTTCCTTCGCGCTCGCGTATTCCTCGTCTGGCTTGGCGGGAGCTTTGAAGTAGGGGAGTATCTTCCCAAACGGCACGGTATTTTTGTCAAAAGAGAACAGCTCGTCGCCGACATAGCAGAACTCGCCGGAGATATCCGTGTCGATTTTTGCGATTACTCTTTTGTAGTCGGACAGCTTTATCTTGAATGTGTATGACACATCGATAACTTTGCCGCGCTTGCCCTCGAGCTTGCCGTCAACATAGACGAGGTCGCCGACATGTAGGTCGAAAAGATTGTTGTAATATGTGCAGTCGAAGCCGCGCTGCGGGAAATAGACCCTCACGAGCGATTTCCTCGCGGGAGCCTCTTCGGGAACTTTTGTCTCGGTCTCGGGAGCTTTCTTTTCTGCCTCTTTTTCTGCGGTAAAACCTATCTTGAATTTCATATGTATCTCTCCGTTCCTTATTTTCTGATTCTATTCTATCACGGCAGGTGTGTCAAAAAACGGACAGTAAATCTCAAAAGCCTTGTAATTGGCGGCATTTGCGCCGACTTTGTCTCTTGGCGGTGACAAACGGGATGCAAATCGGGGGGCTTATCACTTTAGCTGTAGCAAGGTAAAAGCAAGCGACCCAACCGGTCTTTATAATCAAGCTTTCAATAGCCGCGCCGCAGTATCCGAAATCTATCTGGGAAAGGCGGGCAGCATCACCGAAGCGCCGCCGACTGGGAGTCGCGAGTTATGTATTTCGAGGCCTCGTTGAGCGGCTTGTAGGGGTCGGCGACCTCGACGACTCTTTGATGCGTGAGCGTCACGGTGTTTTTTGGAGATGATGCAAGTAAAGCAATCCTTTAGTCACTTGCCACTATTATAGATTTTCAAAGCAGGCGAACGAAGTTCCGCCTATGATCCGTAAAATAAGTTTTTGCAAAGATCCCGTGCCGCTGTCGCGGCAGCGGTGCGTCGAGTCGCCGCATCCTACAAGGTGCTTATCAATAAAATTGTGCAAACTCCGTGGGCGGATGATATCTGTTCTTACATCATTGTGATAATTCGCAATATTGATACGACTGTCTATATCCGATACCCACACCCGCGCCCTCCAACTTATCAACACATCACTATCTCATGTCGAAATGAAAAAATCCTACCCATGAAAGCCGTGGATAGGATTTGCTGCTTTACTCGTTCTGTTTATTTATACTGCGCGAGTACATCCGACGCGAGGGCGGTGAGTTCGTCTTTTACACTCTCGGGGGAGAGGACTGTCACATCTGCGCCGAAGTTCATTATCCATGTCAGGAACACGGGGCTCACAAACACTTTTACGCGCATGTCAAAATGTGTGTCGGTGATATTTGAAAACGCAGTGTCGAATCCGAATTTGTCTATCATGACATTTGCGAGCTTGTTTTCGCAGCGGAGCGTGACCGTCTCTTCGCGGCCGCCGTACATTCCGAAGGTCTGCTTTGAATAGAGTGCCATATCGAAATCGGCGAATAGTTCCGCGCCGTCGCGCTTTTCTTCGGTCGGCTGAATTTTTGTCATCTTGTCGACCCGGTAGTGCTTTATCTTGTTCTCGTCCGAGTCGTAGCCTATCATGTAATAATTTTCATCATCCCAGGTCAGCGCCCACGGGCTGATACGATATATTTTGCCGTCGTGGCGCAGCTTCTTCTGCTTGTGCTCGTCCCAGGTGAAGTATTGAAACGCTATCTTCGCGTCGCGGTTTATCGCGTCGTGTATGTAGTCGACGGCGTAGTAGATGCTCTCGTTCATTGCCTTTATGCGGTTCGAGACAAAGACCTGCCTCTGCAGTTCCTGCGCCTCATATCGGCTCGCAAAGCCCTCGATTTTCTTTATCAGCTCGTTGCTCTTCTTGTGCGTGATGAAGCGTGAGGACTGAACCGCGTCGACAAGAAGCTTCAGCTCCGGCAGCTCGAATTCGCGGCTGATGACATGATAAGTCACGCTTTTGCCTTTTCTCTTGTCGATATCGAGCCCGAACAGGCAAAGCACATCAATGTCGTCGTAGAGTGTCTTGCGCTCCGCATCGATGCCGTATTCGCCCAGCGCGTCCGATATCTCGGAGAGCGTCATTCCGTGCTCGTCGTCCGTGTTTTCGAGCAGGATCTTCATCAGATAGAGCAGTTTTATTTTCTGGTTTGATTTTTTAGCCATTTTTGTATCCTCCGATTTGATTTACGGATATATTATAAAATATTTCGTGTACCAAAAAACGGACTCTGCAAAGTTATTATACGGCATATTGCCAAATTTTGCAATGAGCAAAATGTTGTTTTTTGTCAAAATAAAGTTCGCTATTGAAAAAGCGCTTGACAAAAAACGGAACATGATAAAATGAAATAAAAATTACAGCAAAAGAAGAAAATTATGGATCTTGTTATCGGCATTATTTTTGATGTTATCGCAACTGCGGCTTTGGTGTACCTGTTTATCTTCGGATATAACAGCGAGTATGAGGCGGCGGCGACTATTATCGCTCCGGTGCTCATTTATATCATCTGGAGCAGACGCGCTCAGATGATAAAGACACGCAAATGGCGTGAGTCGATTGAAAAGCAGATGAAAAACAAAGACGAAAAAGAGTCATAACCAAACAAAAAGCGGCGGCAAACCACTCAAGGCTTGCCGCCGCTTTTTATTGTTACGCAACAGTTGAAAACCCCCGGTTCTACCGGGGGAAAAAGAAAGCTTAA